>Ga0068705_10001139_pt1 | contig 13533 bp, 10 predicted proteins | sample YNPMSTMetaG_FD_65631 | JGI IMG/M metagenome (GOLD analysis project Ga0068705, IMG submission 65631) | Anoxygenic and chlorotrophic microbial mat microbial communities from Yellowstone National Park, USA - YNP MS-T MetaG | ecosystem: Environmental > Aquatic > Thermal springs > Hot (42-90C) >... | reverse complement strand
AATCGTCGGCGCAGATGCGTGACGTCAGAATCGGTGGGGACGCGGTTAAACTTGCCCGACAACCGCTCTGGCTAGCGACCTGTCGCTGGCAGCAATTGGTTACCGGTGTGTCGCCGAGATGTCTTGTCGTGATACCCCGCTGAAATGGCAGGCGGCTCACATCACTGGATTCCGGCTCGTCGCTGAGATTTCGCCTGGGATGCACGTGTTTCCCGATCCTGGGGAAGATCTCGCTTGGCGTCCGCCTGGAATTGTTCCCACAGCCGGTTCCAGAGGTCTTCAAGCTGCTTGGCCTTGTCCGGCTGTTGCGCGATGAGATTGTTGGTCTCTCCGCGATCCTCGGCCAGGTTATAAAGTTCCCAGGGTTCATCGCGAGCAGCCACCAGCTTCCAGTCACCAACACGGATAGCTCGATTCCCTTCGTGCATAAACCAGAGATAATCATGTGCGATAGCACCATCCTGGGCAAAGAGGGGAGCAAAACTTAGGCCGGGAAGTGGCGGTCGTTCTTGTCCGTTCCATTCTCGCGGCAGTTCAATGCCCGTGACGTCCAACACTGTGGGAAAGACGTCGATGAAATGAACCGGTGTGTGCCGCAGTTCGCCTTGAGCCTTGATTCCATCTGGCCAGTGGACAATGAACGGGGTTGAAATCCCACCTTCGTGAACCCACGTCTTGTGGCGACGAAATGGCGTATTGCTGGCGCTTGACCAGCCCGGTCCCAGACAAAGGAAGGTCTGGCCACTTCCCATCGGTGCATTGGGATCGTGACCGTCACCACGAACCATGATTTCCGCACTCGCTCCGTTGTCAGAGGCAAACATAATCAGCGTATGATCCAGGGCGTTCATGGCCTTCAGTTGCGCGAGGACTTCCCCAATGGCCTGGTCCATGATGTGGACCATGGCCGCATGAATGGCCATCTTCGTCGCCTGGAACGCTTGCTGCTCTTGGGTTAATTGGTCCCAGGGCAAGGGGCGGTTGACCTCATTTGGGCCAAGCGTCTGCAAGGCCTCTGGGAAGTGATACGGCGGGCCGAGTTGCAGCTCCATGGCGGGCGGCTGATTGTGAACAAGGCCCATTTGGAGAAGCCGCTGTCCCCGTTGCTGTTGGATCACGTTCCAGCCCACGCGATACCGTTCCAGGTAATGGGCGATTACGTCTTGCGGGGCTTGGAGGGGAAAGTGGGGCGACGTGAAGCATAGATGCAGGAAGAAGGGCTTGTCGCCGTATTGTTCCGCATGTTCCTTCAAGTATTTCGTGGCAAATCGCCCGATCTCCGTTGTCAGGTAAAAGTTGTCCTCAGGCTTAGGCGGGGGCAGGGCCTTGCCATCTTCGACATGGTTCTTTGGTGTGAAGAAACGATCGTGGTCATTGATGACATAACCATGGTCGAATCCCGTATTCCAGGGCTGACTATCGATGTGCCACTTACCGAAATGGTAACACCGATAGCCATACTGCCTGAGAACTTCGGAAAGAAGCGGTGCCCAGGCAGGCCGGGTGCCACGTCCACCACTGGGAACGCCCGGTACGGAATCCCGCCGGATCTGTTGGGCATAATAACCGGTCATGATGGCACCTCGGGAAGGCCAGCAGCGGGCCGTGTTGTAGCACTGCGTGAATCGCAAACCGCCAGCCGCTAGTTGATCCAGATGGGGCGTCTCGATTTCACCCCCATAGCAGCCGATGTCGGAATATCCCATGTCATCCGCCAAGATGATCACGATATTCGGCCGCCGCGATACCGACTGCGTCTGTGACGCAAGCATCACCTGCGGCTTCGCCGCTGACGGCTTTGCTTTGACATTCTGAGCGACCGGCGGCGTCGAAGACCATTTTCCTTCAGGCTGAAACACGCCGTTTTCGGAGACAAGGGCCGACTGTGCGAGGGCGGTTCCCGTAATCGCCACCATCACAACGGCCACGAGAACTATGCTTACACGATGCCATGTCCGGTGAACACGCCGATACCACCTGGCTGCGAAGTCATTCATCACAATACCTCCCCAATCTTCAAAAAGGGATCCACCTCTATCTGGGCCTCGTTTATGGATCGGTCTTCCATGTTTGGCCCATTTAACCGGCAAGCCACTCCCTGGAGGGACCTGCTTGTCAGGTCCGTTGCATTACGTTTGATAATCCATTCCACCTGCGCGGGCGTGACAAGCACGCCCCTCCGATTTGCCTGTTCGCTCTTACCTACAAATCGCAATCACACACGATCCATCTTGATCCGCTGCGCGAAGCTGGGTCTCCGATCGCGAGGCTGTCATATCTGTCCTGGATCGGTTTCAATTATAACACGGCGGGCGAGGAGTCGCAGTCTTTTCGCAAGAATCTCTTCGTGCGCCAGAAGGGCGCTGCGCTATTGGAATGGTGGAGGTTTCTCTGCATTTCACTTTAAGCATCATGGGAAAGGAATAAGACATGCCTAATGCCGAAAGAAATGATCGCGTCGGAAGGCCCCATCGTCGGGAGTTTTTGCAAAGCTCAGCCATTTTGGGCGGGGGAGTCTTGCTCGGTTCTGTTCTGGCCCGGGGAGTTCATGCTGCCGGAAGTGACGAGATCAAGATTGCCCTAATTGGTGCCGGTGGTCGGGGAACCGGCGCTGCGTCGCAACTGTTGGGCGCCGATAAGGGCGTCAAGCTGATCGCCGTTGCTGATGCCTTTGAAAATAAGGCGAAAAGTGCCGCAGAGCGCCTTAAGAAGCAGTTCCCCGATCAGGTTGATGTCCCCGCAGAGCGGATTTTCACTGGTTTGCTTTGTCACCAAGGGGCGATAGCGGCAGGTCCGGATCTCGTTGTGTTGGCCACTCCGCCTGGTTTTCGACCGATGCAATATCGTGCCGCCATCGAAGCGGGAAAACACGTCTTCATGGAAAAACCCTGTTGCGTGGATGGACCGGGCTATCGTTCCTTGATGGAGACCAACAAATTGGCCGACGAAAAAGGGCTATTTGTCGCGGTGGGACTGCAACGTCGCCATGAGCCGCGGTATATGGAAACGGTCAAGCGATTGCAGGATGGGGCTATCGGCAAGATTCATTTTCTCCGTGTTTACTGGAACGGAAGCGGTATCTGGAATCGGCCCCGGGAACCCGGCATGACGGAGATGCAGTACCAGGTCCATAACTGGTACCACTTCTGCTGGTTGAGCGGCGACAACATCGTCGAGCAGCACATTCACAACCTGGATGTGGCTAACTGGGTTCTGGGCGATCAACATCCTGTCGAAGCAAACGGCATGGGCGGCTGCACCGCTCGTTATCTCGGTGAATTCAAAGGGACCGGCCAGATCTTCGACCATCACTTCGTTGAGTTCACCTATGCCGATGGCACCAAAGTTTATAGCCAATGTCGGCACATTAAGGGATGCTTCAACGCGGTCACGGAATTCGCCCATGGAGATGCGGGCCTTGCGGACTGCAGTGGACGCATTGAAAAAGCTGGCGAAACGGTCTGGAAGTATGACGGTCCCCGCCCCAATGGCCACCAACAGGAACAGATCGATCTCATTGCCGCTCTCCGCGCCGGAAAGCGCTACAATGAGGGCTACATCGGGGCCAACAGCAGTATGACGGCCGTCCTCGGCCGTGAGGCCAACTACTCCGGCAAGGTGGTGACCTGGGACGAGCTGGTCAATCGTGGAAAAACGGAGTTCCCCAAGGAACTCTCGTGGGATGCCCCGGCCCCGGTCACGAAAGACGCCGAGGGAAATTATCCCATCCCCATGCCGGGTGTTTACAATCCCTTCGCGTGAGTGTCCGCCTGCTGTGACAACACCTTTGGGAAAGTGTATGTCAGATTTGTAGGTGAGGCGACGAGCAGAATCGGGTGCATGCCTGTCGCGCCGCTGTCGGAGGGGCATGCTTGTCATGCCCATTGAAGCGGAATGGATAGTCCAACTTGGCGCGGCGGACCTGACAAGCAGGTCCCTCCGATATGCGAACCTGACAGGCGGGTCCCTCCAAGGGGACGCGATGCAAGTCCGTGCCTCAAGTTGTTTGATCAGCTTGTAGGAGCTGGGCGAGCCGCAGGAAGATCTGCTCTGGTTCAGCCATGCGTCCCGGACCGACCATTCCGCAACTGAGATAGCCCTCGCCTGGCTCAATTACGATGAAGCCGTCATCACGGAGTCGTTGAAGGTTACGCTGGACGGCGGGCTTCTGCCACATCCGGGAATTCATGGCCGGGGCCACAACAATCGGGCCGGGAAAGGCGAGAACCGTCGTCGTTAACAAATCATCGGCGATACCACAGGCTGCCTTGGCCAGGAAATTCGCCGTGGCAGGTGCAATGCAGAACACCTCAGCCCGTTCTGCCAGCTCGATATGCGCATGGGAGGTGAGCGGTGCCCAGAGGTCAAGAGCAACAGGCCGCCCCGTGAGGGCCTCGAAGGTCTTGGGGCCGATCAACTGCGTGGCCGAAGCCGTCATAGCCACCGTGACCCCTGCGCCTGCCTGCACCAGTTTGCTGACCAGGGCAGCCGTTTTGTAGGCGGCAATACCGCCTGTAACGCCGATAAGGACTTCGTGACCTTTCATAGTGAGCGGAAATCCCGAATACCGGAATCAGGTTCGGGTAAGTCGGCGACGGTTCGCAGTTCACCACCTATGTCGAGGTAAATCTTGTCTTCCACAATCTCCCGCAACACGATTTTCATGCGGTCCTTGGTGTCTAAATCCACAAGCGGCGGGGCGCCCTTCATAAGGGCCACCAATCGCTTTTGGATAAGCGTGGAGAGTTTGAAACGACCCCCAACCTTGTCAATCAATCGGTCGTCTCGCAGTTCTTCATACATGTTGATCAACCTCCCAAGGTAAAGCCTTGCTCACATCAATTCGCCGACCGGGACGCATCGGCAGATTCCTTTTTCAGGATTTCGATGACATCCCGCACTGTTTGATCCAGTTCATCATTCACAACCCGATAACGATATTTTTCGGCAAGTCGCAATTCTTCCGCCGCACGATCCAAACGAACACGGAGAACCTCCTCGGGTTCGGTCCCCCGTCCGCGAAGGCGTTGCTCCAATTCTTGCCAGCTTTTCGGCAAGAGGAAAATACTCACGGCATCGGGAAATTCAGTCTGAACGGCCAAGGCCCCCCGCACATCAATCACCAGCAGGACCCACTTTCCCGAAGACAGAGCCGAAACCACGGGTTCTCGTAACGTGCCGTACCAGTGCCCGTCCCCAAACACTTGAAAGCATTCGAGAAACGCATGTTGATTGCGGAGCCTTTCGAATTCATCGGGACTCAAAAAACGGTAGTGGACACCGTCAATTTCATCCGGTCGCCGAGGGCGAGTTGTTGCCGAGACACTCCGAATCATGGGGACAGGCGACTCGGCCAGAATTCGGTTGGCCACGGTCGTCTTTCCCACGCCCGATGGACCGGAGAGAATGACGATCCGTCCCGGCAATTGGCCACTCATCATCGCGCCCCATCATTCAATATTCTGAACCATTTCGCGAATCCGTTCCACGATGGCCTTCATCTCCACAACACAATGACTGATGGTCACATCGTTGGCTTTGGCACCCATGGTATTGATTTCGCGAAGCATTTCCTGGCTGAGAAAATCGAGCCGTCGTCCCGGCGTTTCTTCACGGTCCTTGTCGAGAAACCCCTGGAATTGTTGGACGTGACTCCGCAAACGCACCAGTTCTTCCGAAATATCCGACCGCTCCGCAAAAAAGCTGACTTCCTTGATGATATCCTCCGGCCGCAGGGCAGTCGTCGCGTCACCGAGTAGTTGCACCATCCTCTCTTGAAGCCGCTGACGATAATCTTCGACCACCAGGGGAGCGCGGGTCTCCACCTGGGAGACAAGCTCCAAAAGCCGTTGGCAATTCCCCCGGAGATCGTCCGCCATCGCCTTTCCTTCTGTTGCCCGCATCTGCTGAAGTTTGTCCAGGGCCTCCTGCACTGCCGCCAGCACATCGGGGCGTATCCGTTCCGAGTTCGCCGCCGGATCGGAAAGGTCGCTTACCACGCCGGGCAACAGCAAAAACCCCTCCAAACCTCCGGGTGGCACCAGACCGTGATCGACCGCCAATTGAGAGACCTGCTGTAAATAACTCAACAGAACCTGTCGATTGATCCGGTAATCGCCAGGGTCTGGTTCATGGTCCAGATAAACACTGACGTTCACCGTTCCCCGGCGAATCACCTGGCGAACCAGATTTTCAACTTCATTCTCAACACCGACCGTAAGCCCATTATTGCTACGGATGCCGATTTTCAGATAGCGGGCATTGACGGCGCGGATTTCCACCCGCACGGAAAAACCGTCGTGTTCCTTACGGGCTTCGCCAAAACCGGTCATACTGAGGAGCAAGGCTGCCTCCGTAGTTCTTCTGTCCAGCAACTCGGATCATGGAGCCCCTGTGATCCGAAGACGACGGTTATATCAGGAAACCAATGCCAGGTCTCAACTTATCTTCCGCTGGCGATTGCCCAGACGATTGGTTAGTTCGATGAACCGGAGTCCGTAGCGTTTGACCCGGGATTGCTCGCGCCCGTCCCGCTAGGGGTTTCCTGCCCGGACGGCGAGGGGAGGCTTGTCGGCTCGAGCGGTGCGGGATTGGTGACGGATGGCCCTGTCGGCCCCAGGTCCAACCTGGAGCGATGCGTCCAGCGAAAATACAGCAAGGTGAAAATGCACAGGCACATCCAAAAGGCTGCAACACCGATGGTGATGCGGGTGAACGTATCCCCCGCTTTAGCGCCAAAGGCACTTTGGCCACCGAAACCACCAAAGGCGCCGGCAAGCCCCCCACCGCGACCCCGTTGAATAAGGACCAACAGGATCAGAAATATTGCCGTTACCACCAAAAGAATCAGCAAAACAAACTTCATAATCCCATCCCGATTTTCACCGCGTCACGTCCCGGCTTAGCCTTTGACCTTCTGGGCCGCCGCCACAATACCGAGAAACTCATCTGCCTTGAGGCTGGCCCCGCCGATCAGACCACCATCCACGTTGGGTTTTTGAAAGATATCAGCAGCCACAGAAGCCTTGACACTTCCACCGTACTGAATTCTGACCGACTCCGCAACTGCCTTCCCAAATCGCTCACTGAGGAGTCGGCGGATCTCGGCCTGGACCTCCTCGGCTTGCTCCGGCGTGGCATTTTCGCCAGTGCCGATCGCCCAGACAGGCTCATAGGCGATCACGCACTTCTGCATCTGTTCCGGAGAAAGTCCCGACAAGCTGCCGTCAATTTGACGGCGCACAACAGCCAACGTCTTACCTTCTTTTCGCTGGCGGAGTGTCTCGCCAACACAAATGATAGGTTTGAGGTCGCATTCCAGTGCGGCAAAGACCTTTTCGTTGACGAATTCGCTGGACTCCCCCATCGCCCGTCGTTCGCTGTGACCCAGAATCACAAATTGGCAGCCCATATCTTTGAGCATTGGGCCGCTGATCTCGCCTGTAAACGCACCCTTGGGCTCTGGATACAGGTTCTGAGCGCCGAGCATGACAGGGCTTCCGGCAATGGCCTTGGCCACTGTCTCGAGGTAAACAAACGGGGGGCACACAGCGATGTCCACCTGCGGGTAGTTTCCAGCGCCTTCTGCAACCGCTTTGGCCAGCGCCGCAGCCGACGCCCGTTCCATATTCATCTTCCAGTTTCCGGCTACGAATGGCCGCCGCATAAGTCTGATCTCCCTTTTGTTGCTTTCTCTATGAATCCACGACATCAATCTCACGCATCAGATCCGCTTAACGCATTGTTCGGGGAGGCGGATCATTCAGAAGACTGTCGACGTTGTGCCTTCACACGCGAAAGTGCTCCTTTTTGCCCTGCGAAATGATTGGCTGGCACCCACACTAACGCCGCCCTTCAGGCGCGATCCTTCGGCGCAGTCGTAAACCCTCATCTTCGCCCATGTTGCTGCTTTTGACAAGGGGCAGAGGTCTTTGGCGATACCCCTTTTTGGGTGATGTCATCCCCGCGGCAACCAACAACCGTTACCCTGGATTGCGGCGGAGCCCACTCGTTCTCCGGAATTTACCTCCATTGCCCGACTACTGGGGTTTCCACGGAATGACCTCCGCTCCGTGGGACGAAAACACAACCGTGATTGCTCCGGCTTCTGCTGTGTGCATCACTTGGGGAACCTGATTTTGAAAACGCTCCGCCACCGATGCTCGGCTTAACTCGCCGCCGCTGACAAGCAACCATTGTGGACGACACCAACCGACCAGCTCGCCCGCCTGACTTCGAAGACTCCCGTGATGAGGTGCGATCAAGACGTCCACGGTTATGGGCGGCGTCTTCAGGATGGCCAGTGTTCCCTCACCCTCCAGGTCACCGGGGAGGAGGAGCCGTCTGCCTGCGTAATTCACCAGGAGAACAACACTTTGGGCGTTGTCGTTCCGTGCTGTGAAGTCCGATGGTGGATGAATGACCTCGATGCGGCACCCGTTGTTGTCCCATTTTTGTCCGGCTGACACGACCTGGCAGGGAATCTCGGACTCGCTCAACAACTGGCGAAGTTCCTCCAGGGCTGGCTCGCTATGTTGGAACATGCGTGGTGAAATGATGAGTTTTTTGATCCTAAAGTAATCAATTAGCAGGGGAAGGCCATTGAAGTGATCTAAATCGGCGTGCGACAGGATCAGGGTGTCGATGCGAGTGTAGTTTCGAGACCAGAGAAACCCCGCCATGATGCGGGCAGACCAACGCTGGTTGCCAAAACTGCCGACGTCATAAACCCAGACTTCCCCGTTGGGCAGTTCCAGGACGCTGGCCAGTCCGTGCCCTACGGAAAGCAACGTGAAGCGAAGTTTGTCCGAATCCGCCCTTCGGGGGGTGGCAAAGATGAGGATACCTCCGAGGAACCACACGGTCAGGCCGAAAAACATCGGTCGCATCAGCCAGCGCGGTCCCTGCCAGCCCCAAACGAGAAAAATGACCCAGAGCGCATAAAAACCGCTCACCCAAATCAGTGGTGGTGAGGGCAACCACCAATACCAGGGGAGAGAACGGCACGCGAAGGTGATCACAGTCTGGGTGATGCTCAGCGAGATATGGCAAAGCCAGGCAAGAGGGGCAGCCCCCACTCCAATCAGTGGGCCAAGCAGGATGAGGAGAAATCCGGTCAAAAGGGTAACTGTGACTGGCAAAATGAGGATCGGGGTCAAGACCACGCCAAGGGGATTGACAATATGAAAATTGTTTATGACAAGGGGAAATGTCACAAGCCAGATGGCGGGACTCAGCAGAAAAAGGGGAAACAATTGGGTCCGCACAATTCTTCGCAACACCCGAACCCACCGACGGTGCGGTTCGAGGAGTGTTTCGGGCAATTGCTGGGACGACCATAAGCTCGTGGATGTGACAACAATCAGCACAGATGCCGCCAGGAATGACAGTTGCGGCCCAGGACGAAACAGATCGCTCGGATTAAGCAGTAGCAGGATCAATGCAGCGACGGCCAGGGTGTTCAGCGAGAAGGTTGAGCGATGGATCATGCATCCGATGAGGAAAATGCCGAGGGTGACGGAAGCCCGAATCGTCGATGGCTGCCCCCCGGCCAAGGCAAGATAAAAAATGACCACGAGCAAAAGGATCACGGGGCGAAAACGTCGGGGGAATCGCAGGAGTCTTAAGGCGGTCTCGAAAGCCCCGGCCAGGATCCCGACGTGTAACCCCGAGATTGCTAGGAGATGGATGGTTCCCGTCTTCAGCAGCGCATCCTCGAATTCGTCGGGGATCTCGTTACGAAATCCGAGGAGAAGGGCTTGAGCTAAGGCATGGTCTGATTCCGGCAACGACTTGTGGAGAATCCGCCGCGCGGCAAGTCGCCATCGTCCAAGGATGGCCGTGGGATGCCAAGGCGTGGCCGATTTGACGAGGGTGATTCCTTCCGGATATTCGACCGTTATTTGGGCCAGGATGCGATCTGCCCGGCGGTATTCGCGGAGATCGAACTGGCCGGGATTCCGGGGAAGGGGTGGCCGCATGAGTTTGCCCACAATTCGCACACGATCACCAGGTTGACAGAACGATTCCGATCCGGCTATCGAAAGCAAGATCCGCCCGGAGACGTCCCGCCAGGTGGTCCCATCACGGAGACTCACAGCGTAAGCCGTCCCGCGAAGAAAGGGCTTGGGTTCGGGAAACGTCATCGGGTCGGCGGACATGACTGATGGTTCGAGCACACTCGTCAGGATGATCTCCGCACAGATGGGCTGAGGTTGATCCTGGGCAAATCGGCCAATGTCGTTCTCCGCAAATAATCGCCAGTGGAGGTGATGCCTGGCCGCTCCAGCCAATGCCACGGAGACGAGAAGGAAAGCGAAAGCCACGCCGTTTTGAGAAGTCCTTATCAATCGCGCGAGAGAGACCGCCACCAGGCCGATCAGCAAGTAAAAGAGCCACAAGTTCGGCGGCGAGGCGTCACCCCAAAACCAACGGTCCGCCGCAATTCCCAGGCCAAAGGCCAGGACGATGGGGATCATCGGCTGATGCCATACCGACATTCTTGGGAATGATGTTCCGACTTGCGAGGACATTTGAACGATTGTCTCAGCCTACCTTTCCCCTTATTGTGAATCATAATAATGCGGAGAGATCGCGCTATTATGAAACGAAAAGGCATCACGTGGGAATAAGCCGTCGTTCATGACAGGGTCAGGATATGTTATCGCGACCGAGTTGTGCTTGGATTGCCCAATCGCTGTTTGCCGTATTTTGGCCACTCGTGTTGGGACACTGCCTATTTACGTCTGGGTGCCGCCGAGCGGAGGTTTCACCAGATGCCCAACCCTGGTCTGGTGCAGTTGAGGATGTGCGCGAGCGAGACGGTGAGCCAGGGACCTGGCCCATGTTTCGCGGCCCAAACGCCCAGGGAATTGGCATCGCGGCTCATCCCCCGATTGTCTTTAATGACGATCAGAATCTCCGTTGGAAGGTGGCTCTCCCCGGCGATGGCAACAGTTCACCCGTCGTGTGGCATGACAGGATCTTTTTGACGGCGGCTGAGGGTGACCGAAGGGGTCCCACAGGGGTTGTGCTCGCCTATCGCCGCCTGGATGGTGCTCTTTTGTGGCGATACGAAGTGGGGAAGCTCACTGGACGAACGCACAGCAAGAACGGTTATGCATCGCCGAGCGTGGCCTGCGACGGCAAGCGAGTCGTTGCGTTTTTTGGTTCAGCAGGGCTCGTTTGTCTCGACTGGGATGGAAATCTCCTCTGGCGCAAAGACCTGGGACCGCAAGAGCACGAATATGGTGTCGGGTCTAGCCCCATCATTTTTGGGAATGCCGTAATCCAGTTGTGCGATCGTGAGCGAGATTCGTTTCTCATCGCTCTAGATAAGAACACTGGTAACGAGCTCTGGCGGACAGCTCGACCTACGGTGGGCTGCTGGACGACGCCCGTGGTCGTGCATTCCGACCAAGACAAGGGGCAGCCGGTCCTGGTGGTTAACGGCGGCGACATGGGTTCGGTCGGCCGCATTGCCGCATATGACCTGGCCAGTGGCAAGGAGCTTTGGCACCGAGAGGAGACGGAAACCCTGGTGACACCCGTGGCTGTGTTCGCCCAAAACGTTCTGATCAGCATGAGTGGCCGCAATGGACCAATCCTTGCATTATCGTTATCCGAAAAAACAATAAACCAGGCCCCCAAGCTGCTATGGAAACTCCCGCGAGGTGGTCCGTATATTCCTTCAGGCCTTCTCTACCGGAATCGCCTGTACATCGTGGCCGACGCCCGCTACCTTGCCTGTTATAATCCCGGCAACGGGGCGTTGATTTGGCGAACGAGTTTGAATGGAACGTTCACATCGTCATTGGTGGCCGCGGATGGAAGAATCTATGCCGTTAACGAACGTGGCAGTGTGTTTGTGATCAAAGCGGGGGATGATTTTCAACTTTTGAGCGAGAACCGGATTGGCAGACGCTGCTTAGCGACTCCTGCGCTTGTCGAAAACGACTTGATTCTGCGGACCGATCGGTTTCTCTATTGCTTTGCCGAAAAGACCGGTTCACCAGGTAGCGAGGATCCTCGTGAAGAGGATAATCAGAAGCCAGCGGACCATGCCGCCGCATCGCGGCCTGAGGTTTCTCAAGGCAGCGAAAAGCAGGGCGGGGAAGCGGAATCTGTCGCCCGCGTTGAAAGCTCAGACGAGCAATGGCCAGTCTTTCGCGGCACGCCAGAGGCGACCGGCTTTGTGCTTGCGGACATCGGTTCGAACCTCAAATTGCAATGGGTTTTTACGGCAGAAAAGGACCAGTTTACAGCTACCCCGATTGTTGGGGAGAAGACGATCTTCCTGGGGGGCGCAGAAGGTGTTTTTCATGCTTTGGACCTGACCGATGGGAAGGTTCGATGGAAAAGGGAGGGCTATCCCGGCTTTGCGGCCCCAGCCGGCTATTGGAACGGCAGGGTCTATGTGGGTGATCTCGACGGACGATTCCATTGTCTTCAAGCCAATGACGGACAGCCTCTCTGGCAGGTCGAAACCGGGGCCGAAATTGACGGCGGCCCAAGTTTCGTCACCCTCTCGTCAGGAAAGACCGGTGTGATTGTCGGTTCCCAGGATTCGTATCTTTATTGTATCGAGGCCACAACGGGCGAGGTCATTTGGAAGATCGCGGCTCAAGATCAGATTCGATGCACCCCGCCGGTGATCAATGGGCGAACGTTCGTCGCCGGGTGCGACGGTAAACTTCATTCGCTTGCCCTGGATGATGGTCGTGAGTTTGCTGCCGTGGACTTGGGCGGACCGACGGGTTCGACACCGGCACTCGTTGGCCCATGGGCCTATGTGGGCACAGAAAACGGCGTGTTTTATGGGATTGATTGGGAGAAGGCTCAGGTCGTGTGGAAGTTCGAGGACACCCGATCCGGTGACGCCTTCCGCTCCTCGGCAGCCGTTAATGAGCGTTATGTTGTCGTGGGAAGTCGCGACCGCAAGGTCCATTGTTTTGATCGAAAAACGGGCGAGCACCGCTGGGAGTTTGCAACACGGCGATACGTGGATGCTTCTCCTGTGATCATTCGAAAAAAGGCTGGCCAGGATCCCGAAGACGATTTGGTCATCGCAGCCTCGCTCGATGGTCATCTTTACGGATTGCGTGCCGGCAATGGCGACAAGGTCTTCGATATCACGGTGGGGGGCGGCATTTCGGCCTCGCCGGTGGTCGTGGGCAGCCGCGTGATCGTGGCCACGGAAGACGGCGACGTGTGTTGTCTCGTTCCAGCAAATCAAGGGGGGTAATCGAATGGCCGATTGGTGGCGAGCGTTGTTTGATCCCCGTGTGGATCAGGAGGCGGTCCAAAAGAATCTCCGCGAACTCAAGAACCGTCTGCCGACGCCGGTGATCTGGCTTCTGGGCAAGGCCCAGTCGGGGAAGACATCGATCGTCCATGCCCTGACTGGCGACCCACGGGCGAAAATCGGCAACGGATTTCAGCCGTGCACGAAGGCAAGCTTTCGTTATGCGTTTCCGAGCCAGGAGCTAGCTTTGATTGAGTTTCTCGACACACGGGGACTCGGCGATGCGTCTT
>Ga0068705_10001136_pt1 | contig 13554 bp, 14 predicted proteins | sample YNPMSTMetaG_FD_65631 | JGI IMG/M metagenome (GOLD analysis project Ga0068705, IMG submission 65631) | Anoxygenic and chlorotrophic microbial mat microbial communities from Yellowstone National Park, USA - YNP MS-T MetaG | ecosystem: Environmental > Aquatic > Thermal springs > Hot (42-90C) >... | reverse complement strand
AAAGTAATTCTGGTTTCTCAAGCTGATTTCAATGCTGGAGATTTTATCAGTCAATTAAAAAAAGTAATAATTAGAAATGGCGTGGATACTCGGAAATTTTATCCAGATAAAAATTATGAATTTCGAGAAGAGCTTGGCTACAAGAAAAATGATTTTGTAATTGGATACTTCACTCGATTTACTCATCAGAAAAATCCTTTTTTCGTAATAGAATTAATTAAGAAATTACTACAGAACAACTCTTCTGAAAAAAAGAAATTCAAACTTTTGATGATTGGTGATGGAGAGTTGAAGAAAAAAATCTTGGATACAATAAAAAAAGAAAATCTTACTGACTCGATTAAAGTTTTGAATCCCTCCTTTGAAATTCAAAAATATCTTAATGTAATTGATTGTTATGTTCTACCTTCTTTCTGGGAAGGAATGCCTTATGGAGTTTTAGAAGCAATGGCTTGTGGAATTCCTGTGATTGTTTCAAGTATTCCTAATATGACCGAAATAGTTGAAAATGAGATAAATGGTTTTTGCGAAGGATTTGAAATTGAAAATCATGCGAGAAGAATAATTCAACTTGCTGAAGATGATAAGCTTTACTCAAAAATAAATTTAAATGCTCGAACCACAATTGAACAAAAATTCAATATTGATAAACAATTACAAGAGCTTTACAAAATTTATCAGAAGTTAAAAGTAAATGACGGAAATTAAAAAATACTGGTTTCCAAGTGGAGTTTATTCTTTCTTGATTAATGTGGTCCTTTTTATATCGGGATTTGCGGGATTTGTTTTGCTGGTTAGATATTATGATAAATCACAATTCGGTGCTTGGGCATTGTATCTTGCAGTAACCTCTTTTGTTGATGTCGCTCGAGCGGGATTTGTTACAAATGCACTTGTCAAATATGCTTCCGTTCAAGAATCAAAAAGTGAGTATTCAAAAGTTTTGAGCAGTTCTTTGTTTTTACATATTCTGTTCACTTTAATTGTGATACTGTTAATTTATTTAAATGCTCCAGCGGTTGGAAAAGTATGGTCGAGTTATGAATTCTATAAGTTATTAATCAATTATCCAATTTATGCAATCTGTCAAATCCCATTTCACTATTTTTCTGCAATTGAACAAGCTAATATGTCTTTCAGAAATCAATACTATAGCAACCTGCTGCGAAATACACTTTTTATCGGGATGATTGCATATATTGTTTTTACTCAATCGCATTTCCCTGTTTATTATTTACCATTAATTCAATCAATTGCTGTAATTTCTGGTGGAATTTATTTATTAATTGTAAACTGGAAGGCAATACACATATCGAAAAAAATTCATTTTAAATGGATCAGAAAACTAATTGATTTTGGAAAATATGTTTTTGGTAGTAATGTTCTCTCAATACTTTTTACAAATATTGATCAAATTTTGCTTGGATATTTCTTTAATACAAAAGTTGTTGCCACTTACAATACAGCAATGCGAATTGGAAATTTTTCTGATATACCGATGACATCTGTTGCTTCAGTTGTTTATCCAAAATCGGGGCAGAGATTTCAAATGGTTGGTTTAAAAGGTTTGAGACATCTTTACGAACGGTCGGTTGGCTTAATCTTAGCTTTTGTCGTGCCAGCTTTAATTATTCTTATAATTTTCATCGAACCAATTGTAAGATTTATTGCGACTGAAACATATTTAGATGCAATTCCTGTTGTTTATGTAATATTGCTTTTCAGTTTATTTAAACCTTTTATAAAATATTTTGGAATAACAGTTGAAGCTTTAGAAAAACCACAATACAATTTTAATTTAATGGTAACTCTTTTATTCCTTAACTTAATTCTGGATTTATTTTTAATTCCAAAATTTGGTTTGATTGGGGCTGCAATCGGAAGTTTAGTTTCACTTATTATTGGTATGATTGTCAGTTTATTAATTTTGAATAAATTGCTTGATGTCAGAATATTTAGAATTTTCAAATATACATTTGGTTTTTATCTCGAATTACTTGAGTTTGTCATTTTCTTCAATGAATATAAAGAATATTTTGAAGAACAAATGAGAAAAGACAATGAAAAAGAAACTTTTTGATTTAATAGAAATTCTTAATGAAGGAATCAAAAAATACGATATGATTATAATAACCGATCAAAATGGTAAGATTGAACTTTATAATAAAGTTTTATCTCAATTGTGTAATTCGGCTAATAAAGATGAAGTTTTGCTTCAGGATGTAACTATAGGTCAATTATTTCATTCCGATGAAATTGAATTCGATTTAATCTTAAATACACTCGAGAAGGGTGGCGAATTCAATGGACTTCTAAATTTCACATTAAGCTTTAATCAAAAAATTCCTTTTGATGTAAAGGCTTTTAAAATTAATGGTGATATCAATAAAAATTTTAGATATGCATTTTTGTTCAAGTTGAAAGAAATGACAGATATTGAAATAGATCCACTTGAACAAAAAACTTGGTCTAAATTTCCAAATCAATTTAATAAAAATAAAAATAATATCGATTTGATTACATCTTATGAAGAACTTGAAAGACTGAAGGAAGATTTTTTATCCAGTGTTTCGCATGAATTAAGAACACCACTCGCTTCAATAATTGGCTTTGCTGAAACTTTGAAAAATGATCCAGATTTACCAAAGGAAATTTATAAAGAATTTTTAGACATTATATTAAATGAAGGGAAAAGATTATCTGCCACAATCAATGACCTACTCGATATTTCTCAGCTTTATAGAGAATCAGCGAATTTGCAATTGAAATATATCGAATTGCAAAAACTTGTTAACCGTGTTTTTGAACAATTTAAACCTCTAGCAACGAAAATTGATTTTGGAATTCAATTGCAAGAGAAACCAATTTTTATTTATGCTGATGAAAATAAACTCCAACAAGCAATTAACAATCTTGTAAGCAATGCAATTAAATTCACGCCCGAAGGTGGAAAAGTTACAATTGCACTTTACGAGACTAAGAAAAATTATGTGCTTGAAGTGTCAGATACAGGAATAGGTATCCCTGAAAAAGATTTTAATAAAATTTTTGACAGGTTTTATCGTGTTGAACGACCGGGAATGGAAATTAGAGGAGTTGGACTTGGATTGTCGATTACAAAAAAAATTGTGGATTTGCATGGTTACAAACTTGAATTTGAAAGTGAAGTAAATAAAGGTTCAAAATTTAAAATTTTAATTCCAAAGTGATTATGAAAAAAACAATATTATTGGTTGAAGACGAAAGAGCAATACAAGTATTAATTACTTATCATCTTGGAAAGCTAAATTATAATGTGATCATTAAAGAAACCGCAGAAGCGGCAATTGAATATTTGCAAAAAACAGATAATCTCCCAGAGATTATTATAACTGATGTTCTTTTGCCAGGAATGAATGGAATAAATCTATGTCGATTGGTAAAAACTGATCCAAAGACACAAGATATCCCTGTTGTGATTTTATCTTCCGTTGATTATGATTTTTACAGACAGGGTGCTGAAAATTCAGGTGCTGATTATTTTATGACAAAGCCATTTAGAATAAAAGATTTTATTAACATCATAAAAAAATTAATGACGGTATAAATATGGAAAAGCAATTAATTTTTTTAATCGATGATGAAGTTAACTTTACTCGTCTGATGGAACACTGGATCAAAGAAAGATGGAATTACAGATTAAAAGTTTTTAACTCAACTACAGATTATCTCAACTATGAAGGAGAAGAACCTGATTTAATGTTACTTGATATTATGTTGCCTGGCGAATTTAATGGGGTTGAACTACTAAAGAAGATTAAATTTCAAAATCCCGAATTACCTGTAATTATGCTTTCCGCTCAAGGTAATGTGGATGTAGCCGTCGAAACAATTAAAATTGGTGCCTTTGATTATTTCTCAAAACCTGTTGATTTACAAAAACTTGAAATTTCTATACGAAATGCAATTAAAAATTATGAATTACAGAAAAAAGTTAAATCCTTACTGGAGGAGCAAGAAAAAATTTACAAATTTGATAATATCATAGCCATCGACGATAAAATGCAGGAAGTTTTCAAGTTGATGAAAAAAGTTTTGAATACAAGTGTCAATGTATTGATTTATGGAGAGAGCGGAACAGGCAAAGAATTAATAGCTCGAGCAATTCATGCAAATAGTGATAGAAAAGATAAACCTTTTGTTGTCGTTAATTGTGCATCAATTCCAAAAGATTTGCTTGAAAGTGAATTGTTTGGACACGAAAAAGGCTCCTTCACTGGTGCTTTTCAAAGAAAAATTGGAAAGTTTGAACTTGCTGATGGAGGTACAATCTTTTTAGATGAAATTGGTGAACTTGAATTGAGTCTTCAAGCTAAACTACTCAGGGTAATTCAAGATAAAACTTTTGAAAGAGTTGGAGGAAATGAACCAATCACAACAACTGCACGAATCATTTCAGCAACAAACAAAGATTTGAAAAAAGCAGTTGATGAAAAATTATTCAGAGAAGATTTATACTATCGACTTTCAACATTCCCAATCCTTGTTCCACCACTTCGTGAAAGAAAAGGGGATATTGTTGTTTTAGCTGAACATTTTGTCAAAAAATTTTCTGAAGAAGCTAAAATTTCAACTCCTTCAATTACAAAAGAAGTGATTGAAATCTTTTTACGCTATCCTTGGCCTGGAAATGTCCGTGAGCTTGAAAATGTTTTACAACGAGCTGTGCTGATTTGTGATGATAATAAAATTAGAGTAAAAGATATTCCTTTATCACTTCAAGCATATTTACCTGAAGCTTTGGTTGGAGAAGTTTCAATAAATGTTACTCCAGAGAGTCATGAAATTATTCCACTTGAAAAGATCAAAGAAAATGCTTTGAGGCATGCTTTGAAAGTCACAAGAGGAAACATTCAGGAAGCTGCGAGAAGATTACATATCGGAAGGGCAACAATTTATAGAATGATGAAAGAATACAACATCAAACCAGAAAAAGAATGAATCTACTTCAAATAATCTTCTGGATGTCTTTCTTTTTTATTTTTTATACATTCATTGGTTATCCTTTACTTGCTTATTTACTTTTTCGATTTGAGCGATTGAGATATTTCATTCGTGTGCCTGAAGGAGCTGGAAAAGTTTTCATCAATCCAGAAATTTCTGGTAAAATAATTTTAGATCAACGCTTTCCATTAAAAAACTTCACTCCATCTGTTTCAATGATTATTGCTGCTTACAACGAAGAAAAATTTATTGAAGAAAAAATTAAAAACTGTCTTGAGCTTGAATATCCATCGGATAAAATTGAATTTCTATTTGTAACAGACGGTTCAACTGACAATACAGTGGATATCGTGAAAAAGTATTCAGAGATTTTTCCAAACATTAAATTATTTCATCAATCTGAAAGACTTGGAAAGCTGAGAGCGATAAATCGAGTTTTTCCATTTGCAAAGAATGAAATTTTAATTTTTTCAGATGCAAATTCTTATTACAACAAAGAAGCAATAAAATATCTTGTTCGTCCGTTTCAATTTGAAAAAGTTGGTTGCGTTGCTGGTGAAAAAAGAGTTGCCTCAAAAAATGGAAGAGTGGAAGCAGAGGGTTTATATTGGAAGTATGAATCTTTTCTCAAAAAACTTGATTCAGAAATTTATTCAATTGTAGGTGCTGCTGGAGAAATTTTTGCAATTAGAAAAAGTTTATTTCTCGAATTGCCCGAGAACACAATAAATGAGGATTTTGTTCTTACGATGAATATTGCTGCAAAAGGTTACCGGGTTCTTTATGAACCAAAAGCTTATTCAATTGAAGAACCAACAGAATCAGTTTTCGAAGAATTTAAAAGAAGAATAAGAATTTCGACTGGTGGATTGCAGGCAATCTCTTTGTTGAAAAATCTATTCGATATAAAAAAATATAAATTCTTATCGTTTCAATTTATTAGTCACCGAATTTTAAGGTGGACATTAACTCCAATTTCTTTAATCTTAGTTTTCATAACGAATCTTTTAATTTTAATTAAATCGGACTTAATTTTGTATAAGATAACATTTTATTCTCAGGTATTTTTTTACTTATTAGGATTAATTGGATTAATGCTTGAGTTTTTAAAATTTAGAATTCATCTTTTTTATTTGATTTTTTCATTTATCTTAATGAATTTTGCTTCAGTGATAGCCATAATAACATATCCTTTCAAATATAAGACAAACATCTGGCAAAAAGTTGAAAGGTAATTAAATACAAAAAGAGGTAATTATGAATTTCATAGAACAAAAAGTTGGTGATGTCCTTGTCGTTGGAATTAATCTGGCAAGGGCTACTCTTCAAGAAGCTGATTCTTTCAAACAACTTCTGTATAATGCAATGGATAAAGGGGAAAGAAAAATTGTGGTTGATTTTTCTCAATGTGATTTTGTCGATTCAACATTTTTAGGTGCGCTCGTTGTAAGTCTAAAAAGGATGACGCAAGCTGGAGGTGATATAAAACTGGTAGGTTTTCGTCCTGCAGTTCGCTCTATGATGGAATTGACAAGAATGCATAAAGTTTTTGATTGTTATGAGTCTGTTCAGGATGCAGTGAAAAGTTTTTCATAACGATGAAAGGTTTAATTTTAGGTGCAGGAATTGGTAGTCGATTATTGCCCCTTACAAATGAAATTCCTGCACTAATGGTTCCAATTCTCAATAAACCACTTGTCCTATATATATTAGAGCATCTTAAAAGGTTTGAAATAAATGAAGTAAAAATTTCGCTTCATCATTTACCTGAGGTTGTTGATTCTTATTTAGGGGATGGTGAAGAATTTGATATCAAAATCTCTTATTCACTTGAAAAGGAATTACTTGAAACTGGCCATTCAATTAAAAGAATTCCATCCTATTTTGACGATACAATTCTTATTCATTATGGAAATGTTTTAACGAATATTGATCTTAATGATTTTCTTTACTTTCACAAACAAAGGAAAAGCATTTTCAGTTATGTTGTAATTGAAAATAGAATTGTAAAAAACATAAATGAAATTTCCATTGATGAAAAATCTCAAATCATCGATTACAAATTCCGAGCGACTGATAGCCAGTATCAATTTATACCTGCTGGAATATTCTTAGCCGAAAAAGAAATTCTTGATCACATTTCTTTAAACAAAAATTTCTCACTTGAAGAAGATCTCCTTAGAATAATTTGTGATAATAAACTTCCAGCCTTTGCATACATTCATAAAGGTGATTACTACAAAATTCAATATCCAAAAGATTTACTAGAAATGAATATCCAGATTTTGAAAATGTTGGCTCTCGCTGAAGGTAGATTAATATTTGGAAATAAGATTGGTATTCATAAAGAGGTATTAAATTCAATTTTGTATCCAGTTTTTGTTGGAGAGAATTCAGTTATACATAAAAAAGTTGTCGTAAAAGGTCCAACCGTAATCGGTGATGATGTAATTATAGACGAAGGAGCAACGATTTCTAATTCATTAATCATAAACAACACTTATCTTGGCAAAAATTTAGAAATTGAAAATTCGATTGTTTACAAAAACTTGTGTATCAATACAAAAAGTGATTATAGTATTTATGTAACTGATTCGTTTATACTAGCTCCAATTGTAAAAATTAAATTGAGCGACAAGATTAAAGAAATTTTATTCAGGTTGATTGATATAGCGTTATCATTAATTGGATTAATTTTACTATTACCAATTATGCTTTTAATATCACTTGCAATTAAACTTGATTCAAAAGGTCCTGTAATTTATAAATCTAAAAGAACTCAAAAACCACAATTGGTCGATCAAGGGGATAAATGGTATCGATATGAACCAGAAAAAGTTGTTTATTATTATAAATTTCGAACAATGAAAGTTGATGGAATTGGCAAAAATGATCTCAAATCGAAAAACATATACACCGATGGACCATATTTTAAGATTAAAGATGATCCACGAATAACCAAAGTTGGAAAATTCCTCAGGAAAACAAGTCTCGATGAGCTTCCACTTTTATTTAATGTTTTAAAGGGTGATTTAAGTCTTGTTGGAGTATGGGGGCTTCCACCTGAAGAAGCGGTTAGTTTGATGGAAACAGGAGGAACAAAAGGATTTTATCAACTCAAAGATGTAGCTCAACTAAGATTTAAAGGAAAACTTGGTCTTGCTGGATACTGGCAATCGAGAGGAAGGTCTGAACTCTCTGCTGAAGAAAGATCAATTCACGATGCAATTCAAGCCCTTGCAAGTATTAAAGATGAGAAATTGAGAGCTAAACTTGGAGCCTACTCTAGAGTTAATTCACTTAGAGGTTATCTTTCGTTAATTTTGGAAACGATTAAATCGGTTATAAAAAGAAAAGGTGCTTATTAATGGATCAACCAAAACAAATACTTGTAATTGATGATGATGCGGCAATGCGGAAATTAATTGGCTTCAATCTCAAAAAAGCTGGTTATGATGTTATTGAAGCAGATGGACCTGGTCAGGCATTCGAACATCTCGACAAAACTACTCCCGACCTTGTATTGTGTGATATTATGATGAGTGGAATGGATGGATTTACATTTTGTGAAAAAGTTAGATCACAGGAAAAGTATAAAGCTCTGCCGTTTATATTTGTTTCAGCTAAAAGTTCTCTTGCTGATAAAGAAAGAGCAGTTGCTCTCGGTGCAGATGATTATATCACAAAGCCATTTATTCTTGATGAGTTACTATTAAAAATCAGATCTCTTCTTAAAAGGTCAGAAATTTATAAAGCTTACGGTGCAAAGAAAATAATAGAAGAAATTACTCGAACTGCAAAACCAAAAATTTTAATTGTTGATGATGATAAAATCCTAACGAAGTTATTAGCCACTGCACTTGAAAAAAATGATTTTGAAGTAAAAGTTGCTCACAATGCTTTTGATGGATTTAACATTTCAAAAGAATTTAAACCAGATTTAATCCTCTCAGATATATTGATGCCAGAAGCGGATGGTTTCGAGTTTCGAAATCTTTTGAGTGCCGATAAAGAATTAAAATCAATTCCATTTGTCTTTCTCACTTCAAAGACTGAAGAGCAAGATATTTTGAAAGGTTATGAGTATGGAGTTTATGATTATGTTCTAAAAACCGCTGGAATGAATGTAATTACAGCCAAAGTTAAAGCAATTGTTGATTCACTACAGAAGGAAAGGAAGAAAGTTGTAGAAGAAATTCAACATGCAGCTGAAACGATAAAACTTAAAGTTGTTCCTGATGCACCTCCAAAACTTGATGGATACATAATTGAGCAATGGCATCAAACTTATCAGGGCATTCCTGGTGGAGATTTTCTGGATTACATAAAATTATCTTCAGATACTTACGCAATTGCATTTGGTGATGTAATGGGTAAGAAGTGGGGTGCCTGGTATTTTGCTTTCGCTTATGCTGGTTACATCAGAAGTGCAATTCGATTCGTTGCTCAAACTGGTGAAGAACATTCACCAGCGAAAATAATGGAAAGACTTAATCGAGCAATTTATCAGGATGCAAAAGTCTCTGAAATTTTTGCGACTCTATCTTTAATTGTTATAAATGTCCTGACAAATGAAATAAAATATACTGGAGCTGGTGATTTACCTTTATTGATTAAGAAAGCTAAAACTGGTGAAATCTTGAAAATTGATTCCGAAGGATTGCTTCTGGGATTTCTTGAAGATAGTGAGTATGAAGATATTAATATTAAACTCGATTTGAATGATGAACTTGCAATTTTCACTGATGGAGTCGTTGAAGCAAAAAACGAAAATGGAGAGCAATTTGATCACACTCGAATTCAAGAAGTTTTCCAAAATTATGAAGGTGAATCATTTTTACGAACTTTGAAAGAGAGGCTCTTGCAATTCGTAAATATGAAACTTGATGACGATACAACAGCTTTATGGATAAAAAGAATTAGTTAAAGAGTTAAATGGAACTTTACTTAAGTAGAAAATTTTTATCCTTCCTGAAAAAAATTTAAAATCATCAAAAACAATAGCGAGGTGAATATGCCAAATTACTGGTTATTCAAATCTGAGCCTGATGTTTACTCAATTGATGATTTAGAACGGGATAAAAAAACTTATTGGGATGGAGTTAGAAACTACGAAGCTCGAAATTTTTTAAGAGATAAAGTGAAAATTGGAGATTTAGTTTTGTTTTATCATAGTAATTGTGATGAACCTGGCGTTTATGGAATTTGTGAAGTTGTCAAGGATGGTTATCCGGATTTTACTCAATTTGATCCTTCTAATAAATACTTCGATCCAAAGTCGAAAGAGGAAAATCCAATTTGGTTTATGGTTGATGTCAAATTTGTAAAGAAAATGAAAAAACCAGTTTTGCTCGAAGAAATAAAATCCAATCCTAAGTTGAGTAAAACTCGGCTTGTTCAAAAAGGCAATCGTCTTTCAGTAATTCCATTGACCAAATCAGAGTTTGATGAAATTATAAAGATGAGCGAAAAAATTAAAAATTAACTTAAAATCTTTTATCATTTTTGCAGAGATAGGTTTTATTTAATAAATTTATTTCGAGTTAATATGAATAAATTGAGGATAAATAATAATTATGGAATATCTGCAGTCGGCAGAGAGAGCAGCTCGAGATGCTGGAAAGTATATTCTTTCAAATATTGGAAAAGTAAGACAAGTTTCTTTCAAATCAATTCAGTCAAATCTTGTTACCGAAGTAGACAAAAAATCAGAAGAAATTATAATTAAAACACTTCAGAGCGATTTCCCCGATTTTGACATCTTAGCCGAAGAGAGTGGAGCTTCTTCTACAAAGAACTCAGAGTTTATGTGGGTAATTGATCCATTGGATGGAACAACAAATTTTGCTCACGGCTTACTAATATTTTCTATTTCTATTGGATTGATTAAAGGCAACGAAGTAATTGTTGGTGTGATTTATGATCCTACTCGAGATCAATTATTTACAGCGGAAAAAGGTAAAGGAGCATTTCTGAATGGACAAAAGTTGTCAGTATCTAAAACAAAGGATATTAAAAAAGCTCTCCTTGTAACTGGTTTCCCTTATAATGTTGAAGAAAATCCTGACCATTGTTTTGAAAGATTCGTGATTATGACGAAACATAGTAGAGCAGTGAGAAGACTTGGTTCAGCTGCTCTTGATTTTGCTTATGTGGCAGCAGGAATTTTTGATGGTTTCTGGGAAGTGAAATTAAATCCATGGGATATTGCTGCTGGACTTTTACTAGTGAAAGAAGCTGGTGGCAAAGTGACAAACTTCAAAGGTGAAGAGAGTGATATTTTCAATCCACAGATTTTAGCTTCTAATGGGTATATTCATAAAATTATGATTGAACTTCTAGAGAAAGCAGAACAAACAGACTTTATTTTATGATTGAATTTCTTTACTCGATTGATGTTGCTTTATTTCGCTTTATTAATTCAACACTTGCAAATCCAGTAACAGATAAATTAATGCCTTTCATCACGGATGTTAAACATTGGTATTTGCTTTATGTCTTTCTCTGGTTTTTGATTTTGTTCAAAGGTGGAAAATACAGATTAGGACTTGCAATTGGAATGATATTACTTGCCGCAATTTCAGACCAATTGAGCAGTGCTGTATTAAAAGATTTGTTTGAAAGACCGAGACCGTGTAAAGTTCTTGATAATGTTCATTTATTAGTTGGATGCACTGATTCATATTCATTTCCATCATCACACGCGGTAAACAATTTTGCAGGTGCAATGTTTTTTACTTTCTTTTATAGACACTTAAAATGGATTTTATTTTCTGTTGCAACGGTTATGGCTTTGTCGAGAGTTTTTGTAGGAGTTCACTATCCTTCTGATGTGATTGGTGGTGCTTTGATTGGAATGGCAATTGGTTATCTACTTGCTGTTGTTTATGAATTTATTTTGATAAAAATTTACTCTTTGAAATTTTTTAATAAATGATGACTAAAAAAGTATAGTGGCTCCTTGCTACAAAAAAAAATCTCCATCAAAATTGTCATTGCGAAGGATGAAGTGCTGAAGCAATCCATAAATTAGCGTTACCATAAATGATAACGCTAGCCAAAAAAAAACATCATAAATGATGATGAAATGATAAAAATAATTTCATCGATTTCAGATAAATAAATCTATTCTAAAGACTAGCCCTCACTTTCAAGTAGAGTCAAGAAGAAAAAATCGTTTCCGTGAATAAAGTTTTATTTTGAAGATCTTTTCTTAGTTAAAGTTCGCGAATTGCCCTGACTTTCAAGTCGGGGAAATTAGAAAAAATCAATCCCACAAATCCCGGGACTTTAGTCCAAAGTATTTTTGAATAATTGTGAGATAAATGCAATAATTTTCTCGATACATCCTTCGCTTTGGAGGCTATGTCGTATTCAAAATACTTAAGATAAAGATCAAAATTCTTCCAAAATATTAAGCTTAAATTTCAAAAATTTTAATTGCAACACAGGAGACTGTCTAAAAAGTAATTTTTTATGTCGAACTTAAACTGTCTAAGTGTGATTTTGATTAAAATTGTCAGTCTTCGACACGCTCAGACTGACAATTTTTAACTTTTTGGATAGCCCTAAAACAGCACTATGACCGCGGTTACTACATTCAGTTGTTGAATGAAATATATTAGTTGGATAGACTTTATCTCTCTTCAACCAGTTAGAGATATTTTTTCCAAATCCACTTTTTGATCTTGATTCGAACCTTATTGTATCGCTTTGACTTAAGTTTCTTAATCTATATTCAGCCCAATCTCCAATTGGTATCATAACTGCCTCTTTAAACATCTTAAACTTTTTAGTCTTGTTAAATTGTAATAATCTTTCCCATGCATCCCTAAAACGATTTGGCCATTTTCGAGATAACTGTTCTTTTTATGCCAGATAAATTCCTCTGTCCATAACCAACCCTGTTTTCTTAGTGCCAAAATTAATTCTAAGACATAAGTATGTCTTTCACCGTTTTCTGCCTTTTCTTTTATATTTAATATAAATGTGACGCTTTGTTTTAATCCCCTTAAGAATTGTTCACTCTTAGACAAAAACCACTCAACATAGTTTTCAGGTTTAATACCGCCATAAGTATGTTTTCTTCGATCTGCGTATGGAGGTGATGTAACTATCAAGTCAATCGAATTTTCTTCAAAATCTTTTAGAATTTTTTCACAATCACCCAAGAAAACTTGAGTTCTAGTTTCATTCATAATAATTTCTTAACCTCCATTGCTTCATTAATTGTGCATTCTATATTTTCTATTTCAAATTTAAGTTTCTTTCTGTCTTCTCTTGTTGAAATATCTTTCATATCTCCAGTAAATAATTCAGTGTAACTTTTTGCTTTATTTGCATTCTCAGATTTTATTTTAATTATGTAGGACTTTATTAAAATAACTTCTTATGTCTTCATATTATCTCCTGAATTTACTATCTAAATGTATTGAGTTTTATTATAATAATATTGGAAAATCAAGTTATGATTTTTCTTTTTTGAAAATAATATTTGAGAATGAATGGTTATTTGCGTTACATTGCCTGAGAAAATTTAATTAAAGCAACTTAATTTCTCATAGTAAGTAA
>Ga0068705_10001132_pt1 | contig 13574 bp, 8 predicted proteins | sample YNPMSTMetaG_FD_65631 | JGI IMG/M metagenome (GOLD analysis project Ga0068705, IMG submission 65631) | Anoxygenic and chlorotrophic microbial mat microbial communities from Yellowstone National Park, USA - YNP MS-T MetaG | ecosystem: Environmental > Aquatic > Thermal springs > Hot (42-90C) >... | reverse complement strand
ACTGGGGTAAGGATTGGCAACGCCCACGCGCCCTGGCTGATCGGTGTATTCCAGATTCCGAGCGGTCGGTTGCGCGGTGTAAACATCGCCCGCCCTTGAAGCGGGATTTACCATGGTGCTCATAGCACCTGCCTGGGGGAGTTCGGTTGTAAGTGGCGACGACGATGGCGAGGCGACTGCCGCTGATTGCGCGGCCTTTTGTGCTTCAGCATAGGCCATCCCAGCCAGAAAGGCGTTCATGGCCGCAGAGCAATTGCTAGTTTCCGAAGGACTTTGCTCTTTAACGGCTGGTTGCGGACGGACATTTGCGGTTGCGCAGGGCGGAATAGCCGACGACAGAGAGGAAACTGTGGGTTTGTGTGACATCCGCCGGGTTGGAAGGTCCAGGTCCGAGCGTCTTCGCGATGTTTTGGTGGCGGACGCCGTTCTCTTGCCTGGGCGGACAATCCTCCGTACGGCGCGGGGTGGGCCGTATCCGTGGGGCGGATGAATGATCAGCACATCGCCGCGATTTTCGGCAGGCTCCTCCACAATTGGTGGATCGCCGACTGATCGCCCCCGACTTCTCCCCAGCGTCTCCGTCCCTGCCGCAACGGCCCTTTGACCTTCCGTGGTTTCAGCCATTCCGCCCGGATCGTCCCCGAGGATATCCCGCACAAGATAGGCGGCAAAACTGACATTTGCCATGAGAAGGAACCAATGGCCAACCAATTCTCCCAATTCCTCGGCCATGACCGGTTCCCATCCCAAAGGTGATGCGACATTAACCCCAGCTTGCACGATAACGGAAAGGAGGTACGCCCCCATCGCCAAGGTCATCCACAATAGGGCACCCCAGGATTGCTTCAGATCGACCACAAGGCGGCTGACAATGCCCGCAAAGACGAGCCCGTAAGGGATTAGCCACCACAACGGACTGTTGGTCGAGCTACCAGAAAACTCTCCCAAGAGCCGTGCGAGCGCCAAATGGAGTCCGGACGATTCGTTTATTCCCATGAAGAACCAGCAAATGGCGGCAAGCAGCCAGATCCCGCTCCTCTGACGGTACAGCCAATGGAGCATCCACCAGATCACCAAAGCATAGAGACCGGCTGCTGTCAGAACCAGACTTGAAAACCAACTGGCCAGGTTGCCGGGACCTTCTAGGGCGAAAGCCGACAGGGGTATGGGGACCCATGCCGGACGACTGGCACCAAATCCACGATACCCCGCCATGAGCAAGGCCACCGCTGCTATTCCCGTCAGGAGCATGCCCAAAGGCTGGCCCTTTCGGGGGACAAGCTCCAGAAGAGTCGGCAGTCCCTCCTCATAGGAGAGATCATCACCGCCTGGGCTGACCCGATCCTGATTAACCGGCCAGCCAGCGCGATCGTCTGGGACCGGTGGATAAGGTGGATTTTTCTCGGCCATCCGCTTCGTCCTCGTTTTGCCAACCGCGGAGACGTCCAACCCGCAGTCGCTCCCCGTTTGTGCCACTGTCTGCCAGACCTGAACGGTTTCGCCATCATTTGTTTCGTCCGCTCAAAATCCACTTATATAGGGGGCCTGAAGAAAATCCGGATAGGACGCTCGTAAAGGAATCGCGGCTAACACAGCCGTCGCCTTACAATTTCTTTACCCCATTTGCCTATGTTGCCCACAACGGTGATAGCTCTCAGGGCGTCTAATTTCTAAAATCGTTCAGAACAACCCCGGCGGAAATGGGGTAATTTTGAGGACAAAAGGAATCGGAGGGGCGTGCTTGTCACGCCCGTCAAGGCGCGATGGATAATCAAACGTTGTTCGGCGGACCTGACAAGCGGGTCGCTCCGAGAGGTGGAATCGGAGGGGCACGCTCGTCGTGCCCGATGAATCGGGATGGATTGTCCAAGGTTGGGGGGCGGACCCGACAGGCGGGTCCCTCCGAAAAGCGGACCTGACAAGCAAGTCCCTCCAAGCGGACGCGACAAGCGGGTCCCTCCGAAAGGCGGACCTGACAAGCAGGTCCCTCCAAGTGGACGCGACGAGCGCGTCCCTCCGAGGAGGTCCCTTTGTTTTTATTCTCGAAAGGGCAAATCGCAATTCTCCTTTTTGCTAAGATCAGGAAACCCACCTATAAACAAGACCCGAAATCAACAGCACGAACTAAGGGACGAGATAGATTTGACCACTGCTCCCAGCCGGCATCAGAACCGGGACCAGGATACCGGTCTTTACCAATTCGCGAAATTGCTCCGGTTGCACAAATGGTGTGAAGCCATAATTCCCCGGGGACCGATATCTTGCAATCTCCCGCCAGTTAACATAGACGTATCCGATGTTTTCCCGGCGAAGAGTGTCCTTTATCTGTTGCGGTGTTTTGCCTTTGGTGAGAATCTCCCACGGCTGGTCATCAAAGCACGTTGCATACAAGACGGGCATTTGCAGCTCAAAAACTGCCGCATCCCCAACGCAGAGGAGCTTCTTTTCCTCCCCTTTGGCCTGCAATTCCCCGAAAAGTTGGTTGAGGAGCACGTGATCGGGACCGATTCGCGCCGGATCATTGCGCAACTGGGCAAGTGGGGCAAAATAACGATTATCGGCAGCGACACCGCTTACCACCGCCAGTACGTTCCAAGTTATGGCAACGCCACTGGCAATCGCAATAAACCATCGCCATGAAACGCGATCAATCCGATCAATACCGAGTGCCGCCAAAACGCACAAAAAAGGCAGAATGGGTAACCAAAAGCGGTCAATCCTATGCGTGAGGAACCACCATATCACAAACAGGCCGATGCTGAAGGCGATACACCCTTCAGAGACCTTGTTTCTTCTCGGCACTTTGAAGAGGGCCAAGATCGCCAGTGGAACAATCAGCGGACTTAGCCACTCGCTGGTGAGGAGTATTCGGCCTATGTCGGCCGCCAATACGCGAGCCGAGAAACCGTGTGGCGAGTGAATCCGGTACCACCGCGCCGCTTTCTCAGCATTCCAGGTGGCGCCGCCAAACCACTCGTAGGCGAGGGGATAGACTGGGTTCCCGATTAATATGAGGTTCTTGACGTACCAGGCTCCCCCTCCCAGAAAGGCTGCAATCAGATAAACCGCCAGGAACTTGAGGAGTCCTCTCATGGGGACCTTGCGATACAGAATTACGATAAGAAAGAGTCCAACTGGCAGTACACCAAAGGCCAATCCTGTGTACTTGGTGGCGGCTGCCGCACCGGCCAAATAGCCTCCGATGGCGGTCCAAGCCCACGTTTTGGGCATAATCTGCCCAGCCCAATTGCCGGCTGTTTGAGTCCGATCCGATTTCAGACCGCGCTGTGTCCCACCAAAAGGGTACATTGGTCCACGAGTCGAATTGCTGATCGTAAGCAAAACCTGATGAATCGCAAAAAAGGCTGCGAAGACGTAAACCGTAAGGGCAACATCGTTGAGACCGGCCGTCGAAACCGCGATGACCCAGGGGACGGAGATGAACAGCGCCGGCCCGATCCACAGGCGGGGATCCTTTTCGTCCTGGACCAACCGCCCAATGAGGACGGCACCCATCAGAGCGAAGGTTGCTATCACGACTTTACCGGTAATGGCCCCGGCGAAGAAGTCGCCAAGCAGGATCATGCCCAATAGGGCGTGCATTTCGGTCCCCAGCGGCATATTGCCGTAAACATTATGGGGCAGAAATGTGATGGAACCGTTTTGATAGAACTCTTTGGGGCACTGAAGATGGTACTCTCGGACATCGAAGTCAACGGGCGGGAGGGCTGCTCCGAGAATGATGACGATCACAGAGATGGTACCTGCCGCCACGAACACGGCAGAAAGACCATCTTTCGGCACGATAATAGCAATTTTTGATCGCATCGCATCAAAAAGCGTGCCTAAACGGTGCGCAGAATCTTGCTTTTCAAAACGAAAAGACATCACCCGAAGCCACCGGAGCGAACCCACCAGAAGTGGCAAAATGATCACGCCGAGGAACAGCCATCTTTGGTTGAGCAGTCCCAAAAGGCCGCTTATTAGAACAAGCGTGGAGAGGAGGTTGAGTCCCAGCGGGAGGCCGATCCCAAGCGTCTCGGCAGTAGAAAGCGTTAACCGCAGGAGACGAGCAACGGTCGTTCCCCAGGCCATGCCCCCGATAAGTATCAGCAGAGCCCCGCAGAAAATGGGCAGTCTATCGAGTATAGAGAACTCTCCGCCGTCTCCCAACCACGTTCTGCTGACGTCGTCCGGTGTCAGCAATAATTGGAAAAGCTCGTATCTCCGGAAAGGTCGGTTTAATATCTGCGAAATGTTTGCGAGGGGCCAGGCGAAAAAAATAGCGAAATAGGCTATGATTCCTAAGATGGGCAAAAAGGGAAGTGTTTGTCTCAGGATGGCCTTCGTGGTAAGTTCGGGTTTCGAGTGCTCGGTGGTTTGACCGCCGGTTTTGGAATGTGACTGAGCGTTGCGGGATCCCATGTTGGCTGTCCGAGTGGTATGGGGGCAAGGTTAGGTTCACCTCCCATTAAAGGATAAGGCTTCGCGCTCCTATGGCAACCCAGCCAATTGAAGGCATCTATACGCCAAACATGGTTCCTCTTGACGATCGAGGGCGGATCAATGAGCCAGAATTGCGACGGTATTTGGATTGGCTCATTGCCAAGGGCGTTCACGGGCTATATCCCAACGGGTCCACGAGCGAATTTGTGCGATTCACTCCCGAGGAACGTCGTCGCATTATCGAAATCACCGTGGACCAAGTAGCCGGTCGCGTCCCCATCCTTGCCGGCGCAGCGGAAGCCAATGTTCGCGAGACGATCAGGGCCTGTGAGTATTACGCTCAGCTCGGTGTGCGGGCGGTAGCCATTGTATGTCCTTTTTATTATCGCGTCAGTCCTGACAATATTTACAGTTACTTTAGCGAAATTGCGAAACACAGCCCGGTCGATGTGACGATCTATAACATTCCGTGGTTAGCATCGCCCCTTGATGTGACAACAATTGTGCGGATCGCTGAGGACTGTCCGCGGGTGGTGGCAATCAAAGATTCATCTGGGGACCTTCCACAGATGATGCGGCTGATGACGGCCATTCGGCCACGTCGTCCGGATTTCCGCTTTCTGACCGGCTGGGATGCCGTTCTCTTTCCGATGCTGCTTTTGGGTTGCGACGGTGGAACGAATGCAACGAGCGGTGTCGTTCCGGAAATCACACGGGCGATTTTCGACTCAGTCCGGAAGGGACACATCGACGAAGCGCGGCGATGGCAATACCGATTGCTGAAATACAATGACGCCCTTTTTGGGGCAGGTGATTTTCCCGAAGGATTTCGGATTGGTGTGGAAGCGCGCGGCTTTCGGATGGGCCTCGGACGTCAACCGCTGTCCCCAGAGAGTCGAGAGCGTCTCTCCCAGTGGCGAGGACAACTGGAAGAACTCCTGTCGGAAGATCGTCTGGACACAGCGCCGGGTGGCTCAGACGTCATGACCCGGTTTGAGACACAACTCACGACGGCTTCGGCTTCACGGATGACAACGCCGTGGGATGGAAACGCCCGCGAAGAAGTTGAACGTCTTGTCCGCGAGGTTGTTCACGTATTGGCGGAGAAGAATGTCTCGATCACTTGAAATTCAGGCGGCAATTCTTTGTCAATTCTTCAGCAGAGGCAGATGACAATCAGACAGACTTTACTAAATGTAGGGTGAGGATCATCGTAGCGGAATAAAGGAGTGTCTCTTGGCTGAGAATCTGCTTGAAGTCCATCCATGGCATTGGGCGGTCTTTCTTGCGCTGGTTGTAATCCTGCTAATTCTCGATCTGGTCGTATTCCACCGCCGGGAGCACAAACCAACTCTGCGAGAATCGGCGATCCTTTCTGCATTTTGGATCGGGCTGGCATTGCTGTTCAATGGTTTCGTCTGGTGGTGGGGCTGGCAACTTCATGGGGATTCAGAAGCGGGGGTAAAATTCCTGACAGGATTCGTCGTTGAAAAATCGCTTTCCGTTGATAATCTCTTCGTATTTGCCGTGATCTTTCGATTCTTTGGGGTGGACATCCGCTACCAGCATCGCATCCTGTTTTGGGGGATCCTCGGGGCAATCATCATGCGTGGTGTCTTCATCGTCGCCGGGGTTGGGCTGATCCAGCTTTTTGAGTGGATTCTCCTGGTCTTTGGTGGGTTTCTTATTTACACCGGTATTCATCTTGCGTTTTCAAGTTCCGAAAACGTCCATCCAGAGAAAAACCTGGTTCTTCGTTTCGGGAGACGATACCTCCCCATTTGCAAGGCAACCATCTTCAACCACTTTTTCGTCCGCGAGGAGGGACGGTTGTGCGCGACGCCTGCACTGCTCGTTCTCCTCGTCGTAGAAAGTACCGATGTCCTTTTCGCTGTCGATAGTATTCCGGCAGTCATTGGAATCACACGCGACCCGTTTATTGTTTTCTCTTCGAACATCTGGGCAATTCTCGGCTTACGGGCCTTGTATTTTCTCCTCGTGGGAGTTCTCGATCGTTTTCAATTTCTGCATTACGGGCTTGCAGCCGTGCTTTCATTCATTGGGCTAAAAATGGTAGCAGAATATGTTGCCCATCACTGGTTTGCCTATCATGGACGCTTGATTGACCCCTGGCTTTCTCTTGCCGTTGTTGGAGGGTTACTGGGCCTCTCCCTGATTCCGACCCCCTTTGGTTACCAGCGGAGACCATCTTCCGACAATGGTAGCCTGCAAGAGAGTGAAAGCGATGTGACGCAGACGTCAAATCGGGCCGGGGTCCACTGACCGGAGAATCATGAATTGGCCCATCGGATTCGCCTTGAATCGGCCTGGAGGGTTATCTCAAAGACGCCGGAGGGCGTCCTCTGGCGTCGGGTCTTTCACTGTCCCACGGGATTGAGTCAGGATACCGATGTTTGGCTTGTGATCGAGGGAAACCAGGAACTCAAGTGGTTGAGGCTCAACGGAAGCTTGTTATTTGAAAATAGGGAGCCGAGGGGAAATCAGGATAGCTTTCCCCTGCGACGGCAAATCCGGACATATTTAATGCCAGGCAAAAATGTCCTGGAGGTCATGTTTATGCCGGAAAAGCAGTTTTTAGAAGGGCCGTTAATGCAAGAATCTGCAACGCCTTTGCGGGTCATTCCGATCGAGATCTGTCTTGAGATTCAGGAGGGCGACACTGTCGAATGAGATGATGCGCTATTTCGGTTATGATAAATGAAGGCTATCACGTCAGCTCTGAGGGATTTCGAGTTGAAGCGGTCCGTTCGGCCGGTTGCGAGGTGAGGTGTGCCGTGATTCAGGGAGTTTGCAGGTCCGGGAAACTTTTGTGGATCGGTGGGAGCCTTTGCTTGTTGGCTTGTTGCCTCGTGGCGAAAGGTGAAGAGAATGAGCCTCGGCAATCCTGGGAAGGGAGCGGACCTGCCCTTTTGAATCTGTTTGAATCGACACTCGTGGATGTGATCGCACAAAGCGAGAAATCCGTGGTGGCGATTGCCCGCGTCCGTCTCAATCGAGCGGGTGAGGTATTCAATCTCGAACCGCGTCTGGATCCCTTTGGTGGCTTAGCTGATCGCAGCGCTCCACCACAGCCGGGTGATCCCGATTTTATTCCTACCGAGTACGGTGCAGGTGTCATTGTGGACGCCAAAGGTTTGATCCTGACCGTGGCTCAATTGATCGGGGAAGAAAGCGAATACTATGTGACGACTTGCGATCGTCGCACATTTCGTGCTCGCGTTTTGGCGGCTGACCCGCGGAGCGATCTCGCCGTGCTTGCCGTACCTGCCGAGGGTCTCCAGCCTATCGTGTTAGGAAACGCCGCCACGTTGCGAAAAGGACAGATTGTGATCGCCCTGGGGAACCCTTACGCCATCGCCCGAGATGGCCAGGTCTGTGCGAGCTGGGGAATCGTGGCCAACCTTGGTCGAAAGGCGCCACCAATGCCGACAGATCGGGATCCGACGGGTAAGCCGACAATCCATCATTTTGGGACACTAATCCAAACGGACGCAAAGCTGGGATTCTTGAGTAACGGCGGTGCCTTAATCAATCTCAAAGGAGAGATGGTAGGGCTGTTGACGACCCTGCCCGTGGCGACCGGCCACGAGACTCCGGCAGGTTATGCCTACCCAGTCGACGAAACATTCTTGCGGGTCCTTAATCATTTGAAGCGGGGTGAAGAGGTCGAATACGGCTTGCTGGGAGTTCAACCGGAGGGACTTTCCTTCGCTGAAAAGGCAGAGGGGATTCAGGGGACGCGGGTGGATCGGGTTGTCCCTGGAACTCCGGCAGACCGTGTCGGCCTGCGGAGTCAGGACTTGATCACGGCGGTTAACGGAGCTCCCTTGTACGACGACGATGACCTGGTCCTTGCCGTGGGCAGATTGCCCGTTGATGCTACAGTAACCTTAGACGTTGTTCGTGATCAGCGCCGTTTCCAGGTGCAGACGGTCTTGAGCAAGTATCCGGTGCGGGGACGGAAGGTTGTCACGGCTGAACCGAAAAAATGGCGGGGTATGACGGTTGACTATGTGTCGGCCGTTTCGTCGAGTCCGGAAGGTTTCTGGCAGTTTTCCCGTCCCACCGATGCCGTGGCTGTCGTGGCTGTGGATGAAGGCAGCCCGGCGTGGAAAGCCGGCCTAAGGCCTGGTGCGTTTATCTCCCATGTGGAAAACGAACCGGTGACCACTCCCAAAGTGTTCTATCAAGTTGTCTCCAAACACAGTGGTCCGGTTCGCTTACGACTCGTCCCCGATGGTTCCGAGAATTATCAACCGGTCCTCATTGTTGAGCCTTGAAGCTTTGGGTGTGCGCAAGCTTTGTGGGAAAGGCGGTACCACGAGCAAATGGACCGGTGCACTCGCCGTGCCTGCAAAATCGTGACGGATCATCAAATCCAACACTCCGGACGTGACGAGCACGTCTCTTTACCACTGTTTGTCACGCGCGGGATCAAATGGGACAGGATCAGAACTGCGTGACCGGCACTCGGCCAGGGGAATTGCCGCTGCTGTGCCTGTGAAGTAAACTACCAGCACTCCATGATAGCAACGTGATCGGTGGGCATCCCTGTTCCGTTTCGTGAGAAGGAAAGGATCGACAATGGATCGACGCGGATTCATGATGCTAGCGGGCGGTCTTGCCGCCCAGTTGGCTTTGTCGTCTCATCGAGTTCTTGCCGAAAGCGCGCCCGCTTCGGCCCCATCCTTACCTAACCCGTTTTTACAAGAGGGACGCTGGTTCAAAGCTGCGTTCCATGCTCATACAACCACGTCAGATGGCAACGTCGATGTCCCGACACGGCTTGCCCAGTATCGCGAACGGGGATACCATGTTGTGGCCATTACCGATCATTGGAAGACCAACGATCTCAGCCAATACGCCGAGGAGAATTTCCTCCCGATTGTGGGCATGGAGTTTCATCCGCGAACGGGAACGGGCGCCCCGTCGCACCATTTCGTGGCGCTCAATCTGCCACACCCTTTCGAGTTGGATCGCAATCTACCGGCTCAGCAAATGGTCGATGCGGTTCTCGCAACCGGTGCCGTGGTCATTTATGCCCATCCCTATTGGACTGCCCACAGCATCCCGGAAATGCTGGAGGTTACGGGGTACTCTGGCGTGGAAGTGTTCAACGCGGGATGTGAACTCGAATGTGGTCGCGGTCACAGTTCGGTGCACTGGGATCAACTTCTGAACAAAGGGCGGATCGTCGGCGGATTGGCGACCGACGACGTGCATGGCGAGATCGAGTTGAATCGTGGATGGACAATGATCAAGGCGCCCAGCCTTGATGTGGCCTCCATTATGAAGGCCGTTCGGGAGGGTTCTTATTACGCCTCCGCGGGTCCTGAGATTCTCGACTGCCGTATCGAGGAAGGAGTGATTCGCGTCACAACGGGACCGGTACGAGAGATCAAGTTCGTCGTGGATGGAGCCGGTGGCGGACACGTTGCTCGTGCCAAACCCGGCGAGACGATCACATCGGCAGAATGGACCTTCGGCACATCCCGTCGAAAGTATCGCTGGATTCGCGTTGAAGTGATTGATGAGCAGGACAATCACGCCTGGACCAACCCGCTCCTGTTACCCCCGGCATGATCGGCAGCCCAATGTTCCGCTGGTGATATGAAGGCCGGTATGCAAGTGTTTTTCGCAGCGCTGCGTCCGGCCTTTTAACTGCCTTGCCCTCTTGTGGTGCACGCGAAATCTCGGAGGGACGCGCTTGTCGCGTCCGCAGTGCTACGCTGGATTATCCATTCCACTTCGACGGGCACGACGAGCGCGCCCCTCCAGCAGAACACCCCCTTCGGGGTGCGCCAGAATACCGCCAAATGAGCTGCAGACAGATCCAAAACAAAAAATCGGGGCGGCCGGATTCGAACCGGCGACCCTCTGCTCCCAAAGCAGATGCGCTAGCCAGGCTGCGCTACGCCCCGCGTCTTAAAGGCAGAATTCAACGTTTCACCTTATCTTATCATCGTCGGTTGCAATTGTTAAGGCGGCCCTGGGCGTACCCGGGGCGCCAGGTTCTTTTCCTTTTCACCATCCCTCACAAAGGTGATTGGTGCTCAATCGTTCCCATGGCAATAGGAAAAAAAGTTATATGCAACCGACGTTACTGACACGATCAGCCCGCCATTCGTTGATTCTCCTCGCCGCAAATGCGTTCCCGGAGTCGCGAGAACTCCTCGTGGGATTGGAAATAAACGACCAGCTTTCCCTTGCCACGTCCGTTGTGTGTCAATGACACTCGCAGTCCGAGTGCGGCGCGAAACTCTTGTTCAAGGACGGCCAAATGCTCGGTCGATCTGCTTCCGCTATTTCCAGACGGCGAGCGAACCAGAGTCAGGTTCGGCTCCTTCTGTTGCTGCCTTTCTTGTACAATTTGCTCAACTCGCCGCACGCTTAGCCCTTCTTGATAAATCTGTTGGCAGAGAGCAATTTGCTCCTCCTCGGAATCCAGGGAAAGTAATGCCCGAGCATGTCCCTGAGTGATCCTGCCATCCCGAAGGGCTTGTTGTACCGGATCGGGAAGGTCCAAGAGGCGGATGAAATTGGAGATTGTGGACCGATCCAGGCTCAATCGACTGGCGAGCTCCTCCTGCGTCACGCCGTATTCTTCCAAATAGCGTCGGAAGCAGTGGGCCTTTTCCAGGGGATTCAGGTCTTTTCGTTGCAGGTTTTCCACGATCGCAAGCTCGGCCAATTGTCGGTCATCGGCTTCGACGACTCGCGATGGGACCTTGTCCCACCCCGCCAACTTGGCCGCGCGGAAACGCCGCTCGCCGGCAATCAACTGGTAACGTCCGTGATGCCGCCGAACAACGATTGGTTGAAGGAGTCCGTGGCTGTTCAGGCTATCCGCGAGTTGGGCGATCTCGCTCGTATCGACCTCTTTTCGGGGTTGAAACGGATTCGGTTCGATGTCATCGATCGGTATGTCAATCACACCAGTATTCTCAGCGGGATCTGCAGCCGAAATGGTCCCAGATACGATGCCGACAGTCCCCGGGTTTCCTGAAGCCATCTGAGAAAACTCAACACCTACGGGACCTGAACTTCCGGTCCCAGGGGCTGACTGACCAGCGCTGTCCAACGTACCCAATAGAGCTTCCAAGCCACGACCAAGTCGTTTTTCTTTACTCACTGTCAAGAACCTCCATGCAAAGCTCGACATAGGCACGGGCGCTCCGTGCCCTCGGTGCATAATCAATGACTGATAGACCATGACTCGGTGCTTCCGCGCACACAACATCGCGTGGAATCACCGTAAAGAAGACAATGTCCCCGAAGAATTCGCGTACCTCGTTTTCAACCTCCAGGGTCAGCTCGAGACGAGGGTCATACATTGTTAATAGGATGCCCCCAAATTGAAGCTGGCGATCCCGCTCAACCATTACCTGGCGGATCACTTCGATCATCTGCGCCAGACCCTCCATGGCGAAGTACTCGCACTGGATCGGCATCAAAACTTCGTTGGAAGCCGCAAGGGCAGTCCGCGTCAATTGCCCCACCGATGGCGGACAGTCGATAAGCACGTAATCATAACCGGCCATGCCTGTTTGCAGGTGAGTGCGGAGCATCGAGGCGTATGTCCCGTGGTCACGAGCCAGAGATTCGATGTCGCGAAAGCATCGGCTGCCCGGGAGAATCTCCAGATTTGGGACACTTGTTATAAGGACAGCCTGGCTCAGTGGTGTACCGGCCACCAGGGGATGGTGAGGAAGTGGTTGACACCCCAGACCCGACGTGGCGTTGCACTGCGGATCGAGATCGATAAGCAAGGTCCGCCGCCCTGTCTTTGCGAGACAGGCCGCCAAATTGATCGCCGTCGTCGTTTTTCCGACGCCTCCTTTCTGGTTGGCGATACAAATGACCCGCGGCATCCCCGCGCCTCCTTGCCGACCCGATCGACGGGCATTCCTTTCCGTCGCCAAAGAACCGATTCTTTTGCCGTAAGTCTCCTAGACTGCCTGTTTCACGTGGAACGCAGTGACCTCAGATAGGGCACATTCTAGCAATCCCCCCAAAAAAAGAAAACGGCAATCGCGGCCGAGCGGACGAGCTTAGAGGAAGCCGGGTTCCACGTGAAACCGGAGGCATGTCCTGCGTTGTTGCGTGTGCCAGATTTGTAGGTTAGAAATCGGAGGGGCATGCTTGTCATGCCCGCTTGGAGGGGCACGTTTATCGTGTCCGTTCGGAGGGGCGTGCCTGTCACGCCCGCCGAAGCGGATTGGATTATCAAAAGTAATGCAGCGGACCCGACGAGCAGGTCCCTCCGAAGGCGACGCGTTTTTTCGCCCGTCCGAAATCTCTGTGGCTCACTCGAGCGGGTTAATCACCAGTCCGGAGCAGAGCTTGGGATAAAAGTAAGTGCTTTTGGCGGGCATCCGGTCGCCCTGCAAACTCACATCCCGAATGTCCTGGACGGTGGCCGGCTTGACCAGGACGGCCATCGGATATGTGCCAGTCTCCAGACCGTGGACCACCTCGTCAACCGTGTGGACATAATCGGCTTCCACCGGAGGCTCGACCTTGAGCAGGTGCTCGATAATCAACCGATGAAGCACGGCCACGCCCAGATTTCGCCACTCGGGCGTATGATCGGTGGCCACGTCATCCATCTTCTCCCGTCCGGTCGGCGTCAGCTCCAGGATGGACCATTGTTGGTCGCGCCGAGTAAAAACCGCCAGAATTGTGGGATCAGGCGATTTCTCAATCAAATCCCACACATCGTGAGCGGCTTTCGGTCCTTGGGCAATGTTCTGGATGGAGAACAGATCCCCAAAGCGCGATGCCAATTCGGATGCGCTCAAGTCGGGGACCGTGTGGAAGAGACGATATGTCGGGAGGACGATTAAGCCCGGATCCTCCATGGGAACGCAGTGCATCAAGACATAATGGGCTGGATGATCCGGACGTAAATATCCCATGTCGCGCAGTTGTTCGCGGTACTCCAAGGCGGTTTCGTATCGGTGATGACCGTCGGCAATGAATATCGGTACTGGTCCGACAATCGCCGAAAGTTGGGTAACGAGCTGAGGATCAGTCACTGCCCACATCCGGTGGACCACGCCCAGGTGATCAACGGCTTCGACAGGCGTCAGCGTTTGAACCGCCTC
>Ga0068705_10001130_pt1 | contig 13588 bp, 9 predicted proteins | sample YNPMSTMetaG_FD_65631 | JGI IMG/M metagenome (GOLD analysis project Ga0068705, IMG submission 65631) | Anoxygenic and chlorotrophic microbial mat microbial communities from Yellowstone National Park, USA - YNP MS-T MetaG | ecosystem: Environmental > Aquatic > Thermal springs > Hot (42-90C) >... | reverse complement strand
TGAATCTTGTGTTATCCCGAGAGATGATAGTCAGGTAGCGGACTGCGTGAAGCCGTGTTTATCACACTCTCCGCATAAGTGCGGTGTTCCCACGGCCAAGGTCCAATTGCGGTTTCCTCCGACCGACCTTGCATCTCGGTTCGGTAGCAAGGAGAATTGTGTCGCTGGTTCGTTGAGCTGTTGGAAAAGCAAGGTTTTCTCCGATCCGGCAGGACAAAATCATGGCGACCTTAGTCCGATAGCAAGGAAAATTCCCGGTGATATCGTTGTATGTGAGCATGCCGGTGGTATCCCCCGTATATGAGCAGACCGGTGGTATCCCCGTATGGGGGCAGACCGATGGTATCCCCGCATGTGAGTATCTATGGGAAGGGGTGGTTTTCTCGATTAGGAGACAATTATGGCATCCTTACGTTCGTCGACCCAAGCTTCCGCTCAATCGTCTCAGGCAGCAAGTATTTCAGAAGTGGCGGAGCGTATCGCTCAGTTGCGACGGGAGATCGAGCGTCACAATTACCTGTATTATGTAGAGGCTCGGCCCGAAATTTCGGATCGTGAATTCGACCGCCTTATGGCGGAATTGATCGAACTGGAACGTCAGCATCCTGAACTGGTGACACCAGACAGTCCCAGTCAGCGTGTGGGCGGTGCACCGATCAGCGGCTTCCGCAAGGTGAAGCATGAGGTGCCGATGTTGTCCATCGACAACACTTACAGTGCGGCTGAACTGCGGAAGTTTGACGCCGATGTGCGCAAGGCCCTCGGTCCCGGGACGCAGGTGGAATACATGGCCGAGTTGAAAATTGATGGCGTGTCGCTGTCCCTGCTGTATGTCCAGGGGAAGCTCGAGGTGGCCGCCACTCGTGGGGACGGTGAAACCGGGGATGACGTCACCCACAACGTCAAGACGATAGCGGCCATTCCTCTACGGTTGCAAACAGATTCGCCTCCGTCGCGGATTGAAATTCGTGGGGAAGTGTACATGACCCGCGCGGAACTGGCCCGCATCAATGCCGAACAAGTGCGCCAAGGTCTCGAACCGTTCAAGAATGCCCGCAATCTGACGGCGGGTACCCTCAAGCTTCTGGACCCTCAATTGGCTGCCCAGCGGAAAATGCTCTTCTTCGCTTATGCCACCGGCATTGTCGAAGGTTTGACCCTACGCTCCCAAGCGGAACTCTTCACCGTCTTCCGCCAGTGGGGGTTGCCGGTCAATCCCCACGCCCGCCTTTGCCGCAATATTGAGGAAGTGATTGAGTATTCGCAGTTGTGGGTCACCAAGCGACGCGAGTTGCCCTACGACACGGACGGTTTGGTCATTAAGGTCAATGACTTTGCGCAACGGGAAGTGTTGGGGGCGACCAGCCGTGCCCCGCGGTGGGCCAAGGCCTACAAATTCGAGGCGGAGCAAGCGGTTTCCCGTATCGGGGGAGTGGAATTCTCGGTCGGCAAATTCGGAGAATTGACCCCGGTGGCTCTCTTCGATCCCCCGGTGGAACTGGCAGGAACTACAGTCAGCCGGGCCAGCATGCACAATGCCGCCTGGGTGGATGAGAAAGATGTCCGCATCGGGGATACGGTGGTGATCGAGAAAGCAGGCGAGATCATCCCGCAAGTGGTGGAGGTGCTCCGGCAGCAGCGCACGGGAACGGAACGCCCCATCATCTGGCCGGAGAAGTGCCCCCGCTGTGGTGGACCGGTCGAACGCGAAGACAGCGGCAATAGTTACAATTACGTTTGTGCCAACACCGCTCTCTGTCCCGCGCAACTGGCCAAGCGGCTTGTGGCTTTCGCGCAACGTACCCATATGGACATCGACGGTCTGGGTGAACGGGTCGCCGAACAACTGGTGGATGCGGGCCTGGTTCGCTCTGTGACCGATCTGTACCGCCTGCGTAAGGAACAGGTGGTGAAGCTGGAGCGCTTTGCGGACAAAAGTGCGGAGAACCTGATTCGGGCGATCGCCGCGAGCAAAGAACGCGGACTGGCTCGGCTGCTGGCCGCTCTGAGTATCTACTCCGTTGGTGACAGCATGGCGGAGGAACTGGCGGCCGCCTTTCCTTCTCTGGAAGCGATCGCCTCCGCCTCGGAAGACCAACTGGCCCAGGTCAAGGGGTTTGGCCCCAAACGGGCCGGCTTCATCCGTGAGTATTTCGACAGTCCGGAAGGACGGAAAATCCTGGCCGACTTGCAACGCTTTGGCATCCGTACCACGGCCGAGGTTCGACCGGTTGCACGCAGTCATGCTTCGCCCTTGGCCGGCAAGACGGTTGTGATCACCGGTACACTCCGGACGATGGACCGGGCCGCTGCGGAGCGGGCCGTGCGAGCCGCCGGCGGCCATCCCGCCAGTAGTGTTTCCAAAAAGACGGATTTCGTCGTTGTGGGAGACAGTCCTGGCAGTAAACGGGATAAAGCGGTGGAACTGGGAATTCCCTTGCTCAGCGAAGAGGAGTTTTTGCGCCTGCTGCAACCGGTGTCCACTCCGGCGGTCGAAACTTCCCGATCCAACACTCCCGCTAGCCCGCCGAGCCGGTCGTCTCCCACTCCGGCGGTCGAAACTTCCCGATCCAACACTCCCGCCGGTGCGTCCAACCTGTCTGTTCCCGTTCCGCCGACTCCTCCATCGACCAGCCCTGGGATTCCGCCAGAAAAAACCTCGGCTCCACCGGCCCGGAACCCTTCTGCGAAGAAGAAGCGGTCGTCATCTGCCTCACCCCCGCCGTCCGAACCCGACTTGTTTTCCTAATTTACACATATAGAGAAGTTCAGAGAGGGTCCGGAAGGCTCCATCCACCAGACCCGGCTTACATGGTGTGCAAGCCATACTCAGGGCGGATGGCTATCTCTGCGGTGAACAGGGCGGATGGCTATCTCTGCGGTGAAAACGGCTGTGATCAGCTTTCGAACTTTCGAAGAGGTCAGCCGATTTCCGGTGGCGATTGAGGAATGGTTCCGTGGATGTGCCGCTCGATATTCCTGAGGTTGCACCGCTTCCGGCGTGGACGTCCGCGGAGCTGTGGCAGCGCACGGCCCTGTTTTTATTCGCTCGTTTGCAATTTCCCCGGCTGGTGTTAGCGGATGATCTGCTACTCACCCACCTGGAACGTACTTTTCAACTCTATCAGGCCAAGCAGAAGGTGGCGTTGAGCTGGCAGGCGTATCTGGAAGGATTGTATGTCCTGGATTGGTATGTGTGCGTGGGGTGCCTGGAGCGTTTGGAGGTGGCTTGGGAGATCCTCTTTGCAGCTCGGACCGGTCGCACCGATTGTCTGCTGGTCGATGCGTTGCGGTTTCGGGCGGCCCGCTTGTATCCTACCGATCTGGCAGCGCAGGAACAGGCGGTCAGCGAGTTCTGGAGCCGCTTGCTGGTGCCGGATCGGCCTGCTGCCTTACCGATCCTTGCCCGCTACGATGGTCGCCGGCCTCTGGTTCCCTGGCTGATCCGCGTCTTCCAAAATGAGCATATCTCCCGTCTGCGCCAGGCTTCGGACAGTCCCCTGGAAGAAGACGACCACTTCGTCCCTGCCGATGTGCGTCCCAAGGATAGCAGTGAAAGCCACTGGCGGGAGCTGTTCGTGCAGGCCGCGCAAGAATGGCTCAGCCAACTGTCCGAGGAGGATCTGCTTCTGTTGGGATTGCGTTGGCGCTACCGCCTCAACCAACGGGAAGCAGCTCGCCTCTTCGGACTCAATGAAGGAACTTTGACTCGTCGCACCGACAAGTTGCGCGATCGTGCCCTGAGCTACTTCCGGCAACGCTTGGAAGCGGAAGGGTGGACCGGCGAGGACCTCACCCCGTTCATCCTCTCGGAACTCGGTCAGGTGCTCACTGATGATCCGCGGCTGTCGGCCGATCATCTGGCTTACCTGCTGGCCCGTCGGCAATCGAAACAGGCGGCTTCGTAAACCACAGCATCTCGATCTGCCACGGTGCCCCACGTGTCGCCGTGTGGCCCGCCTACCCATCACCTATGGGGAGTAAGGGGGGTTGTTGAACCCGGGCAGTGGCGTCCAGGCTTCAGCGTTGGGAAAGGTACCGTTGGATGGCGAGGAGCCAAGGCGTGGCTTCGTTGCCCTGTTCCAGGAATCCCAGGGGTCGGGCCCGGATGCGAGCGGCGTCGTCGTTGAGAGCGTCGATGATGCGGAAGTGGAGATACCAGAGTACCCCTGCACGCACACCGTCTTCATCGAAGACGTAAAGGGGATGACGAGAAGTGTCCGCCACGATAGCATGGAATTGCTCGGCGGTCTGAGGGAGGTTTTCGGGAGTCACCTCCAAGGGAATCACGTCCAGTTGGCGTGAATGGGCGATCTGCCGGATGTCTGTGAAGTCGGCCTGGGGAGCATGGAGGTAAACCAGGGTCCGGAAGCCGGCACGCTGCAAAGCGTCGAAGCCGTCGAGGGTAGGTCGGCGTCCTGTGGCCACACCCCGCTTGACCCGTGTGTAGCCGGGCAGATGGGAAGAGGTGGGAGGAGACGCAACCGATGACGGACTCGGCTCACCAGACCGTGCCGGGGTTGGAGGACGAGCCGAGGAGGAGGAACCGTTGCTGGCCGGGGGCAAAGACTCCGGCAGAAGAATTTCCGGCGGGGGGCGGTTGCTAGGCGGCGGGGTGGGAGTCGCGGTGACCGGGGGTGCCAGCCAACCCGGGGTCGGTGCCGAGGGATACTGTCGTGTCTCGGGGGGTGGTGCAACCGGAGGAGGTACTAGACTGCCTGCAGCAGGAGGTGGTGGAGCGGGTGTCGTTGGCACGTTGGCCGGCGGTAGCAAAAACGGACTACTCGGAGCAGAAGGTAAAAATGGCCGTGGTTCCCGGAAACGGTCCGACACACAGCAGCGATGCTTGCAGCCCGCCGTGCCCAGGAAAATACAACCGACAAATGTAACTATCGGCCAGCTTATCCTGAACCGATGACACAAATATGTCATGACTGCTTCCTCCTCACCAGGCTCGCTTCCTGCCTTGTGCACCTTCCGCACGACCCGTCAGGCCGGCATATTCCTTGTACATTTTACCTTACGTCTGGGACCCTCCTACGGAAGTTGGCCCGGATGTACGGTTTCCTCGGTAGTTACCCCAGCGAATGTAACGATTGTGCCGAAGAGGCAAACTGGCGGGTGCCGCAAGTTCCAGAGGACCCTGCTGATACCCCGCAGAGAAGACGCAGGGAAGGAGCTTGTACCGGCTACCTGAGGGGATGGACGTGGTTGGTGAATCTGTTCCTTCTGTTTACTTTTCTGTAGTCTTGCAGTGGAATGCATACCCTGGTAGTTACTATGTGTACAGTAATACGCAAAATAAGATCAGGGTCTCCAAACAAGAGCATGGCAAGCACAGCAGGTCCAACGAGGATTTCGGTTGAGTCCCCGCAGATACGCTGGGCACGGCGGACCGGCCTGGCTTTGCTCCTGCTCAGCAGTGTGGCGATAGTTTGGACATGGGGATTGGTCAGCGCAACGGCGGAGGTAGCAGAGCGTACCTGGGCAGTGGGCAGCTTTCTCCTCCTGTTGTTGGGCGGAATCGTTTTACTGCAACGGTATTGGTCCGCCTATCGCGCCTGGGGCTGGAGTGTCTGGGGATGCTGGTTATGGCTGGCTCTGGTAGGGCATGGACTCTACTGGGATGATTGGCCCGGGTGGGCGCATGGGCTGGCGTTCGGGCTGGTGTGGGGCGGACTGTTCCGAGCGTTCCGCTATTACCGCCGACGCACGAGGACAGAAACGGTCATCGTGCTTCTGGCTTGTATCCTCTTCGTTGGAGGGGGTGTCGTTGTCACGTCCGGCCTGGGAGAGGAAGCTGCCCTCCAGCTGACGTTGTCCCGGGTAGGCTTGTGGGGATTGATGGTGGGGGCGGTCGGGATGACGGGACTGGCCAGCATTGGCTTGTTCCGACCCGTTTTTGCTTTGACCTGTGAGCCACTGCTGTGGCTGATGTATGCCGTGCGTTGGCGCGGCGGAGCAGAAGGGCAAATCCCCGCCCACGGTCCCTGTTTGGTCATTGCCAATCACGCTTGCTGGGGGGATCCGTTTTTTCTAGAGAAGGTATTGCCGCGGCCGACCACCCCGATGATGACTTCGAAATTCTACGACCTGCCTTTTTTGCGGCCGTTGATGCGGCATTTCGGTGTCATTCGCGTGCCGGATGTCTCTTACAAAAAAGATGCTCCGGAAGTGGAGGAAGCGATTGCCGCATTGGATCGGGGAGAATGCCTGGTTATCTTTCCGGAAGGTTATTTGCGGCGGCGAGAGGATTGCTTGCTGCGGAGGTTTGGACGGGGTGTGTGGCTCATTTTGCAGCAACGCCCGGAGGTACCGGTCTTCGCCTGTTGGATCGAAGGAAATTGGGGGAGTTTCACCTCCTACTGGAACGGTCCACCCCTGCGGAATAAACGTCCAGATTTCCGCCGGCCCATTCAGGTGGCTGTCACCGGTCCTCATTGGGTTCCCGCCGAGGTTCTAGCCGACCACTGGCACACCCGATTTTACCTGATGGACCTGGTCGATGCCGCCCGTCAGCAACTCGGCTTGCCTTCCTTGGGGCCGTTTGTCACCTCTTCGGTTGCTGGTCTCACGGATTCCCAATCCCAACCGCAGGACGAGGACGAGGAACACCCCCAGGGATAGACCCTGCTGCTGACCAGAGACGGAACCCTCTGAAGACCTGACACGAGGTGCAACCTTCAAAGGAGTATCTACCCTCCGAAGTTGCAAACCCCTATCTCCTTGTCTGGGAACCCACGCAACACGCACTTCTGACACTTCCTGGGTCGGTAAAGCTGTGTGGAAGCGGGATGAGAAAGATCGGTGTCAGCCTCTACACCTCCGGGATCACTTCCGCTAGCATGGCTTGCAGAGCACGTGGCCTTGGACAAAGGCGGGTCCAAGGTCGGAACTTCGTCACCGCCTCCGTTCCGGCTTTCTGTTAGCTCTACGGGAGAGAACCATCATGTGGACGCGCCGGGAAATGCTCCGCTACTGTGCTGTGGGTGCCGTAGCAGCGTGGGGCTCCTCGGGGTCGGTGTTTGCGGCTCAGCAACCGGCCCCTGCGGCGGGATTTACCTTGCCCAAGCTTCCCTATGCCTATGACGCTTTGGAGCCGGTCATCGATGCAGAAACGATGATGATCCACCACAGCCGCCACCATCAAGCGTACATTGACAACCTCAACAAGGCCCTGGCCCAGGCGGCACCGCAGTGGCTGAACAAGGACATCAGCGACATCGTTCGCAACTATGCTCAGTTACCGGAATCGATCCGCACGGCGGTGCGCAACAATGGCGGTGGGCATCTCAATCACTCCTGGTTCTGGGAGATGATGGCCAAGCCGCGAAGCACCACTCCGCAGGGGGAATTGCTGCGGGCGATCGAGACAAGCTTCGGTTCACTCGACGGTTTCAAGAAGGAATTCCTCGCGGCAGCTTTGGGACGTTTCGGCAGCGGTTGGGCCTGGCTCATCATCGGCAAAGAAAAGCCCTTGGCTATCACCAGCACCGCCAATCAAGATAATCCCATCAGCGAGGGGCAGACCGTCCTGCTCGGCTGCGATGTCTGGGAGCACGCCTACTACCTGAAGTACCGCAATGCCCGGGGCAAATACGTCGAGGCCTGGTTCGACGTCATCAACTGGGACGACGTGGCCCAGCGGTACGCCAAAGCGACCAAAGGTTGATCCGTCCCTGAATATCCGTCTCGGGATTGGAAGCGTTCCGCCCAGTCTGCCCAGGAGCTGCGGTGAGTGAACCGAGCTCGTTGATCGACCCTGACCCGAAGGACCGGGAACACACCGGGATCATCCCCGGGTTTCCCGGAACAGGATTGTAGGTGCGACAGGATTGCGGTCGCAACAAGATGTGTATTCGTAACTGCACCAGGATTGTGACATTGTCATGACTACCACCCCGTGGGAAGAGGACGTGCTCACGACGCCGGAGGAGGCGTATCAACTGCAAGCCACGGCGGAGGGACCGGCGGGCCGCTTGCCCTTGACGGCTGAGTGGCTGCGGCAAGCACCCAGCGGGGATATTTTCGGCTGGACGCAAAATGTGGGGATGGGCTGGCGTCCGGAACGCCTGGGTGCCGCCGAGTTCTTGATCGTGAGCACCCAAGGGGGCTTGCGGGCGGCAGATGGAACACCGGTGGCCCTCGGCTTGCACAGTGGGCACTGGGAGGTGGGACTGCTCGTCCAGGCTGCCGCTGAAGAATTGCAACGTCTCGGTTGTATCCCTTTTGCGGTAACGGTGAGCGACCCGTGTGATGGCCGAACCCAGGGCACCACCGGCATGTTCGATAGCCTGCCCTATCGCAACGATGCTTCGGTGGTCATGCGGCGCCTCATGCGGAGTTTACCCACCCGGCGAGGCGTGTTGGGGATAGCCACGTGCGACAAGGGCTTGCCTGCGATGATGATGGCCCTGGCCTCGCAACGCGACCTGCCCACGGTGCTGGTGCCGGGTGGAGTGATGCTGGCAGGTTCCCCAGACCACGAAGATACCGCCAAGGTGCAGACCATCGGTGTCCGTTTTGCTCAAGGGGAAATCTCCCTGGAACAGGCCGCGGAAGCTGGGTGCCATGCCTGTGCCAGCCCTGGGGGAGGTTGTCAGTTTCTCGGCACGGCGGCTACCTCCCAGGTGGTGGGCGAAGCGTTGGGACTGACTCTGCCCCATGCGGCTCTGTCTCCCTCCGGTCAGCCGATCTGGCGGGATGTGGCCTGTCGATCCGCCCGCGCCCTGGTTCGTTTGAGTCAGCGGGGTATTCAGACCCGCCACATCCTGACAGAAGCTGCCCTGCATAATGCGTTGGCCGTGTTCGCCGCTTTTGGTGGCAGCACCAACCTGGTAATCCATCTGCCGGCGATCGCTTTCCATGCGGGGTTGCCCCGGCCCACCGTGGAAGACTGGATTCACATCAACCGTCAGGTGCCGCGACTGGTTGATGCCTTGCCGAACGGACCGGTCGGCCACCCTACCGTGCGTGTTTTTTTAGCCGGCGGTGTACCAGAGGTGATGCTCCACTTGCGGGCGTTGGGATTGCTCCAGTTGGATGCCCTGACAGTCAGCGGTCGGACCGTAGGCCAGGTTCTCGATTGGTGGGAGCGGAGTGAACGCCGCCAACGCCTGCGTCGCTATCTGCGAGAGTACGAGAAGATCGACCCGGATACGGTCATCATGTCTCCCGAGCAAGCCCGTGTTCGAGGGCTGACCAGTACGGTTACGTTTCCCCGTGGCAATCTGGCTCCGCAAGGGAGTGTAGTCAAATCGACGGCGATTGATCCCAGCGTGGTCGATCCCGATGGAGTTTATCGCAAGGTTGGGCCGGCGAAAGTCTTCGTGCGGGAAAAGGATGCCATCGCCGCCATCAAAGAGGGCCGCATTGCTCCAGGGGATGTTCTGGTCTTATGTTGTCGGGGGCCGTTGGGGAGCGGCATGGAGGAAACCTACCAACTCACCTCGGCACTCCGCTATCTGCCTTGGGGGAAACATGTGGCTTTGTTGACCGATGCCCGTTTCAGCGGTGTATCTACTGGCGCCTGTATCGGCCATGTGGCCCCGGAAGCCCTCGCAGGTGGACCGATTGGCAAACTCCAGGATGGTGACCGCATCCAGATCATCATCGACCGCCACCGCCTGGAAGGTAGCGTGGACCTGGTCGGTGATGCCACGGGCATCTACGGCCCACAGTGGGGACGCGAAGAGCTTGCCCGTCGCTCACCGCGATCGGATTTAGCTCCGGATCCTGATCTGCCCGCCGATACGCGTCTGTGGGCTATGCTCCAACATTTGAGCGGCGGACCCTGGGCTGGCGCCGTTTACGATCCCCAGCGACTCCTTGAACTCCTCCAGCCTCTCCTGGACCGCCCGAACTGATACTTTTTTCCCGGAAAAGCCAGAACGGATGCCCCCCTCTCACTCCTGGGTCGCCGGTACGGATACCCCTTTTCTTCCTTCCGGTTCTTCCTTCCGGTAATTTTTCCTGACTCATGCCTCCTTTTGTCTGACCTGTTGTCCTCAATCTCAGATCCCCCTTTGAGAGATGGGAGGCCGAGGGAGGTGAGGCCAGACCGCTTCGGGGTGGAACATGCCGCTCGGCTTCAACTTTGGCAGAATAGTTGTGCCGTGAAACGAACGCCGACGCGGTTTGTCCGTTGTAGGCAACATACGCCGACCCGTTTCCTCCGTCGAAATGCTTTTTACCGGTTTCCCCTCCAACATTTGGCACTACAAGAGGTAGAATGGAAAGTGTACAGGTCATCGGGGAAGCCGCGATCATGCGTGCCGTACTCATTCCACTGGATGGCGGAGCACCGATCGAACTGACCAAAGAATTGGTCCTTCTCGGTCGTGATGAAGAATGTGATGTACGCTTGGAACAAAAAAGCGTCTCCAAGCTGCACTGTGTGATTGTCAAAGCAGATAATGTGCTCTTGTTGCGAGATTTGGGCAGCACCAATGGGACCCGCGTGAACGGTCAGCGAGTGCGACGAGCTGCTCTGCTGCCTAACGATATCCTGGCCTTGGCCAATGTCAAATTCCGCGTCTATTATGGGCCAGATGCTGCGGGACAACCTCCGCCGGAAGTAATTCCTACAGACCGCACCCTCGACGAAAGCGATCAAACCGCCTTCCCGGTCACTCCCAATCCCTTGCCGGATGTCTATCCTCCCGATCCCTCTGCCGCTGCGGGGAGTGGCCCTGTAGCTTCCCCTCCACCTCGACCACCCAGCTGAAATGGGCTTTCTCTCGTGGGGGCTGTTTTCTCCCGACTGTCGGGAAGCCGTGAGATCGACTACACATCGAAGTACAGGGCGAACTCATAGGGGTGGGGACGCATCTGCAAAGCGGCCACCTCGCAGGTGCGTTTGTAATCGATCCAGGTTTCGATCACATCCTCGGTGAAGACACCCCCTTGTAGCAGGAAATTGTGGTCCCGTTCCAGGGCATTCAAAGCCTCATCGAGGGTTTGCGGCGTCCGGGGCACATCCTTGAGCTCTTCCGGCGGCAGATCGTAAATGTCCTTGTCCAGGGGCGGACCGGGGTGCAACTTGTTCCGAATGCCGTCGAGCATGGCCATGAGCATGGCGGCGAAGGCCAGATACGGATTTGCTGCACCGTCGGGTACCCGATACTCCAGCCGCTTGGACTGCGGACGCGCCGAATAGACCGGAATCCGCACCGCCGCGGAACGGTTCCGCTGGCTGTACGCCAGGTGAACGGGAGCCTCATATCCCGGTACCAACCGCTTGTAACTGTTGGTGGTCGGATTGGTGATGGCGCACAACGCCGGGGCATGTCGCAGCAGGCCCCCCAAAGCATACATCGCCATCTCCGACAGGTTCGAGTAATCGCTGCCGTAGAAGAGGTTCTGCCCGTTTTTCCACAACGACACATGCACATGCATGCCGCTGCCGTAATCCTCGAACAACGGCTTAGGCATGAATGTGGCCACCTTATGGTGCCGCCGGGCTACGTTTTTGACCACATACTTGTACTTGAGCACGTTGTCCGCCATCGTGACCAGTTCGGCGTAATGAATGTTGATGGCACATTGCCCGCCGCTGGCCTTCTCGTGATGATGGCTTTCCACCTGCAAACCGCACTGCTCCATCGCCAGCATCATCTCACTGCGGATATCATGGAGCGAGTCGGCCGGTGGACAGGGGAAATACCCTTGCTTATGCGGAATCTTCCCTCCGAGATTGGGCCGTTCGTCCCGGCCACTGTTCCAGATCCCTTCGCTGCTGTCCACGTAGTAGAATGCCGCGTGCGCCGTCTGATCGTACTTAACATCGTCGAAGATGAAAAACTCCAGCGACGGACCGAAATAGGCGGTGTCCGCCACCCCCTGTTGCCGCATGTAATGGACCGCCTTGCGGGCTACATTCCGCGGATCCCGGCTGTAGTCCTCCCGGGTCAGAGGGTCCTGGATGTTACAGATCATCGCCAGCGTCCGTTCCCGGCAAAACGGGTCCAGGAACAACGTGTCCGGTTGCGGTACCAGCAACATGTCCGATTCGTTGATCGCCTGCCAGCCCCGCAAGCTGGAAGCATCGAAACCATAACCCTCCTCGAAAATCTCCTCGGTCAATGCCTCCGCCGGAATCGTAAAATGCTTCCACTGGCCCGGGAAATCCATGAACCGCAAATCGACGGCCTTCACTTCGTGTTCCCGCAAAAAAGCCAGCACTTCCCGAGGTGTAAGCGGTGCTTCACGATACGCCACGATGATCACCTCCTGGGAGAGAGGCATCCGTTGTTGTAAACAGACGCATTATCGCCTGCAAGGGGCCGAAACCCGCCGTATCACAGTCCAGAGGTCGGTATTTGGATACCAACCCTCCGCGCCAAAAGCACGAAGAGCCGCCGTTGTGCATATCTCCGGGTCCCAGCCTCTCTTGGGTCCCAGTCGTTGGAATCGACGTTGTCGAGGGAGGGGTTCTTTCGACGAGCAACGACAACGAAAAAAGGATAGAAGCACGACCAGGTGTTGTCACCAACTGGCTCCGAGGATTACCTAAGGGGTGTCACAAGGCGTTGTCACCACTCGGGTCCAAGGACTTCGCCGCCGTTGGGGGTGACGGCGGCCCAGAAGGTACGGGGACTGATGTTGGGGTTGAGCATACGCACGCTGCCGTCGGCAATCCCCACCAGCAGACCATGGGTGTACGGACTCTGCGGAATGCGTACATCCGCTTCCTCGAGCTTGGGACGCAGCTGGAAAGTCAAGGTCTCGGCTTCTGGCGACCCGGGGATACACACCCGGTGTATGGATCCGCGAACGTGGGTGGTAATACGAAAAACCATTCGTTGGGATCGAATGGATTGGGTACCGGACCGAATATCGAATATGAGGGAGCTAAAAGTTCGTGTTGATACATGTAGGTTTTGTTATTGGCCCCTGGGATGGGACCGCAGGCCCAGTATTGTGTGGTGAAGTCGATGGTATTCGATGCTCCATCCCATAATATCTTGTGCCGTTGATTGTATTTCTTATTGAAATAAATCTGTTTATTATATGCATAGCTTACCCCTCCCTTATTTTTAATTATCGATGGGTCGCTTTCATTGACATATATAGGTATGTGATATGCTGTATCAAACTGCTCAAGTTGCTCCGGTGTGAGAGGATGCTCAATATAGTTCAAGATGTCCAAGAATATCGTAGCTCTCTTGCGTTGGCCGCCTTGTTGTTCATCCCACATGTGCAGGGCCAGTTCAATTTGCTTGACTTTGTTTTTTTCGCGGAGAATGGAAGCGGCCAAGCGGATTTTCTGCACCGCCGGCAGCAGCAGTGCCAGCAACACCGCCACAATGCCGATGGCCACTAATACCTCCACCAAGGATAAACGGCTCAGGCGGATGGCCGTCGCTTTCTCCCTGTTGTTTGTGTGACGAGCTGTTGGCATTGCATGGCCCTCCCTCAGGTGGTGTTGAAAAAACGGACGTTGGAACAGATACAGAAAGGGTTCCTCCCAAAAAAGGTGCCGGGAGATAGTTGGTCCGATCCACGAGATGGGCGGCAAACTTTTATGTCTAAATTCGTAACCCGATCCGGTGGGGAGAGGTCAAGAGAAAATGCTGGAACTTTATCC
>Ga0068705_10001127_pt1 | contig 13605 bp, 8 predicted proteins | sample YNPMSTMetaG_FD_65631 | JGI IMG/M metagenome (GOLD analysis project Ga0068705, IMG submission 65631) | Anoxygenic and chlorotrophic microbial mat microbial communities from Yellowstone National Park, USA - YNP MS-T MetaG | ecosystem: Environmental > Aquatic > Thermal springs > Hot (42-90C) >... | reverse complement strand
CGGTTCGCCGCCGAAGCTGCCAGTCGCAGCGCGCTTTCCATCCGGAGGCGCTGGCGCCGGCAGCGCTCGATCAGTTCCGGCACCGTCCACGATCCCACAGGGCGCATGGAGGGAAAGAAACGGTTCAGAGGTTCGGACCGTGGGGTCGGAGGCGTGGTGATCGAGGCCTCAGGTTTCAGAATCCGGCCCAGCAAGCGCCGCCCTTCGGCGAGCGTCTGCCCGTCCAAGAGAGCCGGAGTGCCGGTTTGCTCGTCAATTTCGTAAGCTGCGAAAAAGTCGCGATAGGCACGTTCGGCCTCACGCGCGGCTTCGGGAAAGCGGGTCTGCACCCACCTGCGGAACCATTGGTAAGGCTCGTAGCGGCGCAGATCCCGAACCATGTGAGCGGTCGCTTCCAGACCCAGGACAAACTCGCGCACGTTCGCCACGTTGAACAACGCGTAGTAATTTGCTTGCCGCTTTACCGCCCTCTCGAGAATCTCACAAGTCTTCCACGGCGGCGCCGCCTGAACCAGATGCGGACCGGAGCTCCACAGCGCGTGGTGGTAGTAAATGCCGTACGTTCGACCGGGCTGACGCGGACTTTGATAGAAATCCGCTTGCATCTTCCAGCCGGGCGTGTTGTCGGCAAAAACGACGGTAACTGCCTCAGGCAGGTGCAGCAGCCCCCGCCGATTGAATTCGGCGCCCTCCATCCAGAGCGTGATGGTGGCCGGTGGCTGCGGCCGCGAATCTGCTTCGCGAACGATGCGCCACTGGAGCTGCACCGCTTCGGAAATCATTTCGGCGCGCGCCTCGTCGGTGCGCGGCGCCTCCGGATCGTGGTGCCAGAAAGGCCGGTCTGCAATGCCCCGCAGTCCGAGCTGCCAGACTACTCCCGGATAAGCCGCCCACCGGAAAGCAAAGTGGCGCCAGATCTCTTCGAAAGCAGCACGCTGGGCGTGAAATGCGAAAGGTACGCTCATGCCCTTGCGGCGCCAGTAATTGCTGAAGGCGAATGCAGAGACCCCGACCGGCTCGACGTGGTGCATCGAAACATGCAATCCGCGCCGCACAGCCAGACGGATGAGGCCTTCTTCGGGAGGGTTGGTGATATCGTTGAAGGAAGAAGGAATGATCAGGTTGAAACCCAACCGAAGCGCAGCTTCCAGCGCCCGCTCCATCACCTCGGGATGAATCACCTGGTGGTAATAGGGGTAATCAATGAAGCGCCGGCCGCCGCCGTCGCGCCATTCCGTCAACAGGTCCTCGTCATTGATGAACCATCCCCGATAACGGAACGTGGGCTCGTCCGCTTCGAGGGAGACGTGCTTCCATCGCAGGGTTCCCCGCCGTGGCGGTTCGAAACCGGTCCAGAAATACAGCGGATCAATTCCCAGGTAACGTTCGCTGAAGGCATATACGCCGAAGATGGCGCCGCGCTCATCGCTGCCGGCGATCAGAAGCGTGGACCTTGCCGACCCCACGCCGGCGAGCAGCCGGATCCGAAAAGCTTCCCACTTTCCTTTCAGCCCGGCTGCCAGGTCGGGATCGAGTTCCTCGATGAGCGTGCGCGAATGAGCCAGCGAGGCAACGATCACGCAGTGAGGTGCGCACTCCGCCCGCCGGGACACGATCCGGGCAGCCAACCCGGTGACCATCCGGACGTCCTCCGCCAGATCCCGGGCCGCCAGCACTACGCATTCGGGTTCGCCGGGCGGGACGTACAGCGCAGCGCGCCGATCGCCCGCGGCCAGTTCAAAGGTTGCGGCGGCAGCCGTCAAGACCGCCGCCGCAACACTCAAGCCGATTGCTTTCACCACAGGAGTTTCAGCCCGAACTGGATCTGCCGGGTATAGGTATTGGTGCTGGTGATCACGCCGAAGTTGGGATTGCCGAAGGTGGTGTTCGGCTCCGAGTACTCCGGCCGGTTGAAGGCATTGAATGCTTCCGTGCGGAATTGCAATCGCAAGCCTTCCGTCAAGCGGACGTTCTTGAACAGCGAGAGATCCATGTTGTTCTTCCCCATGGACCGCACGTCGGGGAGCCGCGACAGACCGACCAACTCGAGCGTCTGCCGCTGGCGGAACGCCGTGGTGTCGAACCAGCGGTTGATCGTCCGTTGATCTGCGGGCAGTCGGGCGTGGCGTCCCAGGCTTTCGGCGCCCCCGACGCTCAGCGGAATTCCGCCCTGAGCTGTGTAAATACCGTTCAATTGCCAACCTTCAGCGAGCTTTCGGACCAGGCGCGATCCTGTGGCAAGCCACTTGCGCCCGGGGCCGAACGGCAACTCATACGTCCCGCTTACAACCAGACGCTGAGGAATGTCGAAGGAAGCCAGCTCTTTCACCGGCTGGCCGTCCTGGTCATTCAGGAAGCGGCTGCGTTCCAGTTGCTTGGCCACAGCGTAGGAAACCATGAAGCTGACGCCGCTCGAAAAACGCTTTTCCACCTTGAGCTGAAAAGCATCGTAGCGACTCCAGCCAATGCTTTCGTCGGCCTGCACGATGCTGGTGAAATGCGGATAGGGCCGAAGCAACTGGCCGCGCGTCGTGGTGCGGGCGCTGAGTGCCCCGCTGGCGATCAAACCGTAGAACGGATTGCTTACCGAGTCGTTCAGGATGTTTCTCCCGGTAGCCACGAAGGTTTCGCGCGCTCGCAGCACGGCCTCCAGAGGAATGGGGTCAATTTGGCGACTTACTGGCGACTCCCTGCCCGCCGATCCAACGTAAGCCGCCTCCACCAGGACCTGCCAGGGTAGCTCCCGCTGCACACTGAATTGGTATTGGTGGGCCAGCGGTTGCTGCCGATCCAGATACACGAAGCTGATGCCCTGCCCAACCAGAGTAAGAAGTCCTTCCTTGGCTCCGGGCGGCGGAAGAATGCCTTGCGGGAAAGGATTGGTGAGCGTGTTGTAGGGCGTGAGGCCGCCGTCAATGCTGGCCACAAAAGGTGTCGTGGCACTGAAACCTAGACGCGTTTCGGTCATCAGCGTCGTCGCGCCGTAAAAGATCCCGTAGCCTCCGCGCAGGACCGTTCGCCGAGTTAGCAGATAGGCCGCTCCGATGCGGGGCGCCCAGTTGTCGCGGTCGACGTTCGTGATGCCCCGTGGCGCACCTCCGACGCCGGCAAAAAGCAGGCCGCCACGCACACGGAATTGAGCAGGCGGCACCTCGGGGATGGGGCTGGCTGCGTAATTGGCCCGCGCCTTTTCCTCCAGGGGACTGGGGACGTCGAAGGCGAAGCCACGATTGAAACGGTTGAATCGCTCCGTGTTTTGCCCTTCCCACTCGTAGCGCAACCCCAGGTTGATGGTCATCCGCGAGGTAAGCCGAATGTCGTCCTGAACATAGATGCCGTAGTAAGGCGCCTGTTCCGCGGTGAAAGCATTGTTGACCACGGAACCGCTACTCGGCAGTCCCAGCAACAGGGAGGCAAGGCCATAACCCCGGTCCACGGCCGTGGCTTGCGGATTCGGGCCACGGGTGAAGAGATTGTCAAAGGAAAAGGACCCGGCGGCCGCGGCGCCTGCCGATCCGGGGTAGGAGCGCAACACGCGCACCTCACCGCCTGCGCGCAACGAGTGGCGTCCGAAGACCTTGGAGAGGCCGCTGCGCAAATAGTAAGAATCCTCCACGTTCCGCTGGAGCTTGTTCATGCCGCTCAGCGTCGTGAAGCCGGAAACGGCGATTTGCGGTATGGCGCGGACCGGCAACTCCGCGCCGAACGAAGCCGGAAATCCCAGTTTCGCAGGATCGAATCCCAGGTTGAAGGAAGCCGAGCGACTGACGTATCGGGCCACTCCCAGCCGCAAATTGTAAACCAGGGTCGGACTGATCGTGTAAGTATCGTCGAAGGCGAAGCCGGGGGACCAGCGGTCCTCGGCATCGCCCGTACTCTCGTTTTTGAAAGCTCCCTGGCGAGTTACGCGAAAGTGTCGCCAGGAATATCGCCAATAGATCTGGTGCCGGTCACTGAGCCGATGATCCACGCGGATGAGGTAACCGTTGTCCAAGACCGGATCTTTGAAGGATCGCAGGTAGTTATTCGCCTGGGTCCCAGGGACACCCGGAGCGTTGGGGGAGGGGTACAGAGCCACCAGGTTCCGGCCCACGGGGTGCATCCTGTCTGCGGGGAGAAGGTTGCCGGGGAAAGGATCGCGCACAAAGCTGGCGCCTACCTGACGCGTGGTGGCAGGATCATAAATGATCACCGGGCGCAGTTGCCCCGCCGCGATCACGTAAGTATCCGAGAAATCGCCGCGCCGTTGTGCTTCCACCGGTAAGGTGCTCACGAAAGCGCGCGGCACGCCTTCCCGCGATCCCTCGTAGTTGAAGAAGAAGAATGTCCGATCTTTGCCCCGGTACAGGCCGGGCAACCACACCGGTCCGCCGATGGTCCCTCCGAACTGGTTGTAGCCGAACTGGGGCTGGCTGGTCGCGAAGGGATCCCGCGCATTGAGAGCGGAGTTTCTCAGAAACTCCCACAGGCTGCCGTGGACCTCATTGGTGCCGGATTTGGCGACGGCATTGATCACACCGCCTGTGAACCGTCCGAACTCGGCGTCAAAGACGTTGGTCTGCACCTTGAACTCCTGCGTGGCGTCCAGGGACGGCACATACTGGATCAAACCATCGCTGCCGGTGATGGGAACGCCGTCGAGCAAAGCCTCGTTGTATCGCGGCTGGCCGCCGGCCATGGCCATGCTGGAGGTGCCCAAGTTGGCGGTCACGCGCAGAAGCGTGGACGCCTTGCCCCGGGCGGTGAACTGCACCCCGGGCGCCAGCCCGGCGAGTTCGAAGGCGTTGCGTGCATTGAGCGGCATATCCTCCAGGGTCCGGCCCAGGATGACCGTTCCGCGCGAGGCGGTCGCGGTTTCCAGACGGGACGCTTCCGCGGAAACGGTAATCGCGGTGGTGATCTCTCCGGGCTCCAGCACCACGTCAATCGAGGGGCGATCCAGGATTTGCAGCACGATCCCCTCCCTGACGTGCTTTTTGAAGCCGGTGTGTTCGACCTCGAGGCGGTATGACCCTGGCGGCAGATTGGGCAGCACATAGTCGCCGGTATCGGTGGTCAGCGTGCGGGTGACGATGCCGGTTTGGGTAGCGGTGGCTCTGACCCGGGCGCCCGGCACCACGGCGCCGGTAGTATCGGTGACCCGTCCGACGATGGTCGCGCGGAATTCCTGGGCGCGGACGGGAGCCGGTCCCGGCAGTCCCAGAATTATGTAAACGGTTACACAGGCGGCCAAAATTTTTCCCCACCGTTGCGTCATGGTCGTTCCTCCTGTCCATGCAGGCTCGCAGGGCCGCACGAAGCTCTCTCGAGCACCTTGCAAGGCAGCTTGCGCGACGGCAACTGCAAACCCGGCTTCCTCAGTTTTTCCAACAACATCCGTGCCAGCTCGGCGCCCAGCTTGTCCTGGAACACCGATACGCTGGCCAGCGGCGGTTCCAGAATCGAAAACTCCTCCCGGTCTCCGAAGCCCATCAGGCTGATCTGCTCCGGAATCCTGACGCGGCGTTTGACCAGCTCCTTCCAAACCCCGGCGGCGATCTCATCGTTGCCGCCGAAAATCGCAGTTGGCCACTCCGCTTCCCGGAGCAGCTCGCAGGCCGCCAATTGACCGTATTCGATGTTGCTCACGTCCCACGCCGCAGTCACGCCCCACGGTGGCAACCCGGCTCGCCGCAAAGCCTCGGAGTAGCCGCGGTATCTGCGATCCAGCCAGGGCAACGCGGTGTTGCCCACGAACGCGATGCGCCGGTGGCCGAGCCGCAACAAATACTGCGTAGCCTCATAGGCGCCGGCAACGTCGTCGTAAATGACCGCATCCGTTTCCAAGTCGCGTTCGTCGCCCACAAATGTGTTGCCGAGCACCACGTGGGGCAGATTCAATCCTCTCAGAGCCTCGCGCAAGTTACGGTGGTGCAGGCCGGCCAGAATCACTCCGTCCACGGCGCCCTCGTGGCGCAGCAGCCTGGGCAACTCCAGCACGCCGGGCGGTGTCTGCTGGCTGTAACGGAAACACAGAAACACGAGATCGTAGCCTGCCTGCGCCAAGGCGCGTTCGCAGGCCATGAGCATCCTCATTTGCATGGAGTTCATGACCGTGCGATTGCCCAGCAGGAAGCAGACAGTCTCCGAGGAGTTGCGGGCCAGCCGCTTCCAGTGAACGTTGGGACGGTAGCCAAGTCTGGCGACCGCACTCCGAACGCGGTCGGCCGTCGCCCTGTCTACGTAACCGGAGCCGTTGAGCACGCGCGACACGGTCGCGGTGCTGACCCCGGCCTCTCGAGCGACGTCCCGAATTGTCACCATGCCGTTATGGAAATGATTACATACCGTGATCCCCGTGTCAAGCGCCCAACCCGCCTGGCCGGCAATTTCCCAAACCCGGCTCGCAGAGGGCGGATCGGGCAGGCAAAGGCAGCGGTCTTGGGCTCAGGTCAGTCAGAAGCGCCTTTGGAAACTTCGTCGTGGAGTATTGCTGAGGGTTGGATGAGGCGGGCCACGAGCTGGCAGCTGCCGGGCGGTGACACTTCCCCCTTCGTCTCGGTGAGGCGGGTCGGGAAGAAGTGGCCAGCCAGGCGGGCAGCGACAGCTACGCGATCTCAGTTGCTGTCCAGGCCCGGCAGCGTCCCGCGCAAGCTCTGGGCGAAGTCGCGCAGGTTGGGCGGAGTGTTAAGACCACGACGGCTGAGCACCTGCCGGCAGTAAGACAGCAGACTCGGGGTGTAGGCCGGCAGGCGGATCATGATCCACACCACCAGGGCCGGGTCTTGGTGCGCCGCGGCGTGCCCGAAGTGGCAGTCCACGGTGAGGGGCTGAAACACTTGCGCATCAATCTGCCGGCGGCTGCACGCCCACTGGTACAAAAACAGCGGGGGAATGGAGCCCAGCTCCCGCTGGCTGGCCCAGCAGTGGGTGATGATTTCCTCCACCGTCTGCCGTTGCCGCTGCCGGCCTGGATCCTCCTCGCGGATCAACACTGGCCGCCTCGGATGGCGTCGGACTGTCTCGAGCACGCTCACGCTGCGGTCCGCCGCCGGCCAGTACCACTGGGTCCAATCCCAGTACTCCCGTTGGCCCTCGCCGAGCGGTTCTTCGCCATGCGGTGCCCCGGCTGAGAGGCGTGCCACGGTGTCGGCCAGATCGAGCTGATGGTCCTCGAGCGTGAGGACCCAATGAGGCCGCGGCTCCGTACATCTCCCCTGCCTACCGCTGGTCCTCGAGCGTAAGGACCCAATCCAAGCCCAAGCGCTCCAAGCGCCGGGTGAAGGGTGTCTGAAGATAGGGGGCGTCGGCCACCACGATGTCGAAGGAGCGACGACCCAGCGAGCGGACCAGCTCTTCCACCAAGGCCGCCGCCCAAGCGACTGCGCTTTCGCCCGGCTGCCGGAAGCGCAGGGCCAGGGGCACGGGCAAGGGGCCGCTGACCACCACCGACAAGACCACGCGGTGGTAGGACTGGCAGCGCCATCGCCGTTGGCCGTCCACACCGACTTGCACGCGTCGCTTCAAGCAGGCCCGACAGCAGCGGACATGGGATTTGGAACAGCTCCAAGCCGTCCCCCGCCACCAGCCCATAGCCGCGCGACCAGCGCGAGCGCAGCAGACCGTTGCGCTGGATGCGCCGGGCCACGGCACAGCCCAGCCCAAACCGCTCCCCCGGATGCTGAGGCTGCCGGGCATAGACGAAACTACGGTGGCTGATGGGTCCCACGCAGCGGCTCAGGCAGCCGCTGCGGCAAGCGGCTTCGATCTCCCGCAGGGAGCGCATCTGGAAGGCGGCGCCCAGAAACCGAGCCTGCAAGACCTTGCTCCAGGGATGGCGGGTGTGGGCGGCCTTCGCTCAGGGGGGCGATCAGCTCCGCCCAGTTGAAAACCTTGTCGAGATAGCGCTCAAAGCGCCGTCGCATCCTGGCCGCGCAGGGCCTGCTTTTTGCGCCGCAGGCCGCGCAGGTTGATCTCCAGAATGCGCGCCTCCACCTCCTGGACGCGCCGGTGCAACTGGACGCCGCGCCGGGCTTGCTCGGCCAGGGCGGCCGGCAGGCGGATCAGGCGCGACTTGCCCTCGACGACCAGCGACAGGGCCCACTGCGGATGCCGGTCCTCGCGTCGGCCCGAGGCGGAGCGGCGATCGGACCGGCCACAGGCGCAGCGGCGCTCGACGAAGGCGCCGGGCAGCATGTCGCGCACCAGCCGACCGCGGAGATGGAGTTCGGGGTCGTAGGCAGCGGCATCATACCAAAACAACGGTTCCAACCAAGCCCCAGATTGAAGCTCACTCAGATTAGCAAAAATGAACTCCGAGCGCGCCGCCGGGCCGGCGGCCCGGGGAAACTACGACTTACGCCCGGAGCTCAGAGGGGTTTGGTCAATTGCCGGCGCCGGAAACGTCCGGGCCGGAGAATGAGGCGTCCCGCCAAGATTCAGGTTTTCGGGCTTTCCTCCGTGAGGAATGCCGCACAGGCCGGAAGCCTCGCAAGCGGGCCCGTTGCCGTGACGCGGCCCGACGCCAGCGAAAGGGAGAAGCCAACAACACAAGCCGCGATCAGGGGCGCCGGCCAGGAATGTGGGAAGCGCCGGGCAAGCGGTGAACCGCGGGCTTCATTCAAAACGCGCCGCCGACGCCTGTGGGTTCTTGATGGCGGAACATCCTTGGGCGTGTGCTGGCCCATCCGTCCAACCGCCCGGATGGCGGTCGTGCCAACCGACACAAGGATTCTCGCTCATCCCGCGGCAGATGTTGGCCGACCTGCCCCGGCATGGCCGGCCTGCGACGAGATTTGCTTTCCCGGCGTGGTAGGCTGATTGCTCAGCCACTTTAGAATGTCGAAGGAGCAACCTCATGTCATCCACGCGCAGGTTCTTTTTGGGTTCCGCCACCGCCGCATCGGCGGCGCGCGTGCTCGGGGCTTCGGATCGGATCCGCATCGGGGTCATCGGCACGGGCGGCCGGGGGCAGTGGTTGATGAAGGCGTTGCAGCGCATCGCCGGGGACGAGGTTGAGTTCGTCGCCGTTTGCGACGTCTACGACGTGCGCCGCAACGAGGCGGTCAAGATCGCCGGGGGTACGGCTGAGCAGTACCTGGATTACCGTCAGGTGCTGGAACGCAAGGACGTGGACGCGGTGATCATCGCCACGCCGGATCATTGGCACGCGGCGATGACGGTGGACGCGCTCAACGCGGGCAAGGACGTTTACGTGGAAAAGCCCATGGTGCATTTTCCGAAGGACGGCCAGGCCATCGTGCGGGCGGCGCGCGCCCACCGGCGGATTGTGCAGGTGGGCACGCAGGGTCGGGGCCTTCCCAATTTCGTGGAGGCCAAGAGACGCTACATTGATACCGGCATCATCGGCAAGGTCGGGCTGGCTCGCACCTGGTATACCTCCAACAACGGCTACATTCGCACGGCGCCGCCGGGTTTCGAGCGCAAACCGGAAGGTCTGGACTGGAACCGCTGGCTGGGGCCCGGTCCCAAGGTTCCTTGGAATCCGGAGATTTACTTCAGCCCTTACAAGTGGCTGCACTACATGGGCGGTCCGATCATGGGCATCGCCATCCACGTGGTGGATTCGGCTCATCACTGGCTGTCTTTGCGCAAGCCGCTGGCCGCGGTGGCGGGCGGGGGAGTTTATTATTACAAGGACGGTCGGGATACGCCCGACGTGGTCAGTTTCATCCTGGAGTATCCGGAAGAACTGATTGTCACGTTCACGGCCGAATGCCTGACGGGTCCCGGGGTGCGAACTTCGGCCGGCGTCGAGCTGCGCGGGACGGGCGGCACGTTGTGGGCGGAACGTTACATTCAGGATTACGGTTACATTTACACGCCAAACACGAAGTTCAGCAAGGAACCGCCCGCTGCGGTGCGCTTCAAGCCGGAGAACGCGGAGAACATTCTGCGCGACTGGCTGGACCGCATCCGCGATCGCAAGCGGACGGTGGCCAACGAAGAGGAAGGTTACTACTCTTCGGTGGCCTGCTTCATGGCGGCGCAGGCGCTGCGCACGCGTTCGCGGGTAACCTGGGACCGGCGGTGGGATCTGCCGGCCTGAGTCGTTAGCGGCGGCCAGAGCGCATCGGGCGGCTCGCTCACCGTTCTCGCGCACTTACTTCGTGCCTGACGCCGAAGATCGTGGAGCGGGCACGGCGGCGAACGACCAGCACCGGCACTTTCCGTGCGGGATTGCGACCGGGCGCCAGGCCGGTGAACACTTGCGTTGCGGGCTCGGCAGCGAAGTGCAAGGTGAGGGTTGCCTCGCCGGCATCCCAGCGGGCCCACCAGGCCTCGTCCGTAACGGCGGCGGCCACGTTCTGGATGTGCTGGTAGCCGTTGTCGGCGCCGAGCGGCCCATCCCGTGGCTCCAGCGGTAGGGATGTGGTGAGCCGGCCCTCGGCGTGAAACGCCCAGTCGTAAACGTGCTCGCGCTCGGACACGCATTCGAAGCGGTCCTGCAATTGGGCGCCGCGCAGTCGCAGGGTACGTGTGAGCTGAACACCCGGATAAACGGTATGAGCGGAGGCGGCGAGCACAGTTTCTTCCTCGGTCACCTCCCAATGTTCCAGGCGGCCGTCTTTGTTGGCTTGCAGTTGCTCGTCCACGCTCTCCGTGTTATGGGCGATCGTCGAACGGTACCATTCGCGGTGGAGGGGAGCGCCATAGTTGATCGAACCCGGATCCAGCCCGAAGAGCCGGCCCGCGCCGAACGTCACGATGTTGAGCTTGTCGGGATGGTCGTGGCCGCCTCCGTGCATTCCGAAGCGTACGGCCACGGTCATCATGGGTGAACGAAGAACGGCGTAACCGGCCTCGGGCAAGAGAGTGCCTTGCGTGGGCACGATGGGGCCTTGGGGAACCTCGGGCAAGCCCCACAGCAGCGCTTCGAGGCTGTCGCGCGATGTGTGCGAGAGCAGGCGTCCGTAAGCAGGCTCTCCCCAGCGCGCATACGCCAGCTCGTAAAGCGGCGCCGCGCTCTTGAGATTTCCGCCCGCGCTGTCGTTGAACCCCGGCGAATCGCCGTTGGGCAGGGCGAGCGCCAGCGGCGCATCGAAGAGGCTGCGGTAACGGTCCGTGTAGAGATCAATGCCCGCGAGCCGTGCGGCCTCGGCGAGCGGCCACAGCGCCTGCATCGTGTAGTAGTGGTATCCGAGCGATCCCTCCCACCAAAGGCCGTCCGCTGTGACGCCACGGGCAATTTGCGCGCGGAAGCCCCGCTCAGGATCTTCGATGGCCTCGTCCACCAGCTCCTTGCGGCCCGTGACTAGGTCGACGAGACCCACCGCCGAGTTCTTCCAGCACTGGATGTTGTGGATGCCCATCTTGTGCTCGCGGATGAGGTCGGCGGCGGGCAGAAGCAGGTCGTTTTCCACGTGCTCGCGCGCTTCCTGGTCCATAGTCTCGCGCACCAGAGCGTAAGCCCAGGCCAGCGGGATCAGCCACACGCTTTCATCCAGGGTTTGCGCGGTGGCCTTGGCGCCCCCGATCTTGTCCTCGCCCTAAATGTTGTGCCTGGGGTAGCTTCGGTAGCGATCGGCGTAATCGGTGAGGATCCGGGCGGCGCGGTGGGCGAATTCTTCGCGCCCGGTGAAGCGGAAGGCCAGGCCCAGATCGCGCGCCGCACGGCTCAGCCGATTGTGAACGCGGTAAATGATGACGGCGTCGTAAGGGTCGCCGGTGTAGACGGTGCCGCAGACGGGGCAGCGATGCTCGGTGTCGGAGATGGTCTGGAGCGTCGCGCCATCCCGCGGGCAACTGTGCCAGTGCGGCCACTGGCCACCGCGTTCGGGCACGGGCGGCAGCTCCCGCAAAGCCTGTTCGGCGCCGGAGAGAAGTTGTTGCAAGACACGCCCCGCCCACGGCTGGCTCTCGGCTTTGCGCTGCGCGGCCTGAAGAGCGGCTTCGTCCACCAAGAGGTAATTCCCGGGCGCTGCCTGTACTGCCCAAGACGCGATCCATAATACGAGGGCGATCATGATTGAAATTCTAGCCGGGCGTTGGCAGAGCGATTAGCTACAACGTCCCGATGTTCGGCTACTTCACGCCTTGGTCCCACGGCCAACAGGGGTGCGAACCGAGGACCTTGCAGTTGAACAGGCCCGGACTCCCCGGCTGAGTTTGACGACCTTGCGTGGCCGGAGCGGAATTTAGGCGGCTTGCTCGCCTGACCTGTTCTTCCGCGCGTCTTCAAGGAACCTCCGAAAGGCAGGTGACCCGATATCAAAACCGGGCTTCAAACGCAAGACGATCGTGTCGTCTGTAGGAGCCACAGTTTTGACTAGCACGGAGCTCGGAAGGCTGAACTTTTCTGCAAGCGGTAGGTCTTCAGAAAAGAGCTGGAGGCCTAGCCTCTTTGCCACATCCTCTTGGTTGAAGGCTCCGCGTCGGACCCGCAAACTAACCACCAGCATACTGGGCTTCGTCTCGATCCATAGCCAGGGGGATCCTTCGAGGTCGAAGCGGACGTAAAACTTCTGAGCCCACCTCGCCTCGACGTCGGTGTTCTCCTCGATGATTTCCTGCAATTTGGTGAGCATTTCTGCGGTTTTGGGACTGCAGCGTTGACGCAAGTGCCACTCTCTGCCATTGTCGAGCCAAGGGCGTCCCTCGGAAGCTCTAATCCCCGCGGTTGAGCCAGGGCTCACAGGTTGCGGAATGATGATCTGAGATTGAAGCAGAAACAGCCCGCTCTCGCGATACAGCTTGAGCTCCACCACCGTGATGTCTACGTTGTGCTGGCGCAGCCAGAGGGCTACGCTGCCGAGCTTTTCTTTGACCCCCACGCCCGCCAGGATGACTCGCTGGTCTTGGTTCACATCAGGGACTTCCTCGGTGCCGGCTTGCGTGCAGAAATTTTCCCATGCCTCGTTGAAAAGGAAGTTAGGGTTCTTGGGCGTGTGGTGGGCCGTAGCCAGCTTTTCGAACTCATCATAGCCCCACTTTGCTACATAACTGGCATACCGGAGAGCTTGGATCTCAACCGGATCCTTGAGTTTTCCCCTTTTCAGCTCAATGATGACCGCGTTTCCCTGCGGATCGAGGGCGAGCAGGTCAATCTTGTCCTTGACGTCGGGGATTAAGACTTGGCGACCCACGATGAACAAGGGTTCGCCGAGGATCTCGGGAGCGGACGCGATCCACTCCTCCAACTGGTCTTCCAGGAGCTTTTCTTGCTGAAGGCTGGTTTCGGTGAGCGCGATTGGCTTGTTATCCTTGACCTTCCAGAGTGCCATCGCCCTATTATAAGCCTCAAGAGGCTTGCGGTCCGTCCACAGGTCGTTTCTGCCTTCCGCAGGGTTCCAGCACCTGGTTTTGCACGATGTGCAAGCTTGTCGGGCTGGTCGGCGCTGGCGCTGCGGACGCGCGAATTACTCCGGGTTGAGCGTTGCTGGTGGAACCCTGCGCTGGGATACACTGTTCGGTATCCGGCGACGTGAATTTCTGAAGACTGCGGCTGCGGGGACGCTGGGCGTCGGGGCTTCGGCTGCCGACACGTTGCCCCGCCGTCGCTACCGGGATAACGTCGAGCTCTCGATCATCGGCTTCGGCGGCATCGTGGTCGTGGGACTCGAACAGCAAGAGGCCAACCGGCTGGTAGCCGAGTCCGTGGAGCTG
>Ga0068705_10001126_pt1 | contig 13606 bp, 8 predicted proteins | sample YNPMSTMetaG_FD_65631 | JGI IMG/M metagenome (GOLD analysis project Ga0068705, IMG submission 65631) | Anoxygenic and chlorotrophic microbial mat microbial communities from Yellowstone National Park, USA - YNP MS-T MetaG | ecosystem: Environmental > Aquatic > Thermal springs > Hot (42-90C) >... | reverse complement strand
GCCGAACTGCGCTCCGGCTCGCCGCCCAACACCCAATCGCGAAAATGATCCCAGATCCCCGGCGAGCAGGCCGGCTGTGTCCGAGCGGGCCACGCCACCAGGCAGGCAAGGACGAAGCAGGCCAAGAGAGGCATTCGCTACCATGAGTAGCACGAATTCGAATTTCGTAGCAACCAAGAAGGCCCCGCCCGCCAACCGCTCCCGACCCTGTCGAATGCCCGGAGGCGATTTGCCGCAGGCCCGCACGGCGTCGCGGACCGCGCTCCCGACCGACTTCACACCGTGAACGAGGTCCCGCAGCCGCAGCTCTTGCGCGCGTTCGGATTCTGGAAGACAAAACCGGAGCGCATCAGGGATTCCTGATAATCGAGCGTCAGCCCCTGAAGATACGCCAGGCTGCGAGGGTCTACGAAGATGCGGACGCCGTCGAATTCGAAGACATGGTCGTTGGCGCGCGGTCCGGCCTCGGGCCGGATCAGGTAGCTCATGCCCGAACAGCCGCCGCCTTGCACCCCCAAGCGGAGCCCGCCTTCGACAAGGCCCTCCCGGGCCAGCGTCTGCCTGATCTTTTCTACCGCTCTGGACGTGACCTGAATCATGAGCCCCTCCGAGAAAAAGACCGTCAACTCTGCCCGGCGGCCTCGCTCTCCGACCGCGGGCTTTCTTTCATTGTCTGGTAAATCGGCGATTGGCGGCGCAACCTGCCCACCGCCTCGATCAGGCGCCCGGCCACGTATTCGATTTCCTCTTCGGTATTGAATCGTCCCAGCCCGATGCGGATGGCGCCGCGCGCCAGATCGTTCGGCACGCCGATGGCACGCAGGACGTGACTGGGTTCCGGCGTCGCCGAGCTGCACGCGGAGCCGCTGGAGACGGCAATCTCCTTGACGCTCATCATCAGGGTCGAAGCTTCCACCCCGGCAAAACTGAGGTTCAGGTTGTGGGGCAGACGGCGTTCGCGGCTGCCGTGCACGAAGACATCCTCCAGCTCGGCGAGCAGGCGATGCATGAGCCGGTCGCGCAGCGTGGCGAGACGGCGGGCCTCGCCGTCCATCTCGCGCCCGCAGATGGCGCACGCCTCGCCGAAGCCTGCGATGCCAGGCACGTTGAGCGTGCCCGAGCGCAAGCCGCGCTCGTGTCCGCCGCCGTCCAACTGGGCGCTCAGTCGCACCCGCGGATTCCTGCCGCGAACGTACAACGCGCCAATTCCTTTGGGACCGTACAGCTTGTGGGCGCTGAAGGACAGCAAGTCAATGAAGTCCTCTTCGACGTTGACGGGAATCTTCCCGACCGCCTGCGTGGCGTCGCTATGGAAAAGCACGCCGCGCTCCCGCGCGAGGCGCGCGATCTCACGGATGGGCTGGATGACGCCGATTTCGTTGTTGGCGTACATCACGCTCACCAGGATGGTGCGGTCGGTCAGGGCGCGGCGGACGTCGTCGGGATCGAGCAAGCCCTCGCGGTTCACGGGAAGGCAAGTCACCCGGAGGCCCCGTTCCTCGAGCCGCCGGCACGTGTCCAACACGGCTCTGTGTTCGGTCGCCACGGTGACGATATGATCGCCGCGGCCCGCAGAGGCCTCGGCCACGCCCTTCAAAGCGAGGTTGACGGACTCGGTGGCCCCGCTGGTGAAGATGATCTCGGCGGGCGCGCAGCCGATCAGCGCTGCGATCCGGGTGCGGGCCCGTTCGACCGCCTGCTCGGCTTCCCAGCCGAAGGCATGGTGGCGGCTGGCCGGATTGCCAAATTTCTCGCAGAAGTAGGGCAGCATGACCTCGAGCACCCGGGGGTCCACCGGCGTGGTGGCGTGGTGATCCAGGTAGATCGGCTTTTTCATGCCACTATTTTGATGCCGGCGGTTGCGCCTCGGGTCCGGCCTCGCCCGGCAACCCGGCGGCTCGTGCTAGACTGCCTCAGTCAGTGGTCCGGCTCTTTCGAGTCTCGGTGCCCACCGGCGTGTTTCTGCTGGTGGTTTGCGAGGCGCTGCTGTTGACGGCAGCCTACGTGGTCGTCAGCTTCCTCACACTGGAAGTGGATCCCACGGTTTTCCTGCTTTACGACGGCGGGCTGCCCCGCATTCTGGCGGTGGTGGGCAGCGCGATGCTGGGCTTTCATTTTCTGGATCTCTATTCCGGGCGCTGGGCGCCCTCGCGCTTCGCCCTTGCGCTGGAGCTCATGCAGGCGGTCGGGTTCGCCTTCCTGGTTCAAGCCCTGTTGGCCTACCTCAACCGGAACTGGATGTTGCCCCGCTCGGTGATGCTGTACGGCAGTGCCTTGGGCCTCGGGCTGGTGCTGAGTTGGCGGCTGCTCTATGACGCCGTACTGATGCAGGCCATCGGCGCGCACCGCATTCTGTTTCTGGGAACCAACTGGCTGGTGGAAGAGATCGCTCTGTATTTGCAACGTCATCCGGAACTGGGGATGGAAGTTGCGGGCTATGCCGATGACGAACGCCCCCAGGGTACGGAAATCTGCGGGGCCAGCGTCCTGGGCCCGATTGCGGCGCTCAGGCGGATCGTGGCCCAAACGCGTCCCGACCGCATCGTGGTCGGCCTGAGCGAACGGCGGCAGCGCTTGCCTTTGCAGGACCTGCTGGACCTGCGCTTCTCCGGCATCCTGGTGGAGGAAGCCGCCGCGACTTACGAGTCCGTCCGCGGTCGCATTCCCACGCGCGAGTTGCGGCCGGCCCAGTTGATTTTTTCGGGCGAGCTGGGGCCCAGACCGGTTTACGTGCGCCTGCAAAGGATCTACTCGGTGGCGCTGGCCGCCGTCGGCATGCTCGCGACCCTTCCCTTGATGCTGCTCATCGCAGTCGCGGTGAAGCTCAGCTCGCGCGGCCCCGTCCTTTACCGGCAAGTCCGCGTGGGCCAGCTCGGCCGGCTTTTCACGCTGTACAAGTTCCGGTCCATGTACGCGGACGCCGAGGCGCGCACCGGCGCGGTCTGGGCCCGCAAGGACGATCCCCGCGTGACCCCCGTGGGTCGCTGGCTGCGTCGCCTCCGTCTGGACGAGCTGCCCCAGTTTTTCAACGTCCTCAAAGGAGACATGGCGATCGTGGGGCCGCGACCCGAGCGCCCGGAGTTCGTCAAGGTTCTATCCGAGAAAATTCCGTATTATCGGCAGCGTCACTTTGTGAAGCCCGGCATCACCGGCTGGGCGCAGGTCAACTACAAGTACAGCGACTCCCTGGAAGACACCATCGTCAAGCTCGAGTACGATCTGTACTACATCAAGCACCTGTCGCCCGCACTCGACGCCTTCATTCTGTTTCAGACCCTCAAGACCATGCTGCGCCTCCGCGGGGCTCAGTGAACCATCCTTTCAGCCCTGTCCCACCTGCGCCAGCACGTAAAGACCCTCGGGAATCACGGCCACGCGCGCGCCGGGCGCGAGTTCGGCGCTCAGGCTTTCCAGCGCGCTTTCGATGGAAGCGAAGCTCCGGCCCCACAACGATGAGCGATCCTCCGCGGGAAGCCCGGGCACATAGAAAAGCAAATCGGCCCGTTGCCGCACCAGGGCCAGCTTCTCCAACTGCCACTGATCCACGATTACGGGACTTCCGCGGATACGATCCAGGAACCGGCGCCAGTCGGGCGACTGCTTCAGCAGTTGGCGGAACTCCTCGCTTCCCGCGCCTTCCTCGCACGCCGCCGCGAGCAGGATCTTGCCGCCGGGCTTGACGATGTGCGAGGCCGCCGTGATCCCCTTGATCGCCTGGTAAAAAGTGAGATCGAGCGGGTAGCCCGCTCCGGTGGTGACGGCGGCATCCACAGCGGCGTCCAACTTCTCCAGCATCACTCGCGAAACGAACTCGACGCCCCTCCGGTGCGCCTCCACAGGATGACCGGCGAACACGCCGGCGATGCTGCGATCCCGCGCCAGCGCCACGTCCACGATGAAATCATGCCGGGCCAGCCGGGCGATCTCGAGCAGCTCATGATGAAGCGGGTTATCCTCCACCGAGCCTTCGGTGGCCCGCGGATCGCGCATGAAGCGCGGGCTGTGGAGAACCTCGATCGTCGGGCGCGCCGCCAATCCCGGCGCGATCAGTTTGCGACCGCCGGAGAAACCCAGCATGAGGTGGGGCTCGATGAAGCCCAGCGTGAGGTGAAGATCGGCAGCGAGGAAACGTTCATCCATCCAGACCGGCGTGCCCGAGGCGGTGCGGCCGAGGTAGCGATGCATGGCCAGATCGCGCGCGTCGTGATTGACGACCTCGCAGGCAGCCGCCACAGGCTCGCCCAGGATCTGGCGGATTTCCTCTTCGGTGGCCGGGCGATGAAGGCCGGTGGCGATCAGGATCGTGATCCCGGAGGGCGCAATCCCCGCCCGGTGCAAGCGCTCGAGCAGGGGCGGCAGAACCACGCGGTTGGGAGCAGGGCGCGTGATGTCGCAAACCGAGATGGCAACGCTGCGCTTGCCTCGCGCCAGCTCGACGAGCGGCGCACTGGCGATCGGCTCGTCCAGAGCGCGCTCGATCTCCGCCGCGGCGTCGCTCAACGGGGTGGCCGAACGGGCTTCCAAAATGTGGTAGCGGAAGCCGGGCGGCAGCTCGATCTCCAGGCCGTTGCGGCCAAAGGCCAGCCTCACGCGCATAAGCCAGATTCTCTCATTGCGCGGCCTCGCGGTGCGGCGAGTCTGCGGCGCCGGCCGCCTCACGTTCCCGTTCCCGGCGCGCAGCCCACTCGGCGCCGGCCAACACCACCATCGCGGCCAGGAAACTCCACAGGATGATGCTCACCGAGTAATAAAAGGGACCGTATTCCTGCCGCACCTTGGCGCGCCAGAGCGGCCAGGTCACGAGATTGAGGTATTGCATGAGTTGCAACAGCAGCCCCACCGTCAGCGCCACCGGCGCCACCTGCCGCCAGTCCAAACGGCGATTGGGCAAGCGCCAGTACACCAGCAACAAGGCCAGAGGCCACAAAGGGATGGCGGCCAGTTTCAGCAACAACACGGCGGGTGATTCCACCCAGCCGGGCGCCGCGCCAAAGATGCTGCGAAAGACGCGCGCGTTCATGCCCGTGAGTATCGTCGCGGCCAGAGCCAGAGTGCCGCAGGCGAACACCAGCAGCGTACTGAGCCACTGGTTGCGCCAGTAACTGCGGTTTTCGGAAACGCCCCAGACGCGATTGAGAGCGACTTCCAGCGGCACGAAGATCCCGTTCGCCGTGAACAGCAACAACAGCAGGGAAACAAAGGGCAGGGCGCCCCGGTCCTGCACGATTACCCGCAGGTTGTGGACGATAAAATCGCCCAACTCGCCCGGAAAGTACTCGTTAAGGGCCGCATAGACCGCGGCGGCGCCGGCCGGCCAGCGCAACACCCAGCGGCAGAACGAGGCCATCACGATGAGGAACGGAAAGAACGAGAGCATGAAGCTGGCGGCGATCGCCAGCGCATAGACATGAACCTCGGTTTGCAGCCAGTAGTCCAGCGTGGGCCGCAGCCTGCGCCACGCCTCTCGCCAATCCGCGCTCGTCGGCTCCGCGAGCTTCAAGCCCGCCATTGTCGCGCAAACGGTTGCCGGCCCGCCGCCTCAAGGCTCGTTCAGCTCTTCGGGGAAGACCGCGTAGCCCGGGGGTGGCGGGAAGTAGTTCTCCAGCAGCTCGAGGCGCCGGCGCAGGTAACGGCTGGGCAGTTGGCGAGGACCGGTCTCGACGTCAATATCGCAGCAAATCCCGTGCAAGTAAAGCGTCAGCGTGTCAATGAACGATTGCCGGGCATACGTCCGGAAAAGCTTGGTTTCCCGTCGCACGTTGGACTGGCGCCGCAGTAACGACTGCTTGAGTTGCCAGCCGGGCTCGTCCACCTCGCCATGAATGCGATTGCTCAGCTCGTCGCGAAGCAGGCGCGTAAAAGCCTCCTCCACCTCGGCGGGGAGTCTTTCGGCCGCCAGCGTGGCGATGGCGCGGAAGAAAGAGTAGTGGGAGTCGGCCACGTTGCGGTCCCGGATGGCGAGCACGACCGCCGGGCCGTTCTCCGTGTTGAACTGCGTGGCGGCCACTTGCGACTTTTCCCCGGGCTTGTCGAAGGTGACCAGCTCGTCGCTCTTGCCGTTGGGTTTCTCGAGGTAAGGAACGAGAAACACAGCCAGCCTGGGCAGGATGGTCTGGATGGCGGGCGGCAGAGCTGCCACAGGGTCCTGCAAGTAATCCCGGAGGTCCTCCTCGGCGATGGGGACCGCGGAGAAATAGGAGACGTTATTGCTCAGCGGGATAACCTCGTGGCGGAAGCGGTCGGCGAATTCCTGCACACGAAGCTTGCCCACCTCGGTCTCAATGGACATCTTCAGGCTTGCCCTTATTTTAGCAGAGCCACAACGCCGGCACGGCTCTGTTAGACTGCATCCCGTGCAGGTGAAAGTGCTGATTTCCGCCGGTGAGGCCTCCGGCGATCTGTACGCGGCCGAGCTGGTGCGCCGGCTACGGGAGCACTGGCCTGAGGCCGAGTTCTTCGGGTGCGCCGGGCCGCGGATGCGGGAAGCCGGCGTCCGCGCCGTCGTGGATGCCGCCTCGCTGGCGGTGGTCGGCATTGCGGAGGTCGCGCGCCACATCCCCCGCATTTACCGGGAGTACCGACGCCTGTCGGCCGCCGCGCGGCGCGAAAAGCCCGACCTTGGCATCCTCACCGACAGCCCCGATTTTCATCTGCGACTGGGGCGCAGGCTCAAGCAGTCCGGCATCCCGGTCGCCTACCTGGTAGCGCCTCAAGTCTGGGCCTGGCGCCGAGGCCGCTTGCGGGCCATGCGAGAAATCATAGACCTGCTGCTGTGCATTTTCCCCTTCGAGGAGGAGTTTTTTCGCCGACACGGACTGCCTGCGCACTACATCGGTCATCCGTTGTCCAGGCTGGCCAGGCCCGGCATGAGCCGGGAGGAATTCCTCGCCCGATTCGAGCTGCCGGCCGCGCGCCCCTTGGTGGCCCTGCTGCCCGGCAGTCGCCAGGGCGAGGCCGCCCGGCACATGCCGGCGCTGATGGAAGCCGCCGAACGAATCCGACGCGAACAGGAAACCAGTTTCGTCTGGGCGGCGCCCGGCGGGGCTTTCTGGGGAGCGTCCCTGCGGAGTTTGCGGGAACCTGTTAGCCGCTCGTCCATCCAACTAATTGAAGGCCACACCTGGGACGTACTCGCCCACGCCGACGTGGCGTTGGTGGCGAGCGGTACGGCCACCGTGGAAGCGGCGCTGCTCGGCACCCCGATGGTGGTGTTCTACAAGGTCAGCCGGTTGACCTGGCTGGCCGGACGCCCCCTGGTTCGCGTGCCCTTTTATTCCATGGTGAACCTGGTCGCCGGGCGGGCGGTGGTTCCCGAATTGATTCAGAATGAAGTTAGGGGCGAACGGCTGGCAGCCGAGGTCCTGCGGTTGCTGCGCGACCCTCGGGCGCGCGCGGCCATGCGGCGCGAGCTCGGCGAGGTGGCGGCGCGGCTCTCTATCGGCGGGGACCCCATGGTGCGGGCTGCCAAGCTTGTCGCAGAGCATCTGCGGAACCGACAGACCAGTTCCAGGAGTCAGGCATGAGTCGCAACCGGTGGGTGGCAACGATGGTCCTGGCGACGGCGGCGTTTGCCGCGGCTCAGGACAGACGCCCCCGCATTGACGTCCAGCACTACCGGATCGAAGCCGAAATCAGCCCCCAGGAGCGCTCGCTCACGGCCCGGGTTGAAGTATGGTTCGTGCCCGAAGATGACATCAGCTCGGCCATTTTCGAGCTCAACAATGCTCTCAACGTCGCCAGGGTGGAGGACGGTCGCGGCCGCCCAATCTCGGCCACGCGCTCGCACCAGGATTTCACCCAGCGGTTGACGTTTCCCGAGCGCCTGGCCAAAGGGGCTCCCAACACCGTGATCTTTTACTACGACGGCCGGCTCACGGGAGACGAAGAGTCGCCCGTGTTCGGCATCAAATTCGCCGCCATCCATTCCGACTTCGCGTACCTGCTCTACCCGGCGCGCTGGTTCCCGCTGAGCGGCTACACGACGGACCGCTTCACGTCGGAAATGAAGATCACCGTGCCGCAGGGCTATCGCGTGCTGGCCCCGGGCATCGAGAAACCGACGGAAGCGCCTGGCGGCAAAGCTGCCTTCGGATTCGAGTTCACCCAGCCCTCGTTCCCGGGCAGCCTCGCCGTGGTCCGCGGCGAACCGGCGCGCATCGGCGCCGAGGGCGTCTCCACGGCGCTGTACTTCCGCGGGGCCAACCAGGAGATGGCGGCGGCCTACGGGCAGGAGTTCGGGCGCGCCGTCTCGTTCTTCACCGGCTTGTTCGGACTGCCGCCTCAAGCCGCTCTCACCGTGGTCGAGACCGAGCTGGGAGCGCCGAACGGGTATGCAGCCCCCGGCCTCGTCTTTCTGGCCACCAACAGCATCGGCAAGCAGGTCAACCTGCGCCTGGTTGCGAACCAGGTGGCGCGGCAGTGGTGGGGAGTTCTGCTGTCCCCGGCCACTCGCGCCCACCTCTGGGTGACCAACGGCGCGGCCCGATACGCGGAGTTGCTTTATTTGGAACATCTGAGCGGTCCGGCGGCGCTCGAGGCCGAGGCGCGCGACCTTTACGTAGACGCCCTCACCATCAACGACGTGCCAGTGTTACAAGCCGGGCGCATCGAGGACTACTCGCCGGAGTTCTGGGCCGTTTCGGCGAGCAAGGGAGCCGCTGTCTACCATATGCTGCGCCACGTCATCGGCGATGAAGCCTTTCGGCGCCTGCTCAAGGAATTCCCCGCCAATCACCCCTGGGCCCCGGTGAGCACGGAGGACGTTCGCAAGACAGCCGAGGCCGTCTCGGGCCAGAACCTGGATTATTTCTTCTTGCAGTGGATCGAATCCAGCGGGGCGCCGGAGTTCAAGCTGGAGTACACCGTGTACCGCACGCAAAAGGGTTTCCGGGTGGTGGGCAAGGTTGCCCAGGATCTCGATATCTTCCGCATGCCGGTGGATTTGAAGATCGAAACCGAAGGCAATCCCGAAATGAAGCGAATCGAGGTCGTGGGAACCTCATCCGAGTTCGTGGTGGAGACCTTCGGGCGACCCAAAAAGCTCATCCTGGACCCCGACAACCGGGTTCTGCGCTTCAGCGACAAGGTGCGCGTAGCGGTGGCCATACGGCGAGGCGAGCAGTTCGCCGAAATCGGCGAGTTCAACGAGGCTTTGAAAGAGTACCAGCGCGCCCTGGAAGTCAACCGCTACAGCTCCCTGGCCCATTACCGCATCGGCGAGATCTTCCTCCTGCAAAACAACCTTCAGTCCGCCGCCAACGCCTTCCGCGAAGCCCTGAACGGCGATCTGGATCCGACCTGGACCGAAGTCTGGTCCCATATCAACCTGGGCAAGATCTTCGACATGACCGGGCAGCGCGAGCGCGCTCTGAACGAATACCGGCAGGCCATCCGCACCAAGGACAACACCCAGGGAGCACAGGAAGAGGCCGCCCGGTACCTCAAGGAACCCTACCAGAGACAACGTCCGCAAGTCTGAGGCGGGGCGGCGCGGCACACGCGCACAGCCGTGACGCTCGCCCGCCACGGGTACAATGAGAAATCTCTCATGCGAATCGCGCTGGGTCAGATCAACACTACGGTCGGTGACCTCGAGGGCAATCGGGCGCTGATGCGAGAGGCGGCGCGACGTGCGGCCGCGGCGGGCGCCAACCTCATCGTGTTCCCCGAACTCTCGCTGACCGGTTATCCGCCGCGCGATCTGGTCGAGAAACCCGCTTTCCTCGAGCGCACCGAGGAACATCTGCACGGGCTGGCCGCCGACACCGCCGGGCTGGACCTGGCGCTGATCTGCGGCTTCGTGGGCCGGGCCTCCTCCCAAGTGGGCAAGCGCGTCACCAACAGCGCCGCGCTGATTCAAGGCGGGCGCGTGGTCTTCCGGCAGGACAAGGCGCTGCTTCCCACCTACGACGTTTTCGACGAAGCGCGCTACTTCGCCCCCGCCGGGCGGCAGTCGCTGTGCGAGATCGCAGGGCGTCGCATGGCGCTGACGATTTGCGAAGATGCCTGGAACGACAAGCAGTTCTGGGATCGCCCGCTCTACGAGCGCGACCCCGTGGAAGAGCTGGTCCGCGCCGGCGCCGAGGCGCTGGTCTCCATCAATGCTTCCCCGTATCACATGGGCAAGCGCGAACTGCGCAGGAGGATCTTCGCCGCCGCCGCGCAGCGCTACCGCCTGCCGGTGATCTACGTCAATCAGGTGGGGGGCAACGACGAACTGATCTTCGACGGCTCCAGCTTTGCCCTCGACGCGCAGGCGAACTTGATCGGCTCTTGCCTGTCCTTTTCTGAAGACCTGATCATCGTAGACCCGTTCGCCGGCGCAGGCGAGCGCCACGAGAACCTGACCGACGAGCACGAAGCCGTCTATGAAGCCCTGGTGCTGGGCACGCGTGACTATCTCGCCAAGTGCGGCTTTTCCAGCGTGCTGGTCGGCCTCAGCGGCGGCATTGATTCTTCCCTGGTGGCCACCATCGCAGTGAGCGCGGTGGGACGCGACCATGTCACCGGGGTAGCCATGCCCGGACCCTACTCCTCGCCCGCCAGTCTCGAGGATGCCCACGCCCTGGCCGCGCGCCTGGGGATTCGTTTCGAGGTGGTCCCTGTCACCCATCTCTACGACGCTTTCCTGAAAGCCCTGGAGCCGTTGTTTGCCGGGGCCGCACCCGACGTCACCGAAGAAAATCTGCAGGCCCGCATTCGGGCCGTCATCCTCATGGCCCTTTCCAACAAATGGGGTTCGATTGTGCTCACCACGGGCAACAAGAGCGAGTTGGCGGTAGGCTACTGCACACTGTACGGCGACATGTCGGGCGGTCTCGCAGTCATCAGCGACGTGCCCAAGACGCTGGTTTACGAGCTGGCGCGCGTGGCCAATCGCCGGCACGGCGGCGCCATTCCGGAAAGGGTGTTTCAGAAACCTCCCTCGGCCGAGCTGCGCCCCAACCAGCGGGATACCGACTCGCTGCCGCCCTACGAACTGCTGGACGCCGTCCTCCGCGCCTACGTGGAGGACATGTGGCCCGTGCGCGAGATCGCCGCCCGGCTCGATCTGCCACTCGATTTCGTCCGCCACATCGTCAACAAGGTGGACCGCAACGAATACAAGCGCCAGCAGGCGGCCCCGGGCCTCAAGGTCACCACCAAGGCCTTCGGCACCGGACGGCGATTCCCGATCGCACAGCGATTCCTGGAATGAAACGAAACCTTTGCCTCGCGTTCGTCTCGGCCGCGGCTCTGCTGATCCTCGAGCCCTCCCTCGTCCCGCAAGGCGGGGAGCTGCGCGAGCGGGTGGGGCCGCAGCCCGATGGCAGTTTCCTTCTCAACAGCGGCTGGCGATTGCGACCGGCGGGCTCGCTGGTCCCTGTGGACACGTTGCCCATGTCGCTCCTCGTGATGCCGGACGGCAAGCGCCTGCTGGTGTTGAACGCCGGTTACAACCCGCCCAGCCTCAGCCTCCTCGACGTCGGGGCCCGCCGCGAAATCGCGCGCACGCCCGTGCCCGACGCCTGGCTGGGGCTCGCCTTCTCGCCTAAGGGTGACCGCGTCTACGTCGGCGGGGGCTCGCAGGCGGCGATTTTCGAGTTCCTCTGGGACGGCCGGCGTCTGGCCGCCGGGCGCACGTTTCCCATCGTGCCCGCCGACAGGAGAACCGTGCGCGATTTCATCGGCGACGTCACGTTTTCCCCCGACGGGCGGCTGCTCTACGCGGCGGATCTTTACCGCGACGCGATCGTCGTCGTGAATCCCCAGTCCGGAATGGTCGTCGAACGCTACCGCACCGGCCGCCGTCCCTATCGAATCCTGTTCCACCCCGAGGGCGACTCGTTCTTTGTGACCAGTTGGACGGACGGGACGCTGCTGCATCACGACGCGCGCACGGGAGGCGTGCTGGCCCGGCTGCGGCTCGGTCCCCGAACGACCGATATGATCTGGGGGCCGGGACCGCCCCCGGACGAAGAGGGTCGGAGGGAGTTTCCCCGCCGGCTGTTCATCACTGCGTCCAACACCAACAACGTCTACGTGGTGGGCGTCTCGGAAACCAGGCGGTTGCAATTGCTCGAGGTGATCAACGTGGCCATGACACCGCGCCAACCCGCAGGCATGACACCCAGCGCCCTGGCGCTCAGCGCCGATCAAAAACGGCTGTTCGTGGTTTGTTCGGACGCCAATGCCGTTGCGGTGGCCGACATTTCCGGGCCGCAGAGCCGCGTGCTGGGTTTCGTTCCCACCGGGTGGTACCCTACGGCCGCTCGTGTCCTGGCTGACGGCGCACTCGTCGTGCTCAATGGCAAAGGCGTGCGTTCCTATCCCAATCCCAAAGGACCGAACCCGATGCGCCGGGCGCCGCCCGAAGAGCAACTCCACGGCGACGCCCAATACGTCGCTCGCATGCAGACCGGCGCGGTCCAGTTCGTGCCGCCCCTGGATGAAGAGCGCCTGCAAGCTTACACCGCCACGGTCCAGGCCAACACCCCTTACCAGGACGTGAAGTTGATAGACGCCGGCGTACCCGAGGGCAATCCCGTCCCCAATCGGCCGGGTGATCCCTCACCCATCGAGCACGTGGTCTACATCGTCAAAGAGAGCCGCACCTACGACCAGGTGCTGGGCGACATGGAGGAAGGTAACGGCGACCCTTCGCTGTGCGTGTTCGGCGAGGAGGTGACGCCCAATCACCACAAGCTGGCGCGCGAGTTCGTCCTCTTGGATAACTTTTACGTGAACGGGGACGTGAGCGCCGACGGACATCACTGGTCCGCCGCCGCGATCGCGCCCGACTACGTTCAGAAGCTCTGGCCCAACAGCTATGCGCGCCGCAGGCGGACCGACGACTACCAGGGACAGGAGCCTACAGCCGCGCCGCCCGCCGGCTACCTCTGGACGAACGCCGTGCAGGCCGGCCTGACTCTCCGCAACTACGGCCACTTCGTCACCAATCGCGACCAGCCCACCGAAGACGGCCTGCACGTGCTCGAAGTACGCGACCCGGTGCTGGCCCGCGTCACCAACTTACGCTTCCGCGGCTTCGATGCGGATTACCCGGACGTCGCACGAGCCAGGGTCTTCCTCGAAGATCTGGCCGAGTTCGAACGCACGGGCCAGATGCCACGTCTGATCGTCATGCGCTTGGGCAACGACCACACCGCCGGAGCGGCGCCGGGTCGCATTGCGCCCCGCTCGGCCGTCGCCGACAACGATTACGCCCTGGGCCTGATCGTCGAAGCGCTCACCCAAAGTCGCTTCTGGCCCAGGATGGCCATTTTCGTGCTCCAAGCTGACGCCCAGAACGGCCCCGATCATGTGGACTCGCACCGCTCGCCCGCCTTCGTGATCTCACCCTATGCTCGCCGACGCCTCGTGGACAGCACCATGTATAACACCACCTCGATGCTCCGAACCATCGAGCTGATTCTCGGGCTACGACCCATGACTCACTTCGACGCCGCCGCACGCCCGATGTACACCGTCTTCCAGTCCACGCCCGACCTGCGCCCGTACCGCGCCGAGAAGCCGCGCCTCCCGCTGGACGAGCGCAATCCCGATGGAACGGCCTCGGCCGCCCGTCCGGCGCGGCTGCATGTCAGCGAAGCCGACCGGATTGATC
>Ga0068705_10001125_pt1 | contig 13607 bp, 10 predicted proteins | sample YNPMSTMetaG_FD_65631 | JGI IMG/M metagenome (GOLD analysis project Ga0068705, IMG submission 65631) | Anoxygenic and chlorotrophic microbial mat microbial communities from Yellowstone National Park, USA - YNP MS-T MetaG | ecosystem: Environmental > Aquatic > Thermal springs > Hot (42-90C) >... | reverse complement strand
GTAATCCGGACGCTTGGTGACCAGTCGGCGGGAGGCTTCCAGGGCCTCATCCCATTGTCCCAGCGGCCCGCTGAGCACCATGACCTGATTGTATAAGGCGGCAGAGGATTGGGGATCCATTTGTTCAGCAGCATAGAATTCGTACAAGGCTGCTGTGGGACGGATTTTCATCAGTTCCAGTCCCCGAGCCACATGGTCCCCCGCGGATTTGGGCTTGAGGGTGAACGCGGTGTCGAGATCGGCATCCGCTCCGGGTTCATTACCCCGCGACTTGCGAATCCAGGAGCGGTAGATGTGAGTTTGTATGTCAGGTCCACCCAGGCGGAGGGCTTGATCCAGGTCCTCCTCAGCCTCGTCGTATTTGCGTAGCCGCCAGCGGATGATCCCTCGGGCGCGGTAGTAGAGTGGTTCATCCGGAGTCATATGGATAGCTTGCGTATATTCCCGTTCGGCCAAGACCCGTTGCAATTTCTGGGCGTGGATGGTACCGCGGAAGAAAAGAGGGCGGGAATCATGGGGCAGGAGGACCGATGCCATATCGTAGCGGTCCAGGGCGTTGTCGAATTGGCCCAGTTGATGGCGACAGAAGGCGATCCAGAAATGCACCAGGCCGTCGCTGGGGCGTTGCGCGACCAGCGGTTCCAGGTGAGCGAGGGCCTGGGTGAAACGACTGGCCAGGATATCGCTGGCCGCCTCGAGGTAATGATCCCGGAATCGGACCGGCGGGGTGGGCGGAGGCAGACCAGTAGTGGGAAGGCCCAGAACTTCGCTCATTTCTCGAGCCTGCCGGATCAGCAAAGGCGGTATCGCCTCGGCTGGGTACAGGTCTTGGGCCTGCCGGTTCAATTCCAGTAATTCCGCTGCCGCCTGACGTTGAATATCGGGGGGTCGCCAACGGTCCAGTTCCCATCGGCTTTGGACGACCAGGAGGAGCAAGTCAGCCAAGGCAGCGGCTAACTCTTGTTGTTCTTCCGGAGGCAGACGTTGAAAGTCAGACCGTTCCTGCCACTGGGAATCATAGGGCAGACCGTACTCACGGAGAATATCGAAGGCATGGCGGTATCCCTGTTCTTGCCAGCTGTATTCGCCTCGCACCAGAAGTTCGATGTGGGCTGATTGGATGCGGGGAATCAGGGCGTGATACTTCGCCCGTGCGGCAGCCACGGCTTGGCTTTCCAAGTAATGGTAGGTGAAGCCGGCGGTAAGAGCGGTCAGGAGTAGACAGGCGGAGACGGTCAGGCGACGTAATAATCGTGGATTGCGCCGGCGCCACTTCTGGAAGCGCTCCCGCAGGGACGGTTCCGGGGCATGCAGGAGGGGCAGATCGGCCAGGTGGCGGTCGATGTCGGCCTTCAGTTCCGCGGCGGATTGGTAGCGCTCGGCTGGGTCGGGCGCCAGCAACTTTCGCACGATGGATTCCACGGCAGGGGTGACTGCCGCATTGAGCTGACGCAGGGAGGGGAGTGCGGTGCGACGGGCAGCGATGAGTTCATCCAGTTCTGCCAGGCCATGGGGACTGGCGGGGAAGGGGACCTCGCCCGTCAGCATTTCCCAGGCCATGACTCCCAAGGCGTATAGGTCCGTGCGGGCGTCGATCTGTCCCCGGCCTCGGCTTTGCAAGTCCTCCAGTTGCTCAATCGCCATATAGGCGATCGTGCCGCCGATCAACTCGCGATCCTGTTCCTGGGCGTCGAAGGCGAGATTGAAATCGAACAGCATCGGCTCGCCCGTTTCCGCCAGGAGGACGTTGGCTGGCTTGATATCCAGGTGCAAAATGCCCCGTTCGTGGGCGTGTTGCAACCCCGCGGCCAGCTGGCTGAGCAACCGGAACACAGCCTGAGGATTGCCGAGGAAGGTATCCGGACTAGCTGGGGTAGCGGCCGACGTGGTGTTGGTGGTGGGCGTCGTGGTTGGAGAACTTGGGGCGATAGCGCTGGTCCGGTGACTGTTCCAGCGGGTCGATAGTCCACGGCGGAGCAAGCTCCAGCGACTACTGGAAGGAGCCGTTTCCAGGGATCGTTGCAGGCGGTACTCTCGCAGCAGGTCGGCGATCGTCCGCCGCCCCAGAAACGGCATGCAGATGATCTGCAAAGGCGGAGCGTTATGAACGGAGTAAACCGGCACGACGTTGGTGTGCTGTAGGCGGGCCAGGCGTTCGGCCTCGCGGGTTGGTCGGCGAGAGATTTTTACCACGACCGGCCGCCCCGCTAACGCCTTCTGGCGAGCCAGAAAAACGCGGGCAAATGCTCCCTGGCCTAACTCCTCCACCAACTCGAAACCATAGAAGGTGTCTCCAGGCCGCAATTCCAGGGTGGCATCTTGGGGGGCGGCATCCTCGGCAGTCCGAGCTGAAGCGCGAGGCGAAGACGATCCCAAGGCCAGCCGACGCGACGGAGGCGGAGGTGTCAGGTCGGCACTGCTCGAGGTGCTCAAGACATCAATCAGGGGGACTTGGGAGAGCACCGCTGTGCGGGGTAGCTCCCCTTCCGGTGGCAGATCCCGGATACAACCGAACCGATATCTCGTCGAGGACGGGAGGCTATCCACCGCTCCAACCTCGTCAGCTAGGACCACCAGCGGTAATGCCTCCTCCGTGAGGAATCACCTGAGCAGCAGGGAAGCACAGGCCGGACATCGTCGGATACTTACCGCCTGAGTGCGTGATTCTTCCCCTGACTTTGAGATTATTCTGAGGCTCAGCATCCTTATCAACACGCCAGGTCACTTACTATATCCTTATCCGCTTTATGGCAGGATATGAGGATGTGTAAATCCCGCTTCCGGAAAAAAATCGAAAAGAAGTCGTTTTCTTTCTGCCAGGTGCAAAATATTGCGCTGCGGGTAAACTCTAGCAATCGTCGGAGACAGGAAGGATGAACAAGAGGAGGGGAAGTGAACGCTCAGGAAGCCGCTTTTCCTCGACGAAAAGCCGGTTTCCCGGAGATACGTGTGTGCAGTGCTCCTGTGCTGTCCTCCGGATGTACCCTAAAGGGGTGGTGATTGAGGTGACCTGATTGAGGTGACCGATGCGTTGCGCCCATCGATTTAGGGTCGGCGACGGAAGCACGGAATCCCTATTGCTTTGGGGAGTCGATCGGTACAAGGTGGCAAAGTCCCGGGAACCCCCTCGGCTCTTCCTGGACAGCTTCACCGTCCGCCTCTTGATTTCCTCAGAGCAGAATCCCTGTGACGGAATGGAAATGATGGAAATGCTTTTCTCCATCCATGCGGCGGAACGGAAATGCTTTTCTGCGGGATAGTTTTCGTTAGTATGTTACCACGGTGGGCAGGAGGCAGGGTGATTCTGAGGAAAGCTTTGGCCAGGTGGCGTCGAATGAGGAGAATGGGGTCATGCGACCGGATGAGCGGAAGGCGAATCAACTCCGCCCGATCAGCTTCAAACGGAAGTTCACACGCAATGTCGCCGGTTCTGTCCTGGTGAAGATGGGTCGTACCACGGTCCTGTGCACCTGTTGTGTGGATAGTCGGGTTCCGGAGTTTCTGGAAGGGCAGAACAAAGGTTGGCTGACGGCGGAATATGGCATGCTTCCCAGTTCGACAGTGACCCGCAAACCGCGGGACCGAGGCGGCAAAGTGGACGGACGCACGATGGAAATTCAACGTCTGATTGGGCGGAGTTTGCGGGCTGTGGTGAACCTGGAGGCTCTCGGACCACGTACCTTGTGGATCGATTGTGATGTGCTCGAAGCGGACGGAGGAACACGGACCGCCTCCATCAATGGGGCATTCGTCGCTGTGGTGGATGCTCTGCATGCTCTGCGCAAGGAACTGCCCCAACCCCTGGATCGGATCCTGCAGGACAGCGTGGCAGCCGTCAGCGTGGGAATCGTCGAGGGAGAGGAACGCCTGGACCTGGACTACGAAGAGGATAGCAGTGCGGAAGTGGACTTGAACCTGGTGATGACGGGCCAGGGCCGGTTTGTGGAAGTGCAGGGTACCGGTGAGGAGGCGACCTTCACCCGCGAGCAACTGGACAAGTTGATCCAGTTGGGTCAAGCAGGCATTCGGGCCATCACAGCGGAGCAGAAAAAGGCCCTGGGTACACTATGGCCTTGGAAATGAAATCCCCAAAGCAAGAGTGTGGAGGATCGGGGTGCGGGCGTTCCCCCGGAGTGGGCCTGGCGTGGGGTTTCGGCACAGGTGAGGGTTCGAGGGTACGTCTTGTGCAGGAGAGAGACAGCCGGTGCAGGAGAGAGACAGCCGGAAAGGGGGAGCCATGAAGCGAACCGAGGCGTTGGAGCGCATCCTAGAGAGCGGGGTGGTGGCGGTGGTGCGGTTTCATGATCCGGAGCCGCTGGTTGAGGCATTGTCGGCTCTGGCCGAGGGCGGCATCACTGTGGCGGAGGTAACATTGACGGTTCCTCACGCTTTGGAAGTCATTCGCACAGCTCGGCAGCGCTTGGGAGAGCGAGTGCTGTTGGGGGCTGGTACGGTCTTGGACCCGGAAGCAGCAGGGGCAGCCTTACTGGCGGGAGCGGAATTCATCGTGGCTCCCACGGTCAACGTCGAGGTGATCCGTTTGTGCCGACGCTATGACAAAGTCGTGATGCCGGGTGCCTTTACCCCTACGGAAATCCTGACAGCGTGGGAGGCCGGCGCGGATATCGTCAAGGTCTTTCCCGCTCATGTGCTGGGACCAGAGTTTTGCCGGGCCTTGCGGGGTCCATTCCCTCATATTCGCCTGATGCCGACCGGCGGTGTGGACCTCCGCACGCTAGGAGACTACCTTGCCGCCGGAGCAGCCTGTGTGGGAGTGGGTAGCCAGCTTCTGGAACCTGCTGTGTTGGCCATGCGGCAATGGGACCGTTTGACGGCCTTGGCTCGTCAGTATGTGCACGCGGTGCAACACGCCCGCCAACGTCCCCGTGGCTGAACCTTTCCCGCTCTGCCACGGCATGGGAATAGGGTGCCCCGCATCTTCCTGGGGGAAGCTCTTTAGCAATCTCCTGTCGTTTCGGATAGGGTTCCATGAGGGAAGGTGTGTTCCCCGGCGGCAGAGATTTCATGGTGTTCCCGTACACGCAGATGCCTCGTGCCAAAGTGCAGATTCCTCGTACACAGGGTGGAAGAAAATGGCGGAAGTGGTCACGTTTGGCGAAGCGATGGTACGGTTGTCACCACCGCAGTTTCAGCGGATCGAACAGGCCCGCAGTTTCGATGTGGAAATCGGCGGGGCGGAGTTGAATACGGCGGTGGGTCTGGCCCGTCTGGGGCATACCGTGGCGTGGGTGTCCGCCTTGCCGCTCAATCCCCTGGGTCGCTTGATCGCCCAGCGGGTACGGCAAGCCGGGGTGGAGGATCGCTGGATCCGCTTCACAGAGGAAGGGCGTTGCGGTTTGTATTTTCTGGAATTCGGGGCCGCTCCTCGTGCCAGTGCGCTCTTTTATGATCGCAAGGACTCGGCTTTCTCCCGTCTGACACCAGGGCAGTTCGACTGGGAACGCATCTTCGCTGGCGCCCGTTGGTTCCATGTCAGCGGCATCAGCGCCGCTTTGAGCGACGGCACGGCTGGGGTGGTGGCTGAGGCCTTGCAAGCGGCTCGCCAGGCCCGGCTGCAGATCAGTTTCGACTTGAATTACCGAGCCAAACTTTGGGATCGGGACCAGGCGGCTCGTGTGCTCGGTTCCCTGATCCCTCTCTGCCATGTCTTGCTGGCCAGCGAGGCGGACGCAGAGTTCCTCTTCGGCATACGGGGTGAAAGTTTTGCCGCGGTGGCATCGGCCTTGCAGCAACGCTTTGGTATCACGACTGTCATCGCTAGTCGCAGGGAAGGTGATCGGGTCTGGCAGCAACGTCTGGCGGTTGTGGGAGCCCAGGGAGAACACGGGGAACAATCGAACTGGTACGACGTGGAAATCGTGGACCGTTTGGGAGCTGGGGACGCGATGGCTGCCGGTGTCATTCATGGCTTATTGGCGGGTAGTCTGCAGAAGGCCGTCCAATATGGGGCGGCGATGGCTGCCCTCAAACACACCATCGTAGGCGATTTGCCCTGGATTGATCCCGACGATGTCGAAGCGGTCCTGCGTGGCGAAGGTGTCCGGCTACGGCGATAGTACGGCAATCCTGTAAGGTGATAGACTGAGCGGAGCCGGTCAATCCGATAGAACATCTGCTGCCTTGCGCAGGGGAGGGAGTTGCCATGGAGGTAGCACCATCTCTCACACGCGCCCAGGTGCGGGAGCTGGATCGCCGAGCCATCGAGGAATTCGGCGTGCCCGGTCTGGTACTGATGGAGAATGCCGGCCGGGGCTGTGCGGAATGGCTTCGACAGTTGAACCCGCAACGGCTTCCGACCCTGGTGGTCTGTGGACCCGGAAATAATGGCGGGGATGGTTTCGTCATCGCCCGGCATTTGGACAATCACGGTTGGCCGGTGAGCGTCTGGCTTTATGGGGATGCCAGTCGTTTGCCACCGGATGCAGCCATCAATTTTGCGATCATCCAGAAGTGCGGCCTGTTGAATCCACCACCTCAACACTTCCGGGGATGGATCGTGGATGCCCTGTTCGGGACTGGCCTGACCCGACCTTTGGGACCACCGTATGATACCCTCATTGCCGCCCTGAATGCTTCCGGCAATCCCATCTTCTCTGTGGATATTCCCTCGGGATTGGATTGTGACACGGGTGAGCCTTTGGGACCGACCGTACGGGCTCAGTACACTGCCACCTTTGTGGCCCGCAAGCGTGGTTTTGATAACCCTGCAGCCGCTAACTGGACCGGTTCGGTGCGGGTTATTGATATTGGCGCTCCCCGACGGTTGATCGCAGAATACTGCCCAGGAACTTCCGAACCGAAACCATCGTAAACCATAAATGGGCTGTAACCTTCTCGCAAGGTCCGACCTTTTCCTTCCCAAGTTTTTGCTACGGCTATGGACGCCCTGGCCTTTCTCCAACGCAAAACGGTTCCCAAGCACACCTTCTACGTGCTTAGCGGTGAGGAGGATTTTCTCAAGCGCCGGGTGCGTGAGAAATTGCTCTCGGCGTTGTTGACTCCCGAGGAGTTGGACCTGGCTCCCGTAGTCCTGAGCGGAGATCAGCTCGACTATTCCACACTGTGCAACGAACTGGACACCTTGCCCTTTCTGACGAGCTGTCGTGTGGTGGTTGTCGAAAACGCCGATTCTTTCATCACGGCGCATCGTTCAGCACTGGAACAACTGGCAGCGCATCCGCCCAGAATCAACGTGCTCATTGTGGAAGTCAAAACCTTTCCGGAAACTACACGCCTGGCCAAGGCCTTACCGGACACGGCCAGAGTTCTCTGCAAAGCTCCGGCGAGTTATCGGCTGCCCGCCTGGTGCATCGAGTGGGCTGAGCACCGCTACGGCAAAAAGCTGGCCCCTGAGGCGGCGGAATTGCTGGTCGATCAAGCCGGTTCCACCTTGGGAGTTCTGGATCAGGAACTGGCCAAAGTTGCTACGGCAGTGGGTTCAGCCGAGAGGATCCGTGTGGAAGATGTTCAGCGGTATGTCTGTCGCAGTCGCGCCGCGGATGTCTTTCGCATCCTCGAAGCGATCGGTGCAGGCAATTCCACCGAAGCTCTGAGTATCCTCGAAGAATTATTCACGGAGGGAGAAGATCCGCTGGCGATTCTGGCTCCGTTATCCGCTCAGTTACGTAAACTGGCGGCCGTGGCTCGTCATGTGGCTGCGGGCAAATCCCTCGCCGCTGCTATGGATGCTGCTGGAATTCCCTCCTGGCCCAAGGCCCGGCAGAATGCCGAGCAACAATTGCGGCATCTGGGGCGTCGGCGGCTGGATCGACTGGTGAATTGGCTTGCCGAACTCAATGCTGGCCTCAAAGGGGGCGATCCACTCCCGGAGCGAGTCCAATTGGAACGCTTCATCGTCCAGCTGGCCCGTCCCCGCAACTAGAAACGCCAGGCCGATTCATTCACCGTCGGCCCCCACTGAGGAAGGGATTGGAGCGTCCGCCGGGACGATCATTGCGGTCGCTGCCACCGTTGCGAGGTGAGTTGCTACCTGACGAGTCATCGGGTAACGAGCCAGGCAGGCGAACGGTCAGGGTAGATTCCTGCGGGGAAGTTGAGTTGGAGCGGAAACCACTGGCGGAACCGCCGCCTCCACGTCCACCACGACCGCTGCCGAAACCGCCACCGCTGGCCACCGACGGCGCTGTGCCTTCCATGATCGCACTCATGCGGGCTTCCTCATCCTTGAGGCGGCGATAGCGCAGCAGTTCATCGGCTGTCAGCAAACCATCCCGATCCAAGTCCATTTCCAGGAACTCTTCCAGAGCCTTGCCAGCTTTGATCCACTCGTAGAGGGACACCTGGCCATCCTTGTTGACGTCATCACTATCAAACCAATCCGGCAATCCACTGGGGAGTTTACCGTAACGAAGGGCGACGGGTTTGGTCTCTTCTTGAGACGGGCGGCTGTCGCGATTGCGGTTGCGGTAGTCCTGCGAGTTGTTGGAGTTATCGCTGCCGGAGGAACCGCTCGCCCAAGGAGAAGAGTTGCCACCGAAGCCGCTCCAGCCACTACCTCGATCCCCGCCAGAGTCGCGTCGGTCTCCACTGCTACGGTCTCCCCAAGGAGGCGGACCTCCACCAAATCCCCCGCCACCGGGGCCCGTCATTCCCATCCCCGCGGACATCCGTTGCATGTTCCGTTGGCTTAAGCTGAGGAACTGCTCCTTGGTCATGATGCCGCTTTCGGGGAGCGGTTCGGTCCCGAATCGTTCCGCCATCATCCGATTCATGCGACGAATGGGTTCCGGCAACTTGCTGAGGTCGATGGTATCCCCCGTGCTGCCGGTTTGCTGTTTGAGCACTTCCCAGATACGTTCCGGGTCCATTCCCCGCATCATCATTCCGCCAGGAGGACCACCGAAGCCGCCGGGAGGACCACCGAAGCCGCCAGGAGGACCACTGCCGTAGCCACTGGGAGGACCACCGAAGCCGCCAGGAGGACCGCCACGGCCATCGGTGCCGCTCATCGTAGTGGAGGGAGGACCGGCGCTGGGTGGTGTCGGAAAACTGGTTGGGCCACTCCAGGGTGGAGAGGGACCACCAAAACCACTCCCAGGACCGCCACCGAAACTTTCCCGCGGACCTCCACTGAAGGGGCTGGGTTGGTAACCGCCACTGGACGAGGGGAAGCCACTCCCTGAGGGAAAACTGTTGCCTGAGGAGCCTCGGTCAAAACCAAACCCTTTTTTGCCCTTCCACTCTCCAAATCCGCCACCGGATGGAAATCCGCCACTGGATTGGAATCCCCCGCCAGGTTGGAATCCCCCGCCAGATGGGAATCCCCCACCGGGTTGGAATCCCCCGCCAGGTTGGAATCCGCCGCCTTTTTCCCAGCGTCCCTTCTTTCCGCCCGGGAATTGGAATTGCGCCGGGGCGTCAGAGCAGATGAGTGTGGCCCCCGTTGCCAGAGCGAAGATAAAGAATGCGCTGATCCACCGCATGGCGACTTCCCCGGCCGAAACAGTATGGAAAGGTTCTCCTATCTTGGATGATAACGGACCCAGGGTGGAATTGTCACGTCCTCGTTGCCCAAGTCTCATTCCATTCTCAGAATTAGGCGCTGATTTTGTGGCCATTTGTTTACAGGTGATACTCGGACCCTGCGGAATGCGGGGTGAGTACCGTTGGGACACTGCCAGGGAATCTCCCGTGGCTGCACCGTTGGGACACTGCCAGGGAATCTCCCGTGGCTGCATCAACGGGGGGTAAAATATCCTATTGGAGGCGGGCAGGCGGTCAGAAGTCAGGTGGTCCCTTGGGAGGGTCGAGGGTTCACTGATCTCCTCGGTGCCGACCTCTCACGTCGGTTCGAATCCGATACTTCGCCTCGGCCGCTCTTCGCTCGCCTCCACCTGCTTCCACACTGGTGGGGCCAGTAAGGGATCAGACCGGGACAGGGAATCAAACTGGGATAAGGGATCAGACTAGGACAAGGGCAGGGTGAGGCGATCGGCGGGGGCTGGAGGTCGTCTTCCAGGGTTGCCGAACGCAAAGATTCTCGTGCAAATGGAAGTTCCAAGCTTGTCCGATTTTGATGGATCCCAGCCTGTCGGATTTTGATGGAGACGGAGAGTAGGCCGGAAATAGACAGAATCTGAGTCAGTACCCGGAACAAGACAGGTGGTGGGGGTGGTTACGCAAAGAATCGAAGTGAGTTGCGGAAGTTGGAGGCGGAAGATGGACAAGGAGATCATCATCAAGGATACCCATCGAGGCTTGAAATACGTGGACGGTGTTCTGACGGAAGTGTTGTCGGCGGGGCGATATCGTTTGCCGCGGAAGCGAATCTGGGAACGTCTGCCGGGCCGCCGTTTGTGGGAGCGGCTGTTTGGTCGTTCACCGATTGTCGAGATTGAACTGGTGGATATGCGTCAACGAGATTTGACGATCAAGGGTCAGGAGATTCTTACTGCGGATAAAGTGGCCATCCGGGTGAGCATTCTGGTACAGTTTGCTGTGATTGATCCCAAGGCTGCTATCCACAAGGTGGCGAATTACGAGGAGCGGCTCTACAGCGATGTCCAACTGGCAGCACGACGCAGTCTGGCTACCATGACGCTGGAAGAGATTCTGACCAACCGTAATCGTCTGAGCGAGGATATCCTCCGGGATGTCCAGGGAGCCGCCAGTGGTTACGGTGTGGCGATTGGTCGAGCCGATGTCAAAGACATCATTTTTCCGGGAAACCTGCAAGAGATTATGAACAAAGTCTTGGCGGCGGAACGGAACAGTCAGGCGGAGTTGATCGCGGCACGTTCACAAGCGGAGATCCAACGCTTGGAGATGGAAACCAAAGCCCAGGCTCTGGCCACTCAGGCGGCGGCAGAGGCCCAGGCCCGACTGCGTCAGGCCGAAGCCGAGGCTGCTGCCATCCGCATGCGTGCCGAAGCGGAACGCCAGGCCCTGGAGGAACGTTCCAAGTCCGCGGCCATGTATGCAGATCACCCAGTGCTGGTCCGGTTGCAAGAACTGGAAACGCTGGCTCTGCTGAGTCGGAATGCCAACGCCCGTATTTACTTGAATTTCCCTGGACCGCTTGTCCCTGAGACGGCTGACTCTGCCCAGTAATTCCTCTGGGTCCCCCCAAAGAATCTAATACGATCTAATACGCCCCAGCCTTGTCGCCCTGGTAACAGTCCCCTGAGGATAGCCAGATCGTAAACGACTGGGCAGACTGGAGGCAAAGCCATCAAGGGCCGCCGGAGGTCAAGTCCAGTTCGATTTGCTCCCCGGCACGGAAGGGGATTTTTTGCGTGAGCGATTCTCGCTGGCCGTTGCGGATATATTCCACCCGGAGCAGGTAGGCGTACTCCTGTCCCATGGGCAAAGGTGGAGTGCGGAAGCGACGAACGGTCTGGGAACTGGAAGGCAGGGGCTGATCGTTGACATAGAGTGTTGCTCCTGCAGGCAGTTTGACGATCAACGTGGCCGATGCCGTGGAGGGGTGACCCTGACGCGACGCGAGAGATTGGCCTATTGCTTCAGGTCGGGCGAAATGGACCGCTTCAGGTTGGGCAAAATGGGCTGTGGTATTTGAGGTCGGCTTGCTTGACGGTGGGCTCACTGCCTTGGCGTCCGAAGGATCGGTATCGGTATGTCTCTGATTGGGGACTGAAGGGGATGCCGAGGCAGGTGTCGGTTGAGGTCCATCCGCCCCGTTTTTTTCCGTGTTGGTGGGGGACGCTGTTGTTTGCGGGGAAGGGGCAGGAGCTTGTTTGCTGTCGCGGTCTGACGACGCAGCACCACGGGCCAGCCGGTCGGAAGAACGAGCGTCTCCCTCACGAAGGTCTCCCTCAGAACTCCGATGTGCGGTCAGGTCGGTGAAAATGACTTGAACCGTTTCCCCCGGACGGACTTTGACCAGTCGGCTAACGCTGACGGTTTCCCCCTGTCGGTCATATTCCACGCGGAAGCGATAGGTATATTCCCGCTGGGTGGGAAGGGGGGGAGTGACGAACATGCGTTCTGGGCCGGTCTGACGCAGGAGCCGGTTTTCCGCAAACAGTCGGGCATCGGCGGGCAGACGAATCACCACAGTACCACGTTGGCCAGTGGCACCACTTCCCGTGGGAACGGCCGGAAGTTCGGACGGTGTAAGGAGGTGGCGAGCCGAACCCGGAGGCGGAGCTGTTTCTGGTGGTGCATAGGGAATCGTGGGGGGCGGGACACTGGGCAGGGGGGAAGTGCCGCCGGGGGTGTCGAAAGACGGCGGTGGTGCCAGCGGAATGAAGCCTCCGGAACAGGAAGTTCCCCCACCGAACGTCGGTGTGACGAGAAAACTGGGACTGCCGTAACAAGCCAAAGCTACCGAGCCGTAGCAACCGGCCGGATAAGCCGCCCCCAGGCAACCCAGACTGTACGAACCATAGCAACCCGTGCAACCGGCCGAGTAAAACCTCCCCTGACAGTTCCCGCGGTCGAAGAAGCGACGCAGGCGTGCGATCAACCCTTCTCCCTGGCAACCGTTACATCCGGTGGGATAGGAAGTCCCATAGCAGCCCATGCTGAAGGCAGCACCACTACAGCTGCCCGCGGTGATACGCCCCGCACAACCGCCGGCGCAACCATACCGTGGGGCCATAGACATCCCTTGACATCCCGCCATGCTCCAGCGGGCCAGAAGGTCACGGAAAAAGCCGTGAAATCCTGGGGTTTCCGGTACCGTCGCCAAAGCGGACATCAAAACCAGACTGTACATCGCTGCGAACTCCAGGAAATCTGGGTAATTGGCAACGTCTTGCTATTGCCAAGGTAAATGCGCTGTTTGGGGGGGTCAAAGTGGCTTGAGGAATTCTTTACAACATCTGCGGATCCTCCTCGCATTTTTTCCGTTTCTTGGGTTTGGCAGGCATAATCACTAGAATCGGGATATCTTTTCTTTGCGAATGCGAAAGCGGCACCGCTCTGGTATTTCAGCAGCGATGTTGCTATGCCAGCTGAAGTCCGACAGGGGTCAGGTCGGTGATCCCCACGGTGAGTTGAGGGTTGAGTCCGTGCAGAGGGTTTGGCCCAAGCAGTGGAAGGGTTTGTGATCAAGGAATCCGCTATGCCATTGCGTAATCTCTTCTGGATTCTCGTGATTCCCGGCCTGGTCATTTTGATGCTGGCCTTAGGCGCGACGGCGCCACCTCCGGATCGGGATTACCAGTTGATCCGTCAGTTGGCGGCGGTCCTGGCTGAGATCGAAGCCCATTACGTGCGCGAGTTGTCCGACGAGGAATGGCAGCAACTCGTGGAAAACATGATCAACGGTGGTTTGCATAGTCTGGATCCCAACTCGCAGTATTTCAACGCCCGGCAACTGCAACTATTCGAATCCGAAAGCGAAGGGAGTTTTGGTGGGATCGGGGTCCGGTTTGTGCGTGACGAAAAGACCCAGTTGCCTCGGGTGGAATACCCCATGCTTGGTACGCCAGCCTACGAAGCGGGGTTGATGACCGGTGACCTCATCGTCGCTGTGGACGGGGAATCCACCCAGGGGTGGAGCAGTGAGCAGACTCAGAAGCGGATCATGGGAGAACCGGGGACGACGGTGGTTTTGACGATTCGTCGGCCCGGGCGGCAGCCTCCGGAGTTCACCGTCC
>Ga0068705_10001121_pt1 | contig 13637 bp, 8 predicted proteins | sample YNPMSTMetaG_FD_65631 | JGI IMG/M metagenome (GOLD analysis project Ga0068705, IMG submission 65631) | Anoxygenic and chlorotrophic microbial mat microbial communities from Yellowstone National Park, USA - YNP MS-T MetaG | ecosystem: Environmental > Aquatic > Thermal springs > Hot (42-90C) >... | reverse complement strand
CTTGTAAGATATCTTAATGGTATTAAAAAATATAATGTTTTAATGTTTGAAATGGATAATGAACCATTTATATGGCATTTTACTCATAAAGATGTTGTTAAAGAACCAATGAGTGTAGATAAGTATTTTGAAAAACTTAAAAAATATGTTATTGCTATGAGGGAAGAACAACAAAAAATTGACCCTAACACACAACTTATAATTTTTGCTCCAGCAATATGTACATCATGGATAGATTGGGGCAATTATGGAGATACAAATTATTATAAGTTTGATTCAGCAGTAGATTGGTTAATAAAAAAATGTGTTGATTTTGAACAAGACAAGAAAAAAAATCCTAAAGGATACAAACTTGTTGATATTTTATCTTTTCATATATATCCAAGATTTAGGATCAATTGGGAAGATCCAAAGGATTTTATTCCACAAGAATTGCCAAAGATGTTAGAATCTACAAAAACATTTTGGGATGAAAATTACATAAATTATTATGATTTTAACCAAGTAAGAGGTATCCCAACAAGAGTTTTCCCAAGGTTCAACGAATGGATATCAAAATATAATCCATATTTACAACTTGCTTTAACAGAATTCAATGTTGACTCTACATCAAGGATTAATTATCCTGATGTATTAAGGCCGCTTTTTATCGCAGATGTTATTGGAGCAGCGGCAAAATATGGAGTTGACTATTTTATGCAATTTTGTTTAAATGATTATGAAGGTGGGATGGGAATGATAAACGAATCGGACGAAGTTAATAGTATTTATTATGTTTTTAAACTTTTCTCAAACAATTTTTATGGAGATATTTTAGAGACAGAATCGTCTTTGTATGAAGTATCTACATATGCAGCAGATGATGGCGAGAATTATATAGTGATGTTGATAAACAAAAATCCTGCTGAGTTAAAGATAAAACTAAATTTTTCACCTAACAACAAAGATGTTCTTGTATCAGCAAAACCATATTCTTTATATTGTTTAAAAGTAAAAAAAGATTTTTCAAAAAGTATAGATTGTATGTATTTAGCAAAACAACATTTTGAATAAGAAAAGTTTTAAACTACAAACTTTTGGTTATAAACTAGTTAAATAAAACAGGAGCTAAAGTATGAATAAAAAAATAATAATAATTCTTGGTTCGATTTTAGTATTGGTCAATAATATAGTAGTAAGTAAAGATGTTACACTTTCTGTAGAAAAAGAAAGAGAGTATTCTTATAAAGAAAAATTTATGTGGATGTGGGAAAAAATACATGATCCCAAATCAGGTTATTTATCAATTGAAGCAATTCCATATCACAGTGTTGAAAAACTAATAATTGAAGCACATGATTATGGTCATCATTCAACAAGTGAGGCAATGTCGTTTTTAATCTGGTTAGAAGCTATGTATGCGTATTTTACAAACGATTGGAAACCGTTTGAAAAATCATGGGAAGTAATGGAAAAGTATTTTATTCCAGATAAAAAAACAGAACAACCGAATATGAATTATTACAATTTTGATAAACCTGCATCTTATGTTCCAGAATATGATGATCCATATAAATATCCAGCTGGTGTAATTTACGCAGAACCAGTTGGGCAAGATCCGTTGTCAGATGTTACTGCAAAATATGGTTATGAGATGTATTTGATGCATTGGTTGATAGATGTTGACGACTGGTATAGCTTCAGTAAATATGCTGGTGGTAGAAAAAGAGCTGTGTTAGTAAATCTTTTCCAGAGAGGTCCTAATGAATCAACCTGGGAGACAATACCACATCCGTCTATTGAAAGATATACAAATAAACCACAAGGATTTGTTGACTTATTTGTTCAATCAAATGCTACACAATGGAGATACACTTCCGCTCCTGATGCAGAAGCAAGTGTAGCACAAGCAATGTATTGGGCTGACGAGTTTGCAAAAAAGTTAAACTATGGCAAAATTTCTGTATACAGAGACAAAATGTATGAAATGGGAGATTGGTTAAGATATTGTATGTTTGATAAATACTTTAAAAAAATTGGTGCAGGACATACTCCTGGGAAAGGATATGAAAGTTGTCATTATTTAATTTCGTGGTATGTATCTTGGGGTGCAGCATTAAACGAAAACTGGGCTTGGAGGATATGTTGTAGCCAAGCACATTGTGGCTATCAAAATCCACTTGGTGCATATTATCTTGCTAAGATAGGTGTTGATGATTGGGACAAATCTCTAAAAAGGCAACTTGAACTTATAGAATTTTGTCAAGGAATAAATGGTGCGATAGGTGGTGGTGTGATAAACGATTGGGAACGACCAAATGGACCATTTTATGGTATGCAGTATTGTCAACATCCAGTATATCTTGACCCGCCAAGTAATACATGGTCAGGTTGGCAGTATTGGCTTATGGAAACAATGTTCCAATACTATTATGCTTCTGGTGATAAAAAAGCATATAACATATGTAAAGATTGGTTAGAAAAATGGGCAATTCTTAATGCAAAACTTACTAATGATGATATAGAAATACCAGTAGGTATTGATTGGGAAGGTTCTGCAGATCACAAACCAAAAGATTTAGAATGTATAATAAAAGGTTATGGGAAAGATATAGGGTTAATAGGCGCGTTTGTTAAATGTTTAATCTTCTGGGATAAAGCTAACGAAAAATGGAATAAAAAAGGTGTTCCTGAAGCAAAAGAGTTAGCAAAAAAAATATTAGATATTGTATGGAAAAAATACAGGGACAACATAGGTATTGCACCAGAAGAAGAACGTGCTGATTATGAAAGATTTTGGTCACAAACAGTTCCTATGCCTAAAGGAACAAAAAATTATGCCTTGGGGAAAAGAAATAAATGAAAAATCTAAATTTTATGAAACACGGCCAGACTATGGTGAACCTTTACCGCCAAAAGGACCTTACGGACCTAAAAATCCTGCACCAAAATATAAATATCATAGAACTTGGCAACAAATTGCTATTGCTTTAGAATATGGATATTATAGTATGTTTTATGAAGGAGATTATAAATGAAGTTAAGTAAAAAAATTTTTTATAATATCATTGTTTATTTTTACAACAATTTCTTACAGTAGTTTTTTACATGTTGTTGGAAACAATTTATATGATGAAGCAGGGAATAAAGTTAGACTAACAGGTGTGAACTGGTTTGGGTTTGAGACAGGTAATTATTGTCCACATGGGCTTTGGACAAGAGATTATAAAAGTATTCTTATGCAAATAAAAGATTTAGGGTTTAATTGTATAAGAATACCTTGGTGTAATGCTATGTTAAGAGCTTCCGCACCTACAGGGATACAAATAAATTTGTATAAGAATACCTTGGTGTAATGCTATGTTAAGAGCTTCCGCACCTACAGGGATACAAATAAATGCTTATGGTAATGATGTATATGCTCAACAAAAAGGTATAAAACTTTATCCACAAGCACAATAAGGGTTTACTGGGATTAATTTGGATTTAGATGGGTTAACACCATTACAAATTTTAGATAAAATTGTTGAAGAAGCAGGTAAACTGGGATTAAAAGTAATTCTTGATAACCATTCAAGAAAAGCTGATGGATATATCCAGGAAACTTTTTGGTACACACAGGATTTTTCTGAAGAACAATGGATTGCTGATTGGGTTTTTTAGCAGAAAGATATAAAGGCAATCCAACAATAGTTGGTGCTGATTTAAACAACGAACCACATGGAAACACAGGTCAAGGGATGAAACCACCAGCAAGCTGGGGATATAATGTACCTGGTTATGGCGATACTGATTGGGCAGCAGCTGCTGAACGTTGTGGCAATGCTATATTACAAGTAAATCCTGACTGGTTGATAATAGTTGAAGGTGTAGAACAATATCAGAAAGATTACTACTGGTGGGGAGGGAATTTATCTGGTTTAAGAACAAGACCAATTAATCTTATAAAACCTGAGAAACTTGTTTATTCTCCGCACGAATACGGACCTGATGTTTATAACCAATCATGGTTTAGCAACCCAAATTTTCCAAATAATATGCCTAATATATGGTATAACCATTTCGGATTTATATACGATGAAAACATAGGTCATGTTTTAGTAGGCGAGTTTGGAATCAAAGATAGAACAAACACTATTGCTTATACTTGGTTTACAGAATTTATGAAATATATGGGTTCAAAATACTCATGGATTTTTTAGTGTTTTAACCCTAACTCAGGTGATACTGGTGGTATACTACAAGATGACTGGGTTACAGTGCACGAATGGAAGATGGAAGTTTTAAGACCATACCTTGCTCCATTTATTTCTACAACTACAACATCTTCTTCTGATAGACCACCCACAGTAAACATAACTTCACCACAAAATAGTGTTACTGTTTCTGGTGTTGTTTTAATTCAAGCAAATGCTACTGATGACAAAGGTATCACAAAAATGGAACTTTATATAAACAACAACAAAGTTTTTGAAGTTATAACAAATAAAATATCGAACCAATGGGAGACAACAAGTTTACAAAATTCAACTTATACAATAAAAGTTTTAGCTTATGATACAGCAAACCAAACAGGACAAAAAATTATTAGTGTTTATGTAAACAATCAAACACAACAAAATCAAACATTTTTAAATATAGTTTTTCCTTCAGACAATTCAACTTTGTCCAGACAGACAACTGTTTATATTCAAACTTCACAAGATATAACTACGGTCAGAGTTTATCTTAATGATAATTTGGTTTCTTCAAAATCAGGTTCTGTAAACTTTTATTTTGTGTTAGATACTACATTGTATCCTAATGGTGACTATATCCTTAAAGCAGTTGGTGTTTCTTCATCCACAGAAGTTGTTAAACAAATAAATGTTAAAATAGTTAATGTTCAAGGTGATGAACTACCAAATGCAACAATTATCTCTAACATTCCATAAACATTATCTGATATTGTAACAATAGACATCTATTTTTCAGATGATAAAGGGTTAGATTCAGCATCTGTTTATTTAAACGAGCAGGTTGTTACAAAAATAAATTTTAACAATCAAACAACTTATAGTTATAACTTAACACTTAATACCAAAAATTATAGCAATGGGAATTATAATCTGTTAATCTCAGTAAAAGACAATAGTGGGCAAGTATCACAAATATCTATACCTATCACAATATATAATTCTTCATCACAACAACAGGACCAAGATAATAATCAAAATAGTAATACTAATCAACAAATACAACAAAATAAAAAAGTTTTGTTGCTCACACCTAACAATGATAACAAAAACGATGTTGTATATTTCTCAGCAAATGCTACAAAAATTGTGATATACTCAAAAGATGGGCAAGAAATTTTACAGCTTATTTACAAATTTTGGTATGGGAAAGACAATAATGGCAAACTTCTCCCAGCCGGAGTATATTTGTATAAATAAACAACTCAAGATGGTAAAGAAAACAAAGGTACGATTGTTTTGATGTATTAAAAAAATTTTTTAAAAATATGTTGACATTTAGTTAAAAATGTGTTATTAATATTATATAACTTAAGGTTTAAGTTAAAAATTTTTTTATAATAAATTTTGTATGAAATATCAAAAAAAATATATTTTATTACTCATTTTATTATTCTTTTCTACAAAAGTTTTTGCAGCACCTACAGGTATGGTTTTATATGGTGAATCAGACGGGTTAAAATATAGAATTTATGATAGTCAGAATGGTTTAGGTGATGAGCAAGCAGTTCCTGGTATCACTACGCCAATAAATTTTATTCGCGCAGATGCATGTCCAAATAGGTCAGAAGTTATTGTTTTAGCATTGGATAACAATGGTACTTTATATTGTTCAACATGGACTTCTGTAGGAGGTTGGGCTGAAACACCGAGGATAATAAGATCATGTGGTGATACAACAAATAGATGGTTTGATGTTGTTTACACAAAAAATGGTGAAGCAATGATTGTTTATTCAGAAGGGACTACAGCATTGAAGTATACTATATGGAACGGATATTTTTGGGAAAATGTTAGAGATGTTGGTAATTTACATAATAATGGGAAACCACCATGCTGGGTTACACTTGCTGCATCAAAATCTTCAAGAAACGAAGTTATTATGGTTTATCAAAACAAAGATGATAGATGGGCGTTTGCAAGTGTATGGGTTTCAAGCGGAGCAATACGAGAGTTTGTATCGGATTACAACACTATTATTTTGAATGGTTCTGTTGCAGATAGTGATGCGAGAGAAGGAGTTACTGTGGCGTTTGAAACAAATTCTGATGATGGTGTCGTTTTTTATAACAATAATGGCCTTCGTGCAAAAGTATGGGATGGTACTTCTTGGTCAAGTGCGATTATAAGTGGTGCTTCAGCATCAAATCATATTTCTGCAAAACCATACCCTAATGGAGATAATATCTTGCTTACCTACAACATCCAAGGTTCAGGCAATACACGAACTATAATGTGGAATGGAGATTCTAATTCTTTTGGTTCAGAAGTTACTCTTAATTCAAATGGTGGTAATGCTGGTTATTACCAAATTGATGCTGACTGGGAGTTGTTAAGTGGTCATGAAGGGCATTATCTTATTGTTTCTTGGGTACAATCAGGTGTAAGTTATTCTCAATCAGGTTTGTTAGCTAAACGGTGGAACGGGTCAAGTTATGTTGAGCTCTATCCTGTGAGTGGGACTAATGGAATTTCATACAATAGTGTTTATTTAAAAACTTTGACTCGTATTGTTGGTACTGCATCTGGTAGTATACAAGTTTTAGCAAATACAGGCGCTACTTTAAACTTCTGGGATTTTGATTTATATACACATCAATTTGGTTCAAAACAAGAATTAACCACTGGCCTTTCAAAAACTACAAATCCACACCAGAGTTTTTTTGCAGTAGCGTTTAAAAATTATGTCCTACCTGATTCAACTCCGCCTACTGCTATAAATGATCTTTCAGCAACTGCTGTTTCTACAAATACAATATCTCTTTCTTGGACAGCAACTGGTGATGATGGTTCAACTGGTGATATATTCGGTGGGCAATATAGAATAAGATATTCTTCATATAATACCTCAGATCCTAATTTCTGGACAACAAGTACATGGTCTGACATACAAAATAAATACGAGATTGTTTTTTCAACAGATGTTCTTCAAGGTTCTCAACAAACATATGTTATTAAAAATCTTAGAGTTGGTGTTACATATTATTTTGTTATATGGTTAAGAGATGATGAGAACAACTGGTCTACGATATCTAATGTAGCACAGGTTAATATTCCTCTTGTTGCTCCAGCTCCTATTACAGATTTAACAGCAGAAGGATTTTTTGTTGGTATAAAAGAATCTGAGATAAGATTAAACTGGACTGCAGTTGGTGAAAATGGTTTTGTAGGTCAGGCTACAAGATATATAATAAAAGTTTCTTCTATTTCAAAAATAGAAAATGATACTGATTTTGATAACGCATTGGATTTAACTCAACTTGTATCTATAACAATTCCAACACCAAAACCTGCTGGAAGTAAAGAAATACTACTTGTTTCCGGCTTAGTCCCTGGTGTAACTTATTATTTTGCTATAAAAGCAGAAAATTCTGATGGATTAAGAGGTAGTTGGAGTAGAATAAATGCTAACCAACAAAATTTTGCAGTAGCTTTTGACGAAGTTCCACCTGATGTATCAAATCTTAAAGCATTTGCTTCAAACAGAGAAGTTACACTTACTTGGGAATACAATAACAAACCAAAAGATTTTAGTTTCTTTAGGATTTATTGTGATTCAACATCAGCTACATTATGGGATGATAGTTTTGTTGTAGAAGAAACAACTAATACAACTTTAGTAATATCAAATTTAGAAAATAATGTGTTGTATTATTTTAAAATAACTGTAGTTGACCAACCACCACTTGTTTTAGAGAGTAATGGTGTTGTTGTCTCTACAACTCCATATTTTGCTAAACCACAACCAGTAAAAAATTTTACTGCTACTGCTTTAAGTACAACGAGTATACTTTTTAGTTGGGAAAATGTTTGTTTAAATATAACAAAGTTCAAAATTTATTCTGCAACAGGCGGGATTATTGTCGAACAAGAACTTCAAGAAGTTCAACCACAAGGAAGTTGGCTGCAAACAGGTCTTACTCCAAATACTTCGTCTCAAGTAAGTTATATAATTGTTTCTAATGAAGCTGGTGACAGCCAACCTACTTATATAAGTAGTACTGTTTATACATTTGCAAACCCACCATCTGAAGTACAACTTGTATATATTTCTTCAGACCAATGCAAACTATTATTCAGTTCTAACTCAAACCCTGAGTATACTTTGTATGCAATATATGTGTCAACAGATAATGTAGAATATATAAAAGTTAAAGATATAGAAGATAATTTCAAAATCACTGATTTGGATAATTTAATTTTTACCTTTGAACCTGATATGAATGTGTATTTTAAACTTTGGGCATATAACAAAAATGGTGTAAAATCTGAAGAAATCAGTTATAATAGTGGAACTTACGATGAAGTTCCTCCGTCTAAAGTTTCTAATTTAAATTTAACATCGTCTGAGGGACAAAATGAAGTAATAATAAGTTGGCAGTCAGTTGGTGATAATGGTTCTGAGAAAACTTTTAATGGTAAATACGAAAACAGATATACATATAATCCTTTATATACTTGGGATTTAGCAGAATATAAAGTTGTAATAACTACAGTTGCACAACCTGGTGATATTTTACAAACTAAAATTTCTAATTTACAATATGGAGCGACTGTCTATAGATACATTCGTGCATATGACGATTATAAGAATCCTTCAGAAATATCTCAAAAATTTTCTATATTCATATCTGCACCACAAAAATTTCCTAAGTTTGTTGCTGGTATAAAACTTACGAGATTTTCTGAAACATCTATAGTTTTATTCTGGAGTGAAGTTACACAGAATGAAGATGGCACACCTGCTGATGATATTGTTGGATACAAAATTTATAGAAGTAGTAAAACGATAGATGCCTTAGTTTACGTTGCCTCAACCACAGCAAATGTGTTAGAATTTAAAGATGAGAATTTAAATCCAAACATTGTTTATTACTACACTGTAAAATCTCTCAACTCTAAAGGTGTCGAAAGTAAAGCTGTGATGTTTGTTGATACTCAACAAAATGTTATTTTTGTACCATTTAATTTTGAAAGAACAGTAGAAGTAAAAATACCAAAAGAGATAACTAAAGTTTTTTATAAAATCCAAAATGGCTATCCTGAAGATTACATTGTTTATTTTAACAAAATAAACAAAGAAGGATATATCGAATCCTATGAAGTTAAGTTAGCAAAATATACAAATTTTGAGTTTTCAAATATAAACAGTTTTAATAAAGAATTTGAAATAACTTTTTATATAAGAAGTTATAATATAGACAAGTTGTCAGTATATTGGTGGATGAATAACAAAGATATTGTAAGAATTACTTCATTAACAAGAACATATTCTAATAATTCTATAACTGCAAAAGTTTTGAATACAGGGTTGTATTCTATTGCTGAAACAAAAGAAACTACTGCTGAGACAAAATTAGATAAAATTTATCCGACAAAAATCTTTGCTCCACAACATAATGATCCTCAATATAATGAATTAAAGTTTTATTTATCAAACCCGCAACAACAAGAAGTTGTTTCGTTTAGAATCTATGATATAAGAGGAAGTTTAATAAAAGATGGTGTGACAGTTTTACAAAAAGACTTTATTTACAGCTGGGATGGAAAAGATGATAATGGCAATTTTGTCCCACAAGGGACTTATATATACGAAATTAAGTTAAAAAATAAAACTATAACAGGAGTAATAATTGTAGCTAAATGAGAAAAAAATTTTTGTGTTTAATTTTTTTATTGGTTTTATGTTTTTATGCTTATTCTTCATTTTCTGAGTATATGTTTACTAGTAGAACAAAAGCGTTAGGAGATACTTTTGTTGGTATAGCTGATAGTGTGGATTCTATTTTATATAACCCAGCTGGATTGGATACATTACAGAAGCCACAGTTGTTGTTAGGATATCAAACTTTATGGGCCGGACTTACTGAAGGAAGTTTAGCTGCTGGTATGTTAAATTTCTGTTATCCAATAAAGAAAATTTTGTCATTAGGGTTAGGATATGTTAATTATACTGTATCAGATTTGTATCAAGAAAATAGCGTAGTGTTTTCTATATCTAAATCTGTATCTAAAAAATTTTTTACTGGATTAAACCTAAAATTGTTGTCTTTACAATACTTAAATTTTGAAGATATTACTAACACTTCTTTGTTTTCAATTTATGGTAATCAACAAAATAGTTTTTCTTTAGATTTTGCCACTTTAGTTAAGTTATCAGATAAGTTTAGATTAGGTTTTTCTGTTTTTGATGTTATACAACCAAGAGTTTCTATAGACCCTAATGTTGAAGAAGTATTACCATTAAGAATAAAGTTTGGTATAGGGTTCAGCCCTTTGAAAGATTTTATAAGTGGTTGTGATATAAATTATTCTGAAAACTTAATTTCTGGTTCTTTAGGTATAGAAAAAAATTTTGTTAATGAAGGATTGTCTATAAGAGGTGGGATAAACTATACTGATAAACAATCAGGTTTCTTTGCTTTAGGTATAGGATATAAGTTTTTAATAAATTTTGCTTATTTACAATTTAACTATACTTTTGCTTATCCTATATCACAACTTTCCTCAACCATAGGTGACCATTATGTCAATCTTGTATTAGATTTTTCAGTAGAACAACAAAAACAAGAAGTTGTTGAAATTAAACAAAAAGTTTCTACTGAACAAAAAGTTGAAGAAGAAATTAAAAAATCTGTCCAACAAGCAAAAATTAAACTTTCTGTATCTAAGGATAGAATCACTAAAAATGATAAAACTATAAATTTTGATGTTGAGATATCAACTGATGTTAATATAGAAGGATGGCAACTTTTAGTGTTTGATAATAAACAACGTGTTGTTAAAAAGTTCCTCTCAACTAATCAAAGAGAACAAATTACCTGGGATTTAAAAGACGAAACTGGGAAATATATTTCACAGGGGAAATATAACTTTATGATTACTTGCTTAGATAAAAAAGGCAACAAACTTGATTCAGAGATAAAATCTTTCTTTGTAGTAGAAAAACTTCAAGAAGAACAAAAAGAAAAGAAAACAATAATATGTCCAAACTGTGGTGCTGAGGTTATGGAAGGAGAAAGGTTCTGTCCTGTATGTAGAGAGCCACTATATAAATAAAACTAATCTTCAACTGTATACAAATCAACAGCAGATTTCTTACCTCTGATTGAAACAGAAGAAATAAATTTTGTTTTAAACTTGTTTTTGTCTAACCTTTCTGCAATTTCTTTACTTATCAGCAATGGTAAATTGAATTGTCTGTTATAGAGTTGCATACGGGAAGCAGTATTTACTGCATCACCTACAACTGTAAATTCTTGTTTTTCTTCACTACCAATGTTGCCAACTATGACTTCGCCTATATGTATAGTAACACCTACTTTGATCTCTGGTTTTGATTGTTGAGCCCTTTTTTTGTTAAATTCTTCAAGTTTATTAATAAATTCTTTTGCTGCAGAAACTGCTTTCTCTGGTTCATCGCCAGCTTCTTCTATTGCACCAAATAATGCTAAGATAGCATCGCCAATAAATTTGTCTATTATTCCGCCGTAGTTTGTTATAGAATTTACAGCTATAGTAAAAAATTCATTTAATGTAGAAACAACTTCTTCTGGCGAATTTTCTTCAGTAAATTTTGTAAAATCACGCATGTCTATATACAAAATAGTAACATTTTTCTTCTTACCTTTTGTAATATCTTTGTCAGATAAAATTTTTTCTGCTAACTTTTTGTCTATAAATTTACCAAATATTGTTTTTATATATTCTCTTTCTCTTAATCCCCATAACATATGCATCATTCTTGATGAAAGCATGTATACTTCATAAGAATTATAAAACAAAGGTACTGAAACGTTTATATCTCCATTACCTATCTTTTCAACAATAGAAGAAAGAATTGTAATTGGTTTTATTTGTTTTCTTAAAAAGATATAAGAAAAAATTATTGAAACTAAAAATATACTAATTGAAACTATCAAAATTATAGTATATGCCTCTTTTAAAGATGATAAAAGATATTCTCCAACATAACCAAGTTTTATTATACCTAAACTTTTTTCTTTAACAAAAATTGGTATAGTAACCTCGCTGACAACATTTTGTGCTGTTTGATTAGAAAAAAGTAATAAAGGTGAGAAATTGAATGGTTTTATTGTTATTTTATCTTTAATTTTGGTATAAATGAATAGTTTTAATTTTACTTTTTTAGTTTTTATTTCTTTTTGTGTTGGTAGATTAACTAAAACAAATTTTTTATACGGGTTTGTATAGTTGTAAAGCATATGTCCTTCTTCAGTAAATATTGCGATATAATATATGTTAGGATCATAAGTTAGTTCAGAAAACAATTTCTTTATTTTTAGTAAATCTATTGTAGGATAAACTGCATATTTTAAATCTTCAATTACTTTTTCAGAACGAGATTTAAAGTTTAACCATAAGTTTTTTTTGATTGTGTTAAAAATAAAATACGAAGAAGAAAATATACATATACTTAAAGAAATAGTGAATATAAACAAAATTTTATAAATAATAGATAAAGGTCTTTGGTCTTTCATTAAAGCTAATCAAAGGTTATATCTATTGACATTTTTTATATAATTTTGTATACTATACAAACTTTTTATTAAAATTTCAACAAAAAGGAGGGTGTGTGTATGAAAAAGTTGTTATATATCACAACTTTGTTCTTTGTAATAAATGTTTTTACGACGAAGATTTTTGCTGAACAGTTGTTTGATGCTGTCGGCTATGAAAATTTTTATAACGCTTTATCTTTTAAAAAATTTTATACTCAAAATACAACATTACAAGTATTGACTGGTTTATATTATCAAGCAAAAAGAACAAATGATGATAACGAAGAATTAGATTTGAGATTAGGTTTAAGAGTAAGAGGGAAGTTTATAAGTTTTGAAAAAGTCAGAGTAGAAAAGTTTTTTGAAGTCGGCACTATTATAGATGATACTCATCAAAGAGATCGTTCAAGAACAAATTTTTATGTTTCTGTAGGATTGATACCTGAGATTTTTGTATATAAAAACTTTTCTTTTGAAATACCATTAGGTATTGGATTAGTTCTTGAAGGACAATCAGCACCAAATGCAAACGATAATTCTACAATTATAACAACTTTTGGACAAGGATTAAATTTAGGTGTATCTTTCCATATATATTTTTGAAATAAAATTTAATAACCACAAAATTTTATTATCCTGTGATTATTACTCGTAGTTAGTAACAAGCAACTATCAACTAATGGCGGTATAATTACAGAACTTGTTATATTCAAATCTGTCTAAAAGGGAATTAATAAAAGCATATCAACACATTAGAACATAAGTTCGTACACATATTTTGTTGTTGGCAACTCTTGAATATTTTATAAAAGTTTATATAGATGATAAAAAATCTAACAAAACTTTGCTAAAAAGGAGGTTGATGAAGATGGTTACTGTAGATACGTCTGAATTTAGATAT
>Ga0068705_10001120_pt1 | contig 13638 bp, 10 predicted proteins | sample YNPMSTMetaG_FD_65631 | JGI IMG/M metagenome (GOLD analysis project Ga0068705, IMG submission 65631) | Anoxygenic and chlorotrophic microbial mat microbial communities from Yellowstone National Park, USA - YNP MS-T MetaG | ecosystem: Environmental > Aquatic > Thermal springs > Hot (42-90C) >... | reverse complement strand
AATTGAGGTCGTTTCAAAATATTTGCTTATCAATGAAAATGAATTTTTCAAACAGAAATTGGATGAGACTTTTGATTTTTTGGTGAATGAAATGAAACATCCATCTGGAGGCTATCTTACTGCGTTAGATGCAGATTCAGAAGGTGAGGAAGGAAAATACTATCTCTGGAATTTAGATGAATTGAAAAAGTCAATTGATGAAAAATTTGATTCAGAATTGTTCTTCAAATATTACAAATTTAATCTCATTGAAGATCACAAAGGTCTCGGAAATATTTCGATTAACAAAATTCCAGATCAAAATGATTCAATTCTAATCAATGAATTGAAATTAATTCTCAATTACTTAAAGGAGAAAAGATCAAAGAGAATTCCACCTGAAAAGGACAATAAGATTTTGGCTGATTTGAATTCATTATTAATGACTGCTTTTTCGTATGCCTACAGATCAACTTTGAATGAAGATTATCTTGATCAGGCATTGGAGATTTATGATTTTATTTCTCAAAAAATGTTTTTGAATGATAAACTCCATCATTCATTTGTTGAAGGTGAAGCAAAAGTTGAAGCTTACTCTGATGATTATTTCAGTTTGATTAATGCTCTAATTGATTTGTATGAAATTACTTTTGATGAAAAGTTTTTACTTCAGGCTTATGAACTTTGTAATAAAGCGATTGATTTATTTTATGATGAAGAGAAAAATGTAATTTATCAGCAATCAAAAAATACTCTTTTGCCGATAAGAACAAGTGAGAATAAGGATTATTCAAAACCATCGTCAACATCTTTGGCAATTAATGTGTTTTACAAACTTGGTAAAATATTCGAAGATGAAAAGTTGAACAACACTGCGAGAAAACTAATCCAGAATAATTTCAAAGAAGCTATTGACTATCCATTTGGAGCAGGAAAATTTTTATCGACGGTCTTAAATGAGATTGTTACACCAAAAGAATTAATTTTAGTTGAAGGAGAGGATAATTCACAATTATCTGAATTCAGAAAATTTTTACTGAGAACTTATCATCCCACTCAGATTTTAATTTTCAAAAAGCAAAACTCAGATTTAAACTTCTCATATCTTGAAAACAAAATTCCAATCAATTCGAAATTATCACTCTATGTTTGTGAAAATTTCGCATGCAAAAAACCAATCGTGAATATGAACGAACTTGTTCATCTGATTTAGATTTCTCTCTTTCAAAATTTTCTTAAATTGAATTGAGAATATGAAATGATAGATGATAAGTATACAAAACCTGAAATATTTTTATCCTGATTCAACCAGAGAAATTCTCAGCGATATAAATTTAACTTTTAATCAAAACGAATTTACTGTAATTCTTGGACCAAATGGATCGGGAAAAACTACTTTAATTAAACTTATCGCGAGATTAATCAAGCCTACATCAGGAAAGTTATATTTAAAAGACCAACCATATGATACAATCAACATAAAAGAATTTTATCGAATGATAAGTTATGTTCCACAGAAATTTTTTTCTATCTATCCTTATACTGTTTTTGAAATTGTTCTGATGGGCAGAAGTCTACATTTCAATTACTTGGGTTTTGAAAATAAAAACGATGTTCAGAAGGTGAAAGAAGTTTTGCAGCAACTTGGGCTTGAACATCTTGCAAAGAAGCGGATAAATGAAATTAGTGGTGGTGAACTTCAAAAAGTTATACTTGCTCGTTCGATTGCTCAAGATTCTGAGGTTCTTCTACTTGACGAACCCAACACTCATCTTGATTTAAAACATCAAATTCAAATTTTTGATTTGTTGAAAAATCTTCAGTCGCAGGGTAAAACAATAATTGCAGTTTCACACGATATTAATCTGGCTTCATTTTATGCTGATAGATTAATATTTCTGAAAGATGGAATTATAAAGTATGATGGAGATATTACCTCGATGCTTAAAGAGGAGATAATTGAAGATGTTTTTGAAATCGAAAACAAAGTTTTAATTGATCCAGTTGATAAAATTCCACAATTAATCATTAAACCATTGAGGAAAAAACTTGATTAATTCAACTTTTATCAAGAAAGCATTTCTAATCTTAATTTCAATTATAGGTGAGATTGGATCTCTCATTTTTTTGTTTTTCGTTAAATATCGAACGCATAATTTATCGTTAACAAGTATTGATTTAGGTTATACTGGAAACATTTTAAATCTTGTCATTTCTGGTTCCGCTATCTTTATTTTAATAATTTCTTTGTTTGCCAAAACCAAAATTAAACTGGTCGATATACAGATTTATTTAAATCTCTTGTTCCTTTCAATCCTATTCTTACTCTTGCTCGCTTTTTTACTAGCAAAAGATTTTTACACTTTAAGGATGTTGAGCAATAATGAATATGAATCTGAAAAAATTGTGAGTGTTTTGGTGTGGCTTATTTATTTTTTCATTAAACTTTTTGGATTGAATTATTTTCTTCTAAAACTTTTCCAGACTAAGCATGCGTTAATTCCCAAAGTAATTCTGTTATCATCTCTTTGTTCATTTGGAATTATTGCATTTGCATTCGTGAAAATTTTTATCACTTCAAAAACTGGTGAAGAATATTTTTTGAAGAAAGAAGAAAAATTCGATGCAATAGTAGTTCTTGGTGCTGCTGTATGGAGAGGCAATATTCCAAGTCCTATTTATGAAGGAAGATTGAATAAAGCAATCGATTTGATCAATAAAAATTTTTCTAATCGAGTTGTTGTGACTGGTAGTAATGCACCATTTGAACTTTCAGAAGCAAGAGTTGGAAAAAATTATTTAGTTCAAAAGGGAATAAGTCCATCAAGAATTTATATGGAAGAAAGTACAACGAGCACCATTGAGCAAATGCATTTTATAAAAAATGAAGTTATGGGAGAGAAGAATTTTAAGCAGGTTGTTGTTGTAAGTGATGCTTTTCATCTTCCAAGAGTAATCGAAATCGCAAAATTTTTATCAGTGGATATAAAAGTTGCTCGATCAAATTTAAAGGTTGAATTCATCAATAATATCTGGTATCGAATTAAAGAAGCTGTATTGATTTCAATTTTCTGGTTGTTTGGAGTTTGAATTAATGTAATTACATTCCAGGTTTCTTAAATTTTTATCATTCAATTATTTTCGTATTAATTATGGCTGGAAAAAAAGTTAAATACATTTTCGTTACTGGTGGAGTTGTTTCATCTCTTGGAAAAGGAATAACAGCAGCTTCACTCGGTTTGCTTCTGAAATCAAGAGGGTATAGAGTCACAATACAAAAATTCGATCCTTATATTAATGTCGATCCAGGAACAATGAGCCCTTATCAACATGGTGAAGTTTATGTGACTGATGATGGGGCAGAGACAGATCTTGATCTTGGCCACTATGAAAGATTTCTGGATATAATTACAACTCGTCATAACAATACAACGGCTGGACAAGTTTATTACGAAGTCATTACAAAAGAGAGAAGAGGTGATTATTTAGGTGCAACAGTTCAGGTTATTCCACACATTACGGATGAAATAAAAAAGCGAATTACATTTCTTGGAAATAGTGGTGATTATGATATTGTTATTACTGAGATTGGTGGGACGGTTGGCGATATCGAAAGTCAACCTTTTATTGAAGCAATGCGTCAGATTATGCTTGCTATGGGAAGAAAAAATTCGATTTGCATTCATGTGACGCTTGTTCCATTTATTGCAGCATCTGGTGAATTGAAGACAAAACCTACACAACATTCTGTAAAAAATCTTCTTGAAATGGGAGTTCAACCTGATATAATTGTTTGTCGCTCAGAAAAAAAATTGCCGAAAGAAATAAAATCGAAAATTGCTTTGTTCTGCAATGTTCAGCCCAATGAAGTTATTTCTGCTTACGATTCTTTTTCAATTTATGAAGTTCCATTAATCTTGTTAAAAGAAAAATTAGATGAACTTGTTCTTGAGAAACTTCACTTAAGTCCTGGAAAATTAAAAATTGATCAATGGGTAAATTTTGTAGAAAGAATCAAAAAACCAGAAGATGAAGTTAATATTGGAATTTGTGGAAAATATGTCGAGTTGCACGATGCTTACAAAAGTATAATCGAGACATTTGTTCATGCAGGTGCTGAGAATAAATTAAAAGTAAATTTAATCTGGCTGAATGCAGAAAAATTTGAATTTGAAGATCCAGCAAATCTTCTTAAAGATGTTCACGGTTTGCTTGTTCCTGGTGGTTTCGGTGAAAGAGGAATTGAAGGAAAGATCCGAGCAATTCAATATGCAAGAGAAAATAAAATTCCGTTTTTCGGGATATGTTTGGGTATGCAGTGTGCTGTAATTGAATTTGCAAGAAATGTCTGTGGATTAAAGCAGGCAAACAGTACTGAATTTCGCAAGACAAGACAGAATGTAATTGACTTAATGCCAGATCAAAGAAAGATTAAAGATCTTGGCGGAACAATGAGACTTGGTGCTTATCCGTGCATCATTGAGAAAGGAACAAAAGCTTATGAAGCTTATAAGACTGAATTGATTTCAGAAAGACATCGTCATAGATATGAAGTGAATAATAAATTCAGAAAAATTCTTCAGGACAATGGAATGATTTTCAGTGGTTTATCGCCTGATGGAACACTGGTTGAGATTATTGAGCTGAAAGAACATCCTTGGTTTTTGGGTTGTCAGTTTCATCCAGAATTAAAATCACGAGCTTTAAGAGCTCATCCACTATTTAGAGAATTCGTTAAAGCTTCATATAAGTATAAAACTTCTCATCAAAAATCCTGATGATGAAAAAAGTAGTTTTTCTCCTTTTTATTCTTCTTTCATATGTTTTTTCTCAAAGTTCGAATGATTATGAAGTTGACTTAAAGCAATCACTTGATTTAGTATTTAACTTCAATTTCAAAGAAGCTGAAAATCATCTTTCCACTTTATCAAAATTAAAAACAGATGATGCTCGTCCATTGCTTTATCTTTCGAACATTTATGTATGGAAATATATTGGCGATAAGCAGAAAGCGGATTTCGAAAAATTTGAAAATCTAAGCAAGCAGACAATTGAAAGAGCAGAAGCCAGATTAAAAGTTGATAAAAATGATCGTTGGGCATATTTCTCACTTTCAAGTATTTATGGCTATCGTGCGTTAATGTTTTTTATGAATAGACAATACATTGATGGATTGTGGGCTGCTAAAAAATCAATCAGCTGGACAGATGATTTAATTGAGCTTGATCCAAAATTTTATGACGGTTATCTCTGGCGAGGAATCTTTTATTTTACACTTCATCAGGTTCCTTCATCAGTAAAAGGAATATTAAGCATTGCTGGACTTAAGGGAGACATCAAACAGGGCTTAAAAGATATTCAACTTGTGGCTAATCGTGGAAACTTAGCAAAAGTTGAAGCAATGTATTTTCTCTCTCAGTTTTATTCTGGTTCTCTGAATGACAATCAAAAAGCTTTTGATTTATTAAAAGAACTTTCTGGACGATATCCAAATAATAAATTGTTTGTTTATTCAGCGGCAGTCGAGTTAATAAAACTTCATCGGATCGATGAAGCGAAAAATTATCTCCAAAAAATTATCAATAACAATTCTACTGAAATCTCGGCGATAAAAGAGCTGAGTTATTTTTTACTTGGTGATTGTAATTTTTATCAAAATGATTTTTCTGAGGCAGTTTCGTTTTACAACTTATTTTTTAATAAATATGACCAGAGTCAATATAAACCTACTGCCCATTTTCGTGCTGGTGTTTCATATTATTTCCTAAACAATCTTGAAAAGGCAAAAGCAAATTTTGAGAGATCAATATCAATTAATTCAAAAATCAGTGAAGACCAATTTCACCAGCGATATGCAAAAAAAATCCTGAATTCAAATTTTGATTCCACAATTTTGAAAATCTTCTACGCCTGGAATTTTGTTCGATCTGGACAATTTAATTCTGCAATTAAACAATTTGACGAAATACTTTCTTCAAAAATTGATGATGATAAAAAAATTGTTGCGACATATCTGAAAGGTTTGAGCTATTTCAAATTAAATGATAGTTCAAATGCGAAAAAAGTCTTGAGAGAAGCGACATTTATTAATTCAAAAAATGAACTCTGGGCGAAAGCTTTTGCCTATCTTTACTTGGCAAGGATTGAATTTAATAGTAAAAATTTTTCTGCAGCTGAGAATTACATTTCTAAAATTCTGGAACTTGAAGATTTTGATTTTGAGACTTCAGTTAAATCTCAAGCAAAAAATTTGCTGGAAAGAATTAAGTATAATTTTTAGCGATCAGGTTCAAAAAAATTTCGAAAAATCGTTCTAAAAAGCTTAAAAAATTGATAAAATTTCAATCATTAACTAAATTGCATCACCACTTGAGATGAATGTAAAAAGATTTCGAATTTGTGTGTTTGCGTCTGGTAGAGGTTCAAATTTGCAGGCAATAATTGATGGGGTAGAAGAGGGTAGATTGAATTGTGAAATTGTTTTCGTGATGAGCAATAATTCAAGTTCTGGTGCTTTAGAAATTGCAAGAAAGAAAAACATTCCTGCATATCATCTCAGTGAGAAAGTTTTTCATAAAAATAATTTTGAAGAATCGTTGATTGATTTGCTTGAAAAACACAAACCAGATTTAATTGTGCTTGCAGGTTATATGAAACTTGTTCCTATTTCAGTAATCAGAAGATTTGAAAATAGAATCATAAACATTCATCCTGCCTTGTTGCCTAAGTTTGGTGGAAAAGGAATGTATGGAATGAATGTTCACAATGCGGTTTTTCAGGCAGGTGAAAAAGTTTCTGGAGTGACTATCCACATTGTAAACGAAAATTATGACGAAGGAAAAATTATTTATCAAGAAAAGATTGACATTTCAGATTGCAAAAGTCCTGAAGAAATTGCTGAGAAAGTTTTAAAGCTTGAACACAAAGTTTATCCTGAGGTTATTCAGAAAATTATTGAAGGAAAGATTAAACTGAATTGAGTGAGATGATAAATTTATTACCAATTAAACGGGCATTAATAAGTGTTTATGATAAGTCAAATCTTATTGAATTAGTCAAGGTACTTGAAAAATTTGGAGTGGAAATATTTTCATCTGGTGGGACTTTTGATTTTCTAAGAAAAGAATTCTCGAGCATCAAACCTTTAAGTGAAATTTCTGGTATTTCATCTCTTCTTGATGGAAGGGTTAAAACACTTCATCCTTTCGTTCATGCTGCCATACTTGCAAAAAAAGATTCGGAAAAACATTTACAAGAATTGAAAGATGCTGAAGTTGAGCCATTTGATCTTGTGATTGTTAATTTCTATCCATTTGAAAAAGTTGTTGAAAAAGAAAATATCTCTGAAAATGAAGTGATTGAAAATATTGACATTGGTGGTCCAACACTGGTTCGTTCTGCAGCAAAAAATTACGAAAATGTTGTTGTTATCTCATCCATAATTCAATATGAAAATTTGATTAAAGAGCTAAAAGAACACGACGGAATGACTACAATTGATTTTCGTCGAATGCTTGCAGCTGAAGCATTTCAAAGAATTGTTGAATACGATATTGCGATTAGCAATTACTTCAGTAAAGAAGTAAATCTTAATATCACTTTGCCAATAGAAAAAATTCTTCGTTATGGTGAAAATCCACATCAAACAGCAAGACTTTATGGTAATTTCTTAAAAACTTTCCAGCCAATTCATGGAAAAGAACTTTCATATAATAATATTCTCGATATTGTTTCTGTAACTGAATTAGTATTTGAATTCGAAAAATCTGCTTGTGCAATCATAAAACATAATTCTCCCTGTGGTGTTGCAATTGGTAATTCATCATCAGAAGCATTTATAAAAGCTTTGAAGTGCGATCCAGTTTCGGCTTTTGGTGGAATAGTTGCATTCAATAAAAAAGTTGATAGAGCAACGGCAGAAAAACTAAATGAAATTTTTCTTGAAGTTGTAATTGCTCCAGAATTTGAAACTGATGCACTTGAGATTTTAAAGAAAAAGAAAGACAGAAGATTGGTTCTTGTTGATCAGAAGTTTAAGGATAAGAAATCATTTTTAAACTTGAATGAAATTCGTTCAATTCCAGAAGGAATTTTAGTCCAATCGAAAGATAATGTGGTTGTTAAGAAAGATGAACTCGAATTTGTTACATACCAGAGACCTGATGAGAATGAACTTGAAGATCTGATCTTTGCTTTCACAGTTGCTAAGTATGTCAGATCAAATGCAATTGTATTTGCTAAGAATGGAATGACAATTGGAATTGGTGGTGGACAGACTTCGAGAGTGGATTCTGTTAAAATTGCCATAATGAAAGCAAAAGAGTTCAATCATAATCTCGAGGATTCAGTTGTTGCTTCAGATGGATTTTTCCCATTTGCAGATTCAGTTGAATTAGCATTCAAAGCAGGAGCAAAATCTTTCATTCAACCAGGTGGTTCAATTCGTGATGCAGAAGTAATAAAATTTGCAAATGATAATAACTTAAAAATGGTATTAACTAAAATCAGACATTTTAAACACTAAGGAGAGTTATGGGATTATTCAACATTTTTTCATCGGACATTGCAATCGATCTCGGAACAGCAAATACATTAATTTATATCAAAGGTAAAGGCATTGTTCTCAACGAACCATCAATTGTCGCATTCGATAAAAATACTAAGCGAATTATTGCTGTTGGAAATCAGGCAAAAGAAATTCAAGGAAGAGAGCATCGTGATGTAAAAGTTAGCCGACCACTTCGTGATGGTGTGATTGCTGATTTTGAAATTGCTGAAGGAATGTTGAGAACATTTATCAAAATGGCAAAAGGTGGTTTATTGCCGAGCAGAAGAATAGTAATTGCTGTTCCAACTGGAATTACAGAAGTTGAAAAAAGAGCAGTTAGAGATTCTGCCGAACATGCTGGTGCAAAAGAAGTTCATCTAATTGCAGAACCAATGGCAGCTGCAATTGGAATTGGGTGTGATGTTGAATCACCAGTTGGAAATATGATCATTGATATTGGTGGTGGAACAACAGAAATTGCTATCATTGCTCTTTCCGGAATTGTGACAGATGAATCAATTCGAATTGCTGGTGACGAGATGAACAATGCAATTGTTCAATACTTCAAAAAGAATTACAACATTTTGATTGGTGAAAGAACAGCTGAGATGATAAAAATTCAAGTTGGTTCTGCAATTGAATTGCCAGAAGAAATAACAATTCAAGTTAAAGGTCGAGACCTGGTTCAAGGAATTCCAACTTCGGTTGAAGTGAGTTCTGAAGATATTCGTCAGGCTTTGAAAGAACCAGTTGACCAGATTATTGAAGCTGTAAGAGTTGCTCTTGAAAAAACGCCTCCTGAACTCAGTGCAGATATTTATGATCGTGGAATTATGTTAACTGGTGGTGGTGCTTTATTAAAAGGACTTGATGAGCGAATTAGAATGGAGACAAATCTTCCTGTTCATGTTGCTGAAGACCCTTTAACTGCAGTTGTTCGTGGTGTTGGTAAAGTTTTAGAAAATTTCGATAAGTATGAAAAAGTTTTAATCCGAAGCAGAAGATATTGAGATGATTTATTGGTTAATTAGATTTATTAATAACTACAGACAATATGTAATCTTTACAATACTTCTACTCTTTTCGCTTTTCTTTTTGAGCTTAAATGATTCAAAGGAAATTTCTAATCTTCGAAAAGTATCTTTCATTTTTTATGGTTTGATTGATTACATAAAGTCACCACTGGACGATTTCTTTCATCTAAGGTCCGAATTCGAAATCTTGAATAAAGAGAATACCGAATTAACTCAACAACTACTAAGACTAAAAGAATACGAAAAAGAAAGAAATGAGCTTTTGGAACTTTTAAATTTTGAAAAGTCAAATCCAATTAAACTCATAAATGCGAGAATAATTTTGAAGTCTAGCGATCCAGTAAGAAATAAATTTGTCATCAATAAAGGCAGAAATGATGGTGTCAAATTGAATGCAACTGTCTTTAGTTATTCTGGTTTGATCGGATATATAAGTGATTTGACTTCAAATTATTCTGTGGTTTACACGATTAATAATCTTAATATTAGAATAAGTGTAAAAAATGCTCGCAGCGGTGCATTGGGAATTTTGAGCTGGGACGGTGAAAAATTCAAAATTTATAATGTGAATAAATCCGCCGATGTAAAAGAAGGTGATTTATTTGTTACATCAGAATTTAGTTCACTATTTCCAGCTGGATTACCGGTTGCAAGAGTTACTTATGCATCGCGGGCAAGTGAAACTTTGTTCTACGACATTACTGCTAAATCTGCCTGCGATTTTTCCGAAGTAAAATTTTGTTTAGTCGAATTAAATGATCTTGAAAAACAGAAATTAAATTTTTTGCTAAATCAAAGTGAATGACAGGATTTTAAAATCGATTTTTTATTTATCGTTACTTCTCATTTTTCAACTGATTGTTGTTGAGGTAATTTCGTTTAATTATATCAAACCAGATATTCTGATAATCGGTTTGATTTACTTTACACTATTGAATGGACAGATTCCCGGGATGATTTTGGGATTTGTTTTTGGTTTATTGATGGACATTTTAAGTGGAGGAGTGATTGGTTCGAATGCACTTTCAAAACTAATTGCAACATTTTTTGCTGGATACTTTTCTCGAGAAGATATCGATGAACGCGAAATTATTTCGACCGGTTTTTTCGTTATTCTTTTTATATCGTCATTGATTGAAAAGTTTGTTTATATTTTTATCACAAGCAATGTAGATTTTAAATATCTTCTCTTAGTTTATGTTAATTATGGTTTAATACCGACTTTAGTTACAATGGTTTTTAGCTTGTTTATGTTGTTTTTTGCACGGAAAAGTGAGGTGAGATAATTATGCACACAAGAGAACTTTCAGCTCAAGTTAGGACAAGTATCGTTTCGATTTTAACAGTGGTTCTATTCTTCTCACTTGGTTTCCGACTTTATCAGATCCAGATTATTGAAAGTGAAAAGTATCAGAAAACATCAGAAAAAAATGCGATAAAAGAAAAAATTATTGAACCGTATCGTGGAATTTTTTATGACAGAAATTGGAAAGTTCTTGTTGATAATCAACCCGGATTTACTTTAAGAATTATTCCTTATTATTTTGACACAACAGTTATACCTGTTCTTGAAAATTATTTCAAGCTGAAACATGGATACATTAAATATCTTTTGAGAGCAAATAAAAATTTCTCTCCATTCATTCCAATCAGAGTTCAGCGCGGATTATCATTTGAACAAATAAGCTGGTTAGAAGAAAATAAAGAGAATCTTCCAGGCGTTGAATATATTATTGAAATGCAACGTTCTTATCCTTTTGGAATAAGAGGTTCACACCTTTTTGGATACTGTAAAGAAATTTCTCGAAAAGAACTTGAAGAGAAAAAAGATTTTTACATAATGGGAGATTTTGTCGGTCATAACGGTCTTGAAAAATATTATGAAGAATATCTGAGAGGAATTAAAGGCAAACAATTGGTTTATGTTGATTCAAAAGGAAGAGAGGTCGGACCGGTTAACGAAGGGAAAAATGATATTAAACCAGTTTCAGGTTACAATGCTCAACTCACAATTGATGGAGAACTGCAAAAACTTGCAGAAGAATTACTTGCAGATAAAAGTGGTGCGATTGTAGCTCTCGATCCATCGAATGGTGAAATTTTAACTCTTGTTAGTAAACCTGATTTTGATTTATCACACTTTGCAAGTTTAACTCCAGCTTCAATCTGGAAAGAATTAAATTCCGATAAAAACAAACCATTGTTTAATCGAGCAACAAGTTCAATTTATCCTCCAGGTTCTAGTTTCAAACAGATTAGTGCATTTGCTGCATTGAATGATGGAATTATTGATGAGAGATATATTTACCATTGTGGTGGTGGTTTTTCTTTTGGAAATCACTTTTATAAATGTATGGGAAGTCATGGTGGATTAAATGTAGTTCATGCAATTGAAAAATCTTGCAATACTTTCTTTTTTAATCTGATTTTGAAAAATGGCTTTGAACGATGGACAAAGTATGGACAAATGTTTGGTTTCGGGCAAAGAACAGGAATTGATATCTACGAAGAGACACCAGGCATTCTTCCATCAGTTGAATATTATGATAAGATTTACGGAAAAGGAAGATGGACAAAAGGTTATGTTGTTAGTTTAGGAGTTGGTCAGGGTGAACTTGGAGTTACACCACTTCAAATGGCAGTTTATGTTTCAGCAATTGCAAATGGTGGAACTCTTTACAGACCGCATGCTGTAAGAAAATTGTTTAATCCCGAAGCAAATCCAAAAGAAATAATTATTCCAATTGAAGGGAAAAAACTCCCAATCAAACAAGAAGCTATGGAACTGGTAAGAGAGGGAATGTTTCTTGTTGTTAATGGTGCTGGAACAGCTACACATGTTCGAATTCCTGGAATAAATGTGGCTGGGAAAACTGGAACTGCTCAAAATCCACATGGAAAAGATCATGCATGGTTTATCGGTTTTGCTCCATTTGAAAATCCAAAGATTGCTATTGCAGTAATTGTTGAGAATGCAGGTTTTGGTGGTGCAGTTGCTGCACCCATTGCAAAACAACTAATCGAATTTTATTTGAAAGATAAAACAAAAAATGTTCAAGATCTGGCAGCGAACAAAAATTAAATCAGAAAAAGTTGAAGGCGATATTTCAAGAGAACTCGATTTGACTCTTCTCATTGCGTCATTCTTGATTATTGCGATAGGGCTGCTGTCAATTTATAGCTCAACTTACAATATCTCTTATCTTCATGTAAATTTTTATAAACAACTTGTTTTTGCCGTCATTGGATTATTTCTTGGTTTAATTGTTTACAACCTTCCGTTGAAGGTGTTTAATTTAGTTGCAACACCTTTTTATATCGTTTCAATTTTTCTATTGATTGTTGTTTTATTTATTGGTAAGAAAGTTTCAGGAAATCAGAACTGGATAACTATTGGTTTCTTTTCTCTCCAACCGTCTGAGATTTCAAAATTTGCCGTGATTTTAATGCTCGCAAGCATTTATTCGAAAAAGAATTTTGATATAAATTCGATCAAAGGATTTTTCACAGTAAGTTTAATAGTTTCAATTCCAGCTGGATTAATTATTCTTCAAAAAGATATTGGGACAGCGATTGTATTTTTCTCAATTTTTATTTTTGGATTATTCTGGAATGGTCTCTCTGCATTTTCTGTTTTTGTTATCATCAGTCCAATCATTGTTGCGTTTTCTTCTTTACTTGGATTTGTTCCACTTGTAGTTTCTTTAGTTCTTGTAATAATTGCGTTATTCTATTTCAAACGTGAATTATTCCTTTCACTGGGAATTTTAGGTTTAAATTTATCAGCGGCTATTCTTGTAGAACTTTTCTTTAAGTTTTTATCGCCGCATCAAATAAACAGAATTAAAAATTATCTTGATCCAAATTATGACCCACTCGGCAGTGGATACAATGCATTGCAGGCAAAGATTGCAGTCGGTTCGGGAGGATTATTTGGTAAAGGTTTTCTGGCAGGAAGTCAAACACAATTAAAATTTATACCAGAGCAATGGACTGATTTTATATTTTGTGTTGTGGGAGAAGAATTTGGATTTGTTGGTTCGATTGTGGTTTTATTTCTTTACTTCGTTGTCATTT
>Ga0068705_10001118_pt1 | contig 13643 bp, 7 predicted proteins | sample YNPMSTMetaG_FD_65631 | JGI IMG/M metagenome (GOLD analysis project Ga0068705, IMG submission 65631) | Anoxygenic and chlorotrophic microbial mat microbial communities from Yellowstone National Park, USA - YNP MS-T MetaG | ecosystem: Environmental > Aquatic > Thermal springs > Hot (42-90C) >... | reverse complement strand
CGAAGTTGAGGAAGCAAAGTTTGATAAGATATTTGTTTCGAAGAAAGCTGAAAAACTTCTAAGAATTAAGATTGAAGAAAATGTTGATTATAAAAATTATCTGATGATGGATTTAATTCGAAAGAAAATTAATTCTGTCTTTAATGTTCAAATCGGTTATGAAAAAACTAAAGAGATTGTGAACTTAGTCAAGCAGGAAAAAGGAACAACGATTCAAATTAACGAGAAAATTCTTGCATTAAGAGAAAACAATTCAATTCTTGTTTTGGTAGAACCAGAATTTGAAGAAGTGAATTTTTCAGTTACTTATGATTCTAAGCTTCAGAAATATTATGGAAGTTATTTTGAATTTAAGATCAGTAGTGCATCAGTTAAGGAAGCAAAGTTATCTGATAATCCGTATGTCGAGTTTTTCGATGCAGAAAAAGTAAAACATAAATTAATCTTAAGGAACTGGAAACCAGGAGATAAATTTGTTCCGCTCGGAATGAAATATTCCAAGAAAGTCAGTGATATTTTAACCGATGCAAAAATTCCATCAATTTTCAGAAAGCAAATTCTTGTTTTGTGCGATGGACCAGAAATTATCTGGCTTGTGGGTGTAAGGCTTTCAGAGAAGTACAAAGTGACTAATGAAACAAAGAAAGTAATTAAAGCGAGAATTAATTATGATTTCGAAATTTAACGCAAAAGAAATTCAGGTTAATGGCGAAACTTTTGAAATTCTGATCGATGAGGAAACAATCCAGAAGAGAGTCGCTGAACTTGGAGAACAAATAAGTCAAGATTATAATGGTAGAGTTCCAATTTTTATTGGAGTACTGAATGGTTCGGTGATTTTCTTTGCTGATTTGATTAGAAACATTTCAATCAATTGTGAAGTAGACTTTTTGAAACTTTCCAGTTATGGAGATGCAAAAATTTCCAGTGGAAATGTAAAGTTGATTAAAGAATTAAATGCTGACATTAAAGGTCGTGATGTGATTATTGTCGAAGATATTGTTGATACAGGACTTTCAATTGTTTATATGAAAGGATTACTTCAATCTCAAAATCCTGAAAGTATAAAAATTGCAACGCTTCTTCATAAACCAGAAGCTACAAAATATGATATTAAACTTGACTATATTGGATTTCAAATTCCAAATAAATTTGTAATCGGTTATGGTTTAGACCATACCCAGAAGTATAGAAATTTGAGATCAATTTACGCACTTAAAAGTTGAAATTGGAGAATTTATGGAAGATAAAAGGCAGAAAAACATAAAATTTAATCCAGACGATAAAAAGCCCAATAAGAACAACGAAGATTTTGACTGGTCAAAAATTCTAAGAATAGTTTTTGGCTGGGGTGGGGTAATTATTGCAGCACTAATTGTAATGCAGATGTTTCGCACTGGCGATATGGCTGAGGTGGAAATTACTTACAATGAATATCAAAGACTTTTGAATGAAGGTAAAATTGAAAGTGCTGTAATTAAAAAATCAGAGATTAACAATTATTATTTTCATGGTAAACTTAAAACCGAAGAAGCATTAAGTATTGGAACTGGAAGAACAGTCAGAACAAAAAAATTTGTCGTATTCCTTCCAGAAGCAGGCTCACCAGAAAATATCAAAGTCTGGAACGAAAAAGGGATTAAATTTACATTCGAAGAAAAAGATTCACTCTGGTGGAATGCTTTATTAACTTTACTCCCGTGGGTAATCATTTTTGGTCTGTGGGTTTTCTTTATGAGAAGGATGCAAGGCGGTGGTGGCGGAACAAAAGGTATCTTCAACTTTGGTAAAAGTCGTGTTCGAATTTTCACTGAAAATCTTCCAAAGGTAACTTTCAAAGATGTTGCTGGATGTGATGAAGCAAAACAGGAATTACAGGAAATAATTGAATTCTTAAAAGAACCATCAAAGTTTCAAAGACTCGGTGCAAGAATTCCAAGAGGAGTTTTGTTGCTTGGACCTCCCGGAACCGGAAAAACACTTTTAGCTCGAGCTGTTGCAGGTGAAGCTGGCGTTCCATTCCTTTCAATTTCTGGTGCTGAATTTGTTGAAATGTTTGTTGGTGTTGGCGCAAGTCGTGTTCGTGATTTATTCGAACAAGGAAAAAAATATGCACCTTGTATAATTTTCATTGATGAAATTGATGCAGTTGGAAGACAGAGAGGAGCGGGACTTGGTGGTGGTCACGATGAAAGAGAGCAAACTCTTAATCAATTATTGATTGAAATGGATGGATTTGAACCAAACAATGGAATTATAATCATTGCAGCAACTAACCGTCCAGATATCCTTGATCCAGCTTTGTTAAGACCTGGAAGATTTGATCGCCAGGTTGTTGTTGATCGTCCTGATGTTAAAGGTCGTGAAGGAATTCTGAAAGTTCATACAAGAAAAATTCCTCTTGCTCCAGATGTTGATCTATCGGTGATTGCAAAAGGAACACCAGGACTTTCAGGTGCTGATCTTGCAAATCTTGTAAATGAAGCAACTCTTCTTGCGGCAAGAAAAAACAAAAAATATGTTGATATGGAAGATTTTGAAGAAGCAAAAGATAAAGTGATGATGGGAATGGAAAGAAAGAGTCTAATCATTTCTGAAAAAGAAAAGGAAATGACAGCTTATCACGAAAGTGGTCATGTTCTTGTCGCAAAGATGATTCCAGAAGCTGATCCAGTTCATAAAGTTACAATCATTCCGCGTGGTAGGGCACTAGGAGTTACAACTTATCTTCCGATGGATGAAAAACATACATATTCCAAATCTTACTTGCTCGCTATGATGACTTATGCACTTGGTGGTAGAGCAGCGGAACTCTTAATTTTCAATGAGTTGACCACTGGAGCTGGGAATGATATTGAGCGTGTGACTCAAATTGCAAGAAAGATGGTTTGTGAATGGGGAATGAGTGAAAAGTTAGGTCCCGTTGCTTATGGCAGTAGAGAAGAGGAATTATTCCTCGGAAGAGAAATTACCCGTCATCAAGAAATTAGTGAAAAAACTGCTCAGCTAATTGATGAAGAAATTCAGAATATTGTAAATAGCTGTATGCAAAGAGCTGAAAAGATTTTGAGAGACAATATCGACATTTTACATCGACTTGCAAAGAATTTACTTGAAAGAGAAATACTTGATAACGAAGAAATTGATATGATAATTCGTGGAGAAGAACTTCCACCTACTAAAAAGAGCAATAACGGTTCGAAAGAAGATGAGTTACCTGAACATATTAAAAAGCTAATGGAAATGAGAAAAGGCAAAAACAATGGTGAAACAGACACTCCGAAAACTTCGGATAGTGGAAATTCCGAAGGAAACTGATCCAGTGCTTCACGAAGCTGCAACGATTGATTATAAATATGAAGTAATTCGAAAGTTAATTCACTTAAATTCTCTTTCAATTCCAATTATTTATTATCACATTGATAAGCAACTTGCATTAACGATTTTAATTCCTCTAACATTTGCTTTTTTGGTTGTTGATATAATTCGCTATTACAATCCTCAGGTTGCAGATTGGTTTTATAAATTTTTTGGTTTCCTATTGAGAAAAAAAGAAAGAGATGATAAAAAGAAAAGACTTAATGGTGCAACCAATGTTTTGCTCTCAGCTTTATTTTGTGTAATTGTATTTCCTAAGTTAATCTTTGTAACAGCCTTCTCAATTTTAATTATCTCAGACATTTCATCTGCATTAATTGGAAGAAAATTTGGCAGGCGAAAATTTTTTGCAAAAAGCCTTGAAGGTGCTGTTGCATTTTTCATTTCTGCTGTGATTGTTGTCTTTTTCACTCCAAAAGTCGAGCATCATTTTCTCGAATATGTGATTGGAATAATTGCTGCATTCTTTGGAACAATTGCTGAAAGTATGTCATTTGAGATAGATGATAATTTATCAATACCAATAACAATTGGAACAGTAATGTGGATTCTTTACACTTTACTTCTACCACAAATCAATGTTTATTATTTCGGGTGAGAATATGAAAAAGCTAATCATCTTAATTCCAGTTTTTCTTTATTTAATTGTAAATACAGGTTGTCAACAGAGCTTAAAACCAGCATTTGGTAAAGAAGATGAGATAATTGTTTTTGCTGATTCAACAGTTTGGAATGATTATTATGATTTTCTTTCACCAATTTTTGAAAAAGAAATTATCACACCTCAACCGGAACAGCTTTTTTATCTCACTCGAGTCGATTTCTCGAACTTTACGAAATATCAAAATCGAAAGAATATTTTAATAGTTACGACGCTTGATAAAGACAATGAAGTCACAAATTATGTTAAGTCGATTTTGGATAGTTCAGCATTAAATCTCATTAAAAATGGGAAAGAATTTGTAATTAAGAAAAAAAATGTCTGGGCAAAAAATCAGGTGCTTGTAATTTTAGTTTCAAATACTCTTGAGGCACTAAGAATTAAAGCGTTCCAGAATAAAGATAATTTACTTTATTATTTCCAGTCTGCATCCGATGAACGAGTAATGAAAAATCTTTACAATCCGACTTATGAAAAGAAAGATCTTGAAACAAAATATCTGAAAGAATATGGCTGGAAAATCTACATTCAAGCTGATTTCTTTGAGGCAATCAACAATAAAGAAAATAAATTCGTTTGGCTTAGAAGATCACCAAATTCTGATATGGAGAGATGGATTTTTATTCACTGGATTGACTCTGTCGATTCAAGGTGGTTAAACAAGGATAGTGTAATTGAAATTAGAAATGGAATTACTCAGAAATTTTTAAGAACAACAGATGATAAAGCTTATGTAGAAGTTGCAAAGGAATATCTAAATCAAACTGAAGTTAATTTCAACGGTAAATATGCAATTTTCACTCAAGGTTTGTGGAGAATGAATGATTACAGTATGGGTGGACCTTTTGTGAATTATGTATTCCTCGATACAAAAAAGAATCGTCTTTATATGCTTGATGGTTCAGTCTTCTCACCACGATATGAGAAAAAATCCCTCATTCAACAAGTTGATGTAACTCTCAAAACATTTAAAACGGCGGACGAACTAACCAAAGAAGAAATTAACGCACTCTTGAAATATTTGAAGTGATTTGCAATAAACTCAGTGCGAAGAATAATTCAAATTTTAATGTCGGCCTGAACCTGTCGAAGACAGACGGAAAATTCTTCAAAATTTCTTGAATATTTAATGTCACACTTCGAATGTCGAGGCTGTGTCGTAATATAAAAATTGAATAACTCATCCCACTTCCCTCCTCTCTTGTGAAAAGAAGGGGGAGAAAAGTCACTCTCTTTCCAAGAGAGGGATTTAGGGTGAGTTCTTTTACATAATTGCGACACAGACTCCTGTCGCTCAGTGTGAAATTAAGTTTTTAACAATTTGTCAGGCTGATGTTTAATGTCATCCTTCGGCAAGTACAAGACGATATTAAATTCATAGTGACAACACTTAAAAATTTCTCTCTTTTCAATAAATAGAGATCAAATTCTCAGGTAATTGTATTTGAGGATTGATCTTCAGAACTTTATCGACTAAAATTTTTGCTTCATCTTTTTTCCCAAACCTCAATTCATACAGTGCTCGATTGATATGAGCAGTTATGATAAGATTTTTCAATGTCTCTGTGTAATAGCTTTTGTCGTTCCTGAAATTGATTGAATAGTCTTTGATTTTAAGTGGATGATAAAAAGTATCTTTTACTACTTTGAAAATAAACAAGTCTGGAATTACTCTTAAAGAATCCGGTAAAACCAGCCAGCCATTTTTCATTTCTACTTCAACCATTTCGGGAGTGAGGTAAACTTCGTGATCATTGATATTTCGAACGATAAAACTTTGAATTATCTCTCTATAATATTTTTCAAGAATTTGTGGATTATAATTTTCATTTCGCTCAAACTTTGCAAGTTCTGGGAGAAAGCCATCGATTAAATCTTTTGACCTTTCATACAAAGTTGGATAATTTGTTTTGAGCTGATTAAAATACCAACTTCGTCTTATTAATTCTTTATCGATGACTGCCACATCTTTCCTTTTGTTTTCAACGAATTGCAAGTAATAAGAGGGTGAGATAAAGAAATCCCACAGATAAGAAATTATTACTGAATTCTTTTCTGCTGAATTTAAAACAGAATCTGAATACTCGTGATATTGCGTATTGTCGCTTTGATCGACCTTTTCAAAATTGATTGCAAGTATTAAAATCGGAAGGATCAATAGTGCATAAGTTGAATTTTCATTTTTTTTGATAAAACTTTTGACAACGAATAAATAACCAGCTGTTGCAATTAATCCAGCAGAAATGAAAGCGAGCAAGAAATATGAATCAATATCATTTATGTCGTAATTGATTGAGTAAAGAAGACAGGTGATAAAAAGAATTAAATAGAAAGTAAAGATTTTTTTGTTTGACTTATAAAGTTCAATTAATCCCACCAGAATTAAAATCAATCCAATGTAAGCAAACTCAGCAGGGAAAATTTCCACAAAATATTTGAATTGCTTTGATGCGGATTCAGTTGAAGAAAAAATCCAGCTCTGATATTGCCAGCCCATAATGTGTCTTTTGAAATTTTCCCAGTTTATAGGATTTCCCCAATTGATTGATGGATTCTTTGACGCTGAAATTGGCAAATACAAATAAATCATCAAAGCAGCAAAAAAGGGAATTAACATTACAAGAATTTTTTTGAATGATGATTTTGTGAAACCATACTTTGAAAAATAGAGATATGCAATTCCTGGAATTACGAGAATACTCGTCATATGATTTGTAAAAGAAAGTCCGAAGACAAAAGCAAAGATTAACCAATCTTTTGTGACTTTTTCTTTGTCATCTGATTTAGTTTCGATTTCTTTGAAATAAGATCTGAGGAAAAAATAAATTGATGCACTGATTAAAAGTATATGCAATGAATAAACTTCAACAGATGTTGATTGAAGCCAGAATGTTCTGCTAAATGCAATTGTCAGTGATCCAAGAAGAGCAATTATGGTAATTTGGTTTTCTGATAAATCGAAAGTCGGTTGAGATTTTTTTCTTGTCTTTTTTTCTTTTGTCTGTTGAGGTTTTAGTTGTTTCAGAACTATTTCATTGATTTTATAAATAAAAATAAATCCGCCAAGAGTATAAAGCGTCGAAAGAAAATTTAAAGCATAAATTTTAGATGTGAAGAAAAAAATCTTTGTGAAAAGATATCCAATCAAAGTAAAAAGAGGATATCCAGTTGGATGCGCAATTCCAAGAGTTGAAGCAACAGCAGAAAGTTCGCCCGCATCAATCTGAACAATTCCGGGTGCAAGTGTGATTAAATAAATTATGAAAACAAACAAAACAGATAAGATGACAATTAAATTTTTCTTCATTAGAAAATCTCCGGACAAATTTGTGTGAGGATCTCGTAATTCTGTTTTAGGATACTTCTAAATAATTCAAAGATATTTTGAGGCTTTTTGACTTTGAAAATTTTCTCTAAAAATCTCGATCTGGTTTTATTGTTTAGCAGAAAACCTTTACCACCAAACAAAATCTGCTGGTAAAGAATCAAACTTTTCATCATTTCATAATTTTTCTGAATTAGTTTAAATGAAGCTTTAAACTCATCAAATTCTCTGGAAAATAATCTAATGATTTCCTGAGTGTTTTTGCCAGTAATAAAATATTTTTCCGGTTCTTTCATCATCAAATATTGAATTGTGAATTGAATGTCCATCAGTCCACCATTTGAATTTTTCAAATCAATATCATCTGCATTCGTTTGAATTTTTTGTCGTCTGATTAGTTCTTTGTTCTTTTTAATTTCCGATGCAATTAAGTTTTTATTCAGACTTCCAATTTTAAATTTCAATTTTGAGTTAAGATCATCGAATAAGTTTTGATTTCCTGTGATCATTCTCATTTTAGTGTATGATTGGAATTCCCATATGCGCATTCTTTCGTTGATGTATTTTTCGAGTTCATCAATTGTCCAGCTAAGTTTTGAGATTGTCCCTTCGGGTCGTAATCTTGAATCAGCATTAAAGAAATTGTAAAGTTTAAATCTTTCCTGAATATCGTTTAAAACTTTTCTGGAGAAATATTCTGCAGCTTGTAAATCAATATCGGGCTTAAAGACAAATAACAAATCAATATCTGACATAAAGTGCATTTCTTTTGTACCGTAACTGCCAAGTCCAATTAGAACAAAATCTTCATCTTTAATTTTTAATGATTTTTGATTCTGACTTACAATATATTTGATTAGTCGATCGATAAACTCTGCAATTAAATTTCCTATTTCATCAGGCGTCAATGTTTGATTGAAATAATTAATCATCAAAGAAAATAAAAATCGTTCGATCTCATTATTGTCAAATGTATTAAAATATTCTTCGATGTTGATGATGTTGAAAATTCTTCCTGAGAAGAAATAATCGAAGATATAAGGATTAGAAATTAATTTGTTTGAGAGCAGATCTGAATTTTCTAAAATTTCAAAAAGCAATTTTGTGAGTGACAGATTTTTTACAATTTCTATTACTTGATTTGAAGTTTTTACTTGCTTAAAGAATTTGAAAAGATTAGTGATAAAATTCTCTGGATTTTGAGAACTCTCAACATATTCAGTCAAAATTTTTTCGAAGTTTTTAAGACTTGATTCATCAAGCCAGACACTGTGTGATTTTACACTTTCTCTTATGAATGATTTAATGAAATTTAGTTTATTCAGAAGAGATGTGTCTTGCAATCTTTTGTTTTCAAAATTTTGTTTAGTCGTTTCTTTTTTTGTCTCAAAAACTTGTTTGTGAAATTCGGTAATTATTTTTCTTGTGTGATTTAATTTTTTATTGAACTCAGTTTTTGAGTTAAATCCTGAGAACTTTATGAGATTTTGAAATTTGTCTTCGTCTTCTGGAATTAGATGAGTTTGTCTATCATCCATCAGCTGAATGAAATTTTCAATTTTCCTTAAAAACTTATAAGCTTCAATTAATTCTTTTGTCGTTCTTGATTTGATTAGATTTTTCTCTTCAAGCTTTTGAATTGCTTCAATTGTATTTGGTGTTCTCAGTTCTTTAATTTTTCCACCATAAAGCATTTGAAGAACCTGAACTGAAAATTCAACATCACGAATTCCTCCACTGAAATGTTTTAGATTCTTTGAGAGAATTTCTTCATCAAAGTTTTCTTTTTGAATTTCTCTAAATTTTTGAACAAAATATTGTGGCGGTTCAAAGAAAGTTCTCGGATAAATAAAGTTTTGAAGCATCGCAAAAAATCTATCAAAAAGATTTTTACTTCCAGCACAAAAATTCATTTTCAAAAGCATCTGTCTTTCCCAGTCACGACCATAAGTTTCATAATAAACTTGATAGTAAGAAATTGAACGAGCAAGTGGTGAATATTTTCCATCTGGTCTTAATCGGAAATCAATTCTATAAAGTGAACTTCCATCTTTCAATTCACTGCAGATCTGGATAAAATCTTTTACAACTCTATCATAAAATTCAAGAACACTTGAGCTGACTTTTTCTTCAGGATTGTCGTAAACACAAATTAAATCAACATCCGAGCTATAGTTTAATTCATTACCGCCAAATTTACCGAGTGAAATTAGTGAATAATCTGGAATTGATTTAAGTTTTGATTTTTCTTTATTCGCTTGCAATACTAATTCAAAAACATTTTCGAGAATAGTTCGAGTTAAATTTGAGTATTCTAACATTGATTGTTCGATATCGCATATTCGCAAAATATCTCTTAAACCAATTCGTAAAATGTGCATTCTCTTAAATCGTCTGACGGCTTCTATCTTTTTTTCAAATGATTTGAAAATTTGAAGTTGAGATTTTAATTCATTGCTGTAATCTTCATAAGAAAAATTTTTCTGAAGCTCATCACTCGATAAAAATCTTGTCAGGAACTGAGGATTGCGTACAACTATATCAGTTAAATAATTTGAGAACGCAGAAATTTTTAGAATTACTTCGAGATAAATCAGAAAAGATTCGAAACTTTCGGAATAGGCAGATTGATAATAGTCATTTTCGCAAATCCTTTTGAAATTTTTGAATGCTCTTTCAGAAACAAAAATTTCGTTGACGATTTTCTCCAGTCGTTTTGAAAATTTTTTCTGATCGATATTCGGGAAATATCTGGCGAAAAGTTCTGAAAGATATTTTTTAAGCTCTTTTTTCAACACCTGCAAATTTAGTAATTATGATAAATTCTTTTGACCTCTGGAAGAAATAGTTTTATGATTAGTTAAACCAGAAAGATAATTTTTTGATTGAGAATGATTATAAGACTTCAACTCACTTGAAACATCTTTCCATCAATTTAGTAATAGGACTTGAATTTTATGAAAATGGGTAAAACGACAGATGGCATTCAAAATTCCAATTCAACTTTTTGTGCAATTGGTTTAAATTGCAAACGATTAATTTTTATTTTGTGAGTAAATTGTTTTTCAAAACCCATTTAATTAGTTTTAATAAAATTTTGAAGAGGTAAAATGTTAAAGTTATTGAAGAAAATTTTCGGTGATAAACACAAACGCGATATTGAAGCATTAAAACCAATAGTTGCTGAAATAAATCAGATTTATGAAACATTAAAAGATTTAACAGACGACGAACTAAGAGCTGAAACTCAAAAATTAAAACAAATAATTAACGAGAGAACTCAAGATTTACGAACTCAAATTGAAACTCTCGAGGCTCGACTAAAAGAAGATTTATCAGCAGAAGAGCAACAGAAAATTTATGATGAACTTGAAAAATTAAATGAAGAACTCGATGCAACTTATGAAGAAGTGCTCGATGAGCTCCTTCCACGTGCTTATGCAATTGTAAAAGATACCTGCCGAAGGCTTGATGGTAAATCTTGGGAAGTTGTTGGAAGAAAAATCATTTGGGATATGATCCCATTCGATGTGCAATTAATGGGCGCAATTGTCCTTCATCAAGGAAAAATTGCCGAAATGGCAACAGGTGAAGGTAAAACTCTTGTTGCAACAATGCCTTTATTCCTTAATGCATTGACTGGTCGTGGTTGTCATCTTGTAACTGTTAACGATTATCTAGCTCAAAGAGATAGAGAGTGGATGGGCAAGATTTTTGAATTTCACGGATTGACTGTTGGTGTGATTTTAAATCATATGTCGCCTGAGGAAAGAAAGAAAATGTATGAGTGCGACATTACTTATGGAACGAATAACGAATTCGGTTTTGATTATCTTCGTGATAATATGGCTATTTCGCTTGATGGAGTTGTTCAGCGTGGACATAATTACGCCATAGTCGATGAAGTCGATTCAGTTTTGATTGATGAAGCGAGAACACCACTTATTATTAGTGGACCAGTTGAAAGTTCGGAACAAAAATTCACAGAATTAAAACCGAGAGTTGAAAGGCTCGTCCGTGCTCAAGCCCAATTAGTTGCAAAGATTGTTCAGGAAGCAGAAGAAGAATTGAATAAACCAGAGCCAGATTATCACAAAGCTGGTGTTTTACTTTTGAGAGCTCATCGTGGTTATCCTAAGAATAAAAAATTAATGAAGCTATTAAGTGAACCATCAAATAAGAAATTGATGCAGGAAACAGAACTCGAGTATATGCGTGAACAGGAAAAGCGAATGCACGAGATTGATGATGAGCTTTACTTTAGAATTGATGAAAAAAATCATTCCATTGATCTAACAGAAAAAGGTCGCGAGTTCATTACAAATATTAATGAAGATAAAGACTTCTTCGTCCTACCTGATCTCGGAACAGAAATAAGCAAAATTGAAAACGATCCAACACTCACACCAGAAGAAAAAGTAAAAAGGAAAGATAAACTCTATCAAACTTATGCTGAAAGAAGTGATAGAATTCACACAGTTCAACAATTATTGAGAGCTTATGCTCTTTATGAGAAAGATGTTGAATATGTTGTGACTGATGATGGCAAGGTTATGATTGTTGATGAATTTACTGGAAGATTGCTTCCGGGAAGAAGATATTCAGATGGTCTTCATCAGGCAATTGAAGCAAAAGAAAATGTAAAAGTTGAAAAAGACACTCAAACTCTGGCAACGATTACACTTCAGAATTATTTCAGACTTTACAAAAAACTTGCTGGTATGACTGGTACTGCTGAAACTGAAGCAGCTGAATTCTGGGAAATTTACAAGCTTGATGTTGTTGTAATTCCAACTCACAAGCCCTGCATCAGAATTGATTATGATGATGTTATTTACAGAACAATGCGTGAAAAATATAATGCATTGCTTGAAGAGATTGAAGAACTTCATAGAATTGGTAGACCAATTTTAGTTGGTACAACTTCAGTTGAAGCTTCAGAAACTGTAAGTAGAATGCTTAAGCGAAAAGGAATTCCACACAATGTTTTGAATGCTAAACATCATCAAAGAGAAGCTGAAATTATTGCGAATGCAGGTTTGAAAGGAGCAGTTACAATCGCAACTAATATGGCAGGTCGTGGAACTGATATTAAACTTGGTCCTGGTGTAAAAGAGCTCGGTGGACTTGCAATTCTTGGTACAACTCGTCATGAATCAAGAAGAATTGATCGGCAGTTAAGAGGTCGTGCTGGTCGTCAGGGTGATCCTGGTTCATCAAAATTTTATCTATCTCTTGAAGATGATTTAATGCGACTCTTTGGAAGTGATCGAATTGCTTCTATTATGGAAAGAATTGGAGTGAAAGAAGGAGAAGTAATTACACATCCTTTAATTACAAGAAGCGTTGAGAGAGCACAAAAGAAAGTTGAAGAAAATAACTTTGCAATTCGAAAGCGACTTCTTGAGTATGATAATGTAATGAACTCCCAGCGTGAAGTTATTTACGCAAAAAGAATGCAGGCATTGAAAGGTGAAAGATTAAAAGGTAAGTTACTCGAAGATTTGTTTGATTTCATCTCAGATACAGTTCATAAATATTATGAGAAAGCAGAAATTGATCAGCTACGAGAAGAATTAATTAGAAATCTTTTAATCGATATTCAGATAACTCCACAATTATTTCAAGAACTTGGTGAAGATGGTTTAACAGAAAAGATTTACGAAGCCGCAGTTGACTTTTACAATAAAAAAGAAAAAATGCTCGGCACTGAATTAATGGCAAATCTTGAAAGGTTTGCTGTCTTGAGCGTAATTGACGAAAAATGGAAAGAACATCTTCGTGATATGGATGATTTGAAAGAAGGAATTGGTCTCCGTGCGTATGGTCAGCGTGATCCATTGATTGAATATAAATCTGAAGCCTATGAATTGTTTATGAACTTGTTAACATCGATCAGAGATGAAAGCTTGAAATTTGTATTCAAGTGGTTCCCTGAAGTCCCAGAACAATTACAGAGAAGAAGACGAGCACCAGAAAGAATTCAAGCCGTTCATCAATCAGTTGATGGATTACAAGTTGCAAAAGAGAGAGGTGCGGCTAAATCATCTCCACAAACTGCAGGAAAACCACAACCTGTAAGAGTTGGTGAAAAAATCGGAAGGAATGATCCATGCCCTTGCGGAAGTGGTAAAAAATATAAACACTGTCACGGAAGATTTGAAGAATGAGGTTAATATGCCGTCTCAAAAACTTAAAAAAATAGAAGCAATCATTAGACCGTTTAAGCTCGATGATGTAAAAGACGCATTACTTGAAGAAGGAATTCAGGGATTAACG
>Ga0068705_10001116_pt1 | contig 13646 bp, 9 predicted proteins | sample YNPMSTMetaG_FD_65631 | JGI IMG/M metagenome (GOLD analysis project Ga0068705, IMG submission 65631) | Anoxygenic and chlorotrophic microbial mat microbial communities from Yellowstone National Park, USA - YNP MS-T MetaG | ecosystem: Environmental > Aquatic > Thermal springs > Hot (42-90C) >... | reverse complement strand
CATACTTCTACATAATATTCCACCGCCTCCCCCGTCTGAATGCCCCATTCTTTCCAGGGCAGAGCTAAGCTCAGGTCTTGCTGAGGGCTGGATGATATGGTTAAAGGCCGCATCCGAAAAGCTTCTTCACTGCGCCCCGGCACAGAACTCTCCACAATCCGATACCATAAAATCGCCTTCGTAAAACCAAAATCATCCATAAGCCGTAAGCGCACCCGCTGGACATAAGTTTCAGGATCAAAATCCTCCGAAAATAACTGCACAATCGGGTAGTTGTCCGGATACACTTCTACAAACACCCGGAAGGTGTCCTTGCCCAAAGTACTTTCTATTACGAGGGGATACTCGGCATCTTGGGAGGCTATCCAGGTGGCTTCCCACCCAGGGGCTCTGGGCAGTAAAGGTAGTGTAGGGGCATGCAGGCGATAGGGGAGCTCACCCTGAATCTGCAACTGCAAGGCTAAACGAGTTCCTTTCAGTACCCGGGCTCGGGTTTGGGAGAGGGTGTCGGCTTTCAGGCCCGTGTAAGCAGGATAAGTAGCGATAAGCTGCAAACGTTCTATGGAAGGCGGTTCCTGAACAAGAATAGAATAGCGGCCCACTTCACGGGCTCCATCGGAGAGCCAAAGGGTAAAAGACCTTTCTAAGTGAGGTAGAGAAAGAACATAACGTTGAGGCGTTTCCCGCTCTAAGGGTAAGGGGAGACCGCCTTCTTGATAAGCGCTGAGGGTTTGAGGCAGAGAATGGCCCCGCACGAGGAAAGTGAGGGTGAGTTCTTCTCCCTTCCGATAAAAGGGACGCAGCCCCTCTACTTCAATATGATAAGGCAGGGGAGGCAAAAACGCCTTGGTAGGCTGAAGGAAACGTTCCGCTCCACCTCCTACTACCTGCGGCATGGATAGCCATGAAACACCCCCTAGTAGGATTAGTCCCAAAAGAAGCAGAGCATATCGGCGAATAGGCTTTTTAGGCAAGGAGACTTCCCACGGATAACGAAGGACCACTGCCTGCCGCTCCTCTAATGCTAAGGCTACAGCGGCATTGAGTTCGGGATGCTGATGTTCCAGCTGCAAGGCGTTGAGAAGCTTATCCTGTATCTCAGGAAAGTGGCGTCCTATCCAGCGAGCGGCCTCTTCGTCGGAAAGGTACCCACGCAGCTTCAGACCATATTGCAAGATAGGCCAGAGCACTTCTCTGGCAAGGAAGTACAAGAGTCCACCCACCCAGCTTATCCACAGGATGAGCCGTACGGGTACCCCCCACCAAAAAAGCCCCTCCGTCAGACTACTCAGAAAAAAGACCCCACCCCCCCACAATAGCAAAATCAATAGCCCCCGCAAAATCCGAAGCCTATAATAAACCGCCCGAAACCGCGCAAGCCGCTCCCGAAGCTCTCGCCGCACCACATAGCAAATATACACATTTTCTCCCCGATAGAAGTCCTATCAGCCTTGCACCGAAAAGCCCCAAATATTTGGCGTAAGCCCGGCGTATTCGTTCGGTTTATACCTCCATTAGAAAGACTACCAGTCTCAGATAGAGCCTCATAGCGCCAACTCCGATTTGGCCTAACGGGTCTAAGGCCCCAATGCTATTTAACTTACCAAGATGCAGACCAGCTACTCCTGATGAATGCCCCGCTGGGCCTGCCATCTATAACTCGTTGATACCCCTCAGCATGCGCTTTTAGGTCATTTCCCATTTCCCCCGCACCTTAGCTCAAAATAAATACCCTTTCACTCGGCATACCTGCAAAAAGCTCCAAAAAATACATTATTCTGCTTTATGGGGACAGCCAAAAAGTCATTCACGGGCAGAGACGCTCTTAGCTTATTTCTCATGGGTGGATTGTGGCCGGGGCGGGGCACCTGTCTGTATGGAGGGGGGATGGTTCTGGGTTCGGTATGCGGGCGTTATGGGACTTGGGCCGCTCATGGCGGCCTAAGGGCGCAGGGTCTCTCCTCTCAAGCGTCGGTAGGGTTCATTGGGTATAGATGGAGGGGGGAGGAGTCTATCATGGCCGCTTTCACCTGAGTTTAGAGGGAGGTTTCTTTGAAGGGGAGAAGGTAAGTAGGTGCGGTAGGGGGATTCGCGTGAGCCCTTCTTTCCTCTAAGGGGAGTTTTTCTCGTTGTGCCCAGGGGTATGATAGGTGCGGGGAGTCTTATCTTATACCATTTCCTGATATAGAGTTTCTTTTTGGGCGGCGGCCAGCCCCCTACGGGGGCTGGCCGCCCCTAATGTTCCTCTTCCCATTCAGAAACCCTTTGCTAAAATTTGGTATAGGGTCACGAGGAGGGCGCCGAAGGGGCACGGCACATGGATGTACGATCCCTCCTCACCCCGACCCTCTCCCCCCTTGAGAAGGGGGGGAGGGTGGAGGGAGTGGGGGGATGTAATACCAATTTTCTGTAGAGGGTTTCCGAGTGGTAAGAGGGACATTTTGGGCAGGTACCGCCTAAAAAGAAAGTCTGTGCCAAGAAATAGTATTATGGGCTGCCGAGGAGAGCGGTTCTATTCTTTTCCAGTAGGTCGTTACAGCTGCTTCATTGCCCACCGCCCTCAGGCCGGGCAGTCGCCTTGCTGGCAGGGCCATAGAGGTGCAGAAAAGCTTTGAAGGCCTTTGATTAGGACTTTCTGCGGGCTACCTAATAAAGTCAAGTTGGAAAGACTGGAAGACCGGGGATGACCGCCCCATCTTCCGGAGGCCCAAGGCTAGCAGGGGGATGCCTTACCTGCGGCTCCTAATCGGTTTTGGCAAGGGGCTGGCCTAAGAAATCCTATTCGCCCACCCACCACGATCGCCAATAAAGATAACCCCCTGCTTTCCGCACCAGACATACTACGGCCCCTCTACGAGCCGCTGAGAGGGAGGCCGGGGTTAGCTCCCGACCTAAATAATCCCAACAGGCAATGAGCTCTTCATTCTCCCTCATGGAGGCCATGTCCAGACTATTAGGGGAGAGCTGGTGAATAGCCACTACGCCATCCAAGTCTGCAGAGAGGCGATCGGGCGATTGAAAGCGCGTAGCATCCTCAACCCGCACATAACGCGCCCAAGCCAAACCAACCTCCGAAAGATCAAACGCGTCCCCACCCGCCTGGAGTGGGTCCTGCCAGTTAATATCTTCACCCGAGCATCCGCTACACCCCGTGGGCGTACGCCCGGCTAAGCCTTGCCCCGTAACCGAATCGTAGGGAAAAGTCAGCCATGTCTGTCCATCTTGAGAGACGCTCACGATCATCCATTCATCAAAGACCTGGCCGTTTCCGTAACGAAAGGCATTTTCAAACACGATGAAGTCGGCTCCTGGCCCATCGGCGATAGGCGGGTCAAAAGTGAGTTCTATATATCCGCCCTTCCCTAATGACACTACTTGACAAGGGTCTGCGCAGGGCGCAGTGGGTGTAGCTGTGGTGCAGATTACGCCCAGTACATTGTAGGGGAAATACTGGGGGGCCTGCCCGAAGGTCTGTGAGGTACCGAAAGCATATGCTCGTACTGCTACAGGCCAGATAGTAGGAGGAGTCGGCGCCAAGCACCGCGCTCCACAAGCACAGCCCTGCGCCCAGAGAAAGGCTATGCCGAAACCGATTGCAAATGCCGCTCGCCCCACAGGAGCCGCTCAAAATATGGCGTTCGGAAAATCCCCTGGGGATCATACCGCTCACACAGCGCCAGAAACTTCGGCAGCTCGGGATATACCCCCGCAATATAAGCCGGTGAGGCCGTATGCAACTTCCCCCAGTGGGGGCGGCCCCCATATGCCTGAAATATCTCCTCTATCCCCCGGAAATAAGTCTCGTACGGCATGCGATAATAGGCATGAACAGCAATAAACACCCGATCCCCTCCATACGCTGGACTCAGGGGAATGTCGTCTCCCTTTACATACCGGTACTCAATCGGGAAGCTCACAGCAGGCTGGTGCTTACGAATCCAACGGTCTATCTCTTTCAGGACTTCGGGCCCCGCCTCTGCAGGTACGCCATATTCCATTTCTCGGAAGCGCACCCACCGTGCCGTGGCAAAAACCTTGTAGGAGCGGTCTATCCGCACCTCCTCTCCCATATTCCGCCCGGCAAACCGGCACAACGCCGCTGAAGAGCTGGGATAGTATTGCGCTACCTTATTCAGTACCCAAAAGGCTCCATTCTCCCACAGCCCATCCATCACCCACCGCTTCAAAAAAAACGTCTGACCTGGCACCTCACTCCTCTGCGTGAGCTTAAGCCCCACCCGGTCGCTATATGGAAACCAGAAAAACTCCACATGCCGATAAGCCTCTAAGTAAGAGGCGAAGTTTTCCAGCGCCTCCGCAAAAGGAATGACCCGCTTCTCAAGACGCAAATAATACGCTTTTTCTACTTTGAGGGTTACCTGCGTAATGATACCCAAAAGGCCGAGGGATACTTGTAAGGCTCTATATAGATCGGGGGTGGTATCGGCATAAATGTCGTGTATTTGACCATGACCATCTATGAAGCGGTAATGGACGGCTTGGGTGGCGAGGATGCCGAAGTTTTTGCCTGTCCCGTGGGTTCCCGTGGAAAATGCACCGGCTATGGACTGCCGGTCTATATCTCCTTGATTGGAGAGGGCATAGCCTTCTTTCCAGAGGGTGCGGGTGGCTTGATGGAGGCGGGTACCTGCCCAGAGGGTTACCTCATGGCGATGGGGCTGGAGAGAAAGAAGACCCTGAAGCTTGTCCAAACTCACTAAATAGCCGGAGGTTTCTATGAGGGGCGTCCAGGAGTGCCCTGCCCCCATCACGCGAACCCGCTCTCTCGCCTCCGCAGCTCGGGTTACGAGAGCGACGATTTCAGTTTCTCGGCGAGGCCTAAGCCATGCTTTCGGGGAAAAGGCGAGGGTCCTGCCCCAGTTTCTCACCTGGCTCATGCTTCAAAAGTAAGTGAAATTCCCAAATGCCCCAGCACCTCCCAGTATCTTGGAAAAGACTTTGCTACCACCTCGGCTCCGTGGATGTAGAGAGGGGCCTTCCATCGGCTGGCCAGAAGGCTCAGAGCCATCGCCACCCGATGATCCCCATGCGTATATAAATGAAGCGGCGCCTTCCCAAGGCACCCCGGATATACCCGACACACCTCCTCCGTCCATTCCAGACGAGCACCCATTTTGTCCAGCTCCGCCTGCATGGCTAAAAGACGATGCGACTCTTTATACGGTAAAGTGCGAATCCCCCTGAAACTCCAGCTATCCCTCGCTAACGCCGCTAAGACCGCCAAAGTCGGAAAAGCATCAGGCACCGAAGCTATATCCCCCGCCCAGAGGGGGGGTATTTCACCTAAGGAAATAACTCGCACCCCACGAGAGGTCTCTGTTATTTCCAGCGGCCATGAGCCCCCCGCCCAAAAAGCCCGCTCCGGCTGACTACTCCCCAAACAAACAGGTAGCTCCAACCGAGCCCCTGCCCCCATCGCCCAACCCCAAAAATACCCCGCCGCACTCCAATCCGCCTCTCCCATATAAAGATTGACGTAGGGGCCGCTCATATTCACCCGATTCAATATCCAGTGCCCAGAGGTCACCTTTTCCCATACATATCCCGCTTTTCGCAAAATCGTTAGCGTAAGGCTCTCCACATAGCTCAAAGTGGCGGGCTCCCCCGAAGTCTCTATGACTTCGCTCCCCTCTGAAAGCCGCGGCGCCATCAGAAAAATGGCCGATAAGAACTGCCCGCTGAGACGGCTATCTATGCGAAAGACGCTGGGCCTCCAATCTGGATTGCCTGTGATTTGTAGGTGCTCCCCTATGGCTTCTATTTGGGCGCCGGCTTCTACGAGAGCCTGGACGAGAGGAGCCAGGGGGCGCTTTGAGAGACGGCCTCCCAGGTGCAGGTGCGTTTTCCCGGGAAGCCCCGCCAGCCACGGCAAAATAAACCGCAAAGTCGTCCCCCCTTCTCCCACCTCCAAATGTGCAGGCAGAAACGGCCCTTCGGGCTCAAAATGCCATCTATTCCCCACCTGCCTTACCCCGTAACCGCAGCTTCTGACGATGCCGAGGAGCTTTTGGGTGTCGTCGGCTTCGGAGAGACCTTCTATGGTGAAGGGGGCTCCCGAGTGAAGGCCCATGAGAATGTGCCGAGCCGAAATGCTTTTGCTATAGGGCAGGGGCACCCAACCTTCTATCGGGCCTTGGACGGGCTCAAGTCGTACTACCATACTGCCCTTGATACCAGCGCACCGCTTCCTTAAGCGCTTTTATCCCCACCTCTTCTGCGGGAAGAGCCTCCCCGATCCCCCGCAGAAGGGGCATAAAAAGCCGCCCCGTGCGAACTTTTTTATCTTGGAATAAGAGCTTTTCCCAGTCCTTCCAAGTGAAAGGTGGAAGAGGCCGGAGGTATTGTCGCGTGCTTAGCCAGCTTACCACCTCCTCTAAGTCCGCCTCTGAGAGATGACCCAAGCGATAACTCAGATAGACCTCTTGGGCAAGTCCTATGGTCACCGCTTCTCCGTGTAAGAGGGGTCTTTCCGTCTCTCGGGAAAGGCTCTCCCACACATGCCCCAACGTATGCCCGAGATTGAGTACAAACCGAAGGCGCTTCTCTTCAAAGGGGTCAGCCCGTACGATTTGGACCTTTACTCCGGCGGCTTCTTTTAGGAGGGCCAAGGCGGGCGGCTTCTCTACGGAGACCTGCTGAATGCCTTCCCATAAGCCTCCTCCTGCAATCAAGGCATGCTTGAAGACTTCTATCCAGCCGCTTCGTAACTCAACTTGCGGCAAGCTCTCTAAAAAGTTCGGCCACCCCCATATAGCTTGAGGCTGGGCATACACACCTATGAGATTTTTGCCCTGTCGGAAGTTGAGCCCTGTTTTCCCGCCGATAGCGGCATCCACCTGACTGATAAGGGTCGTAGGCACACTCACGAAGGGTATGCCCCGCTTCCAGGTGGCCGCACAAAATCCCCCCACATCTAAGAGGGAGCCGCCTCCTATTAGACCCACCGCTTGCCCCCGGTCCAACTGGTACTGATATAGCTTCTTCCATATCCAGCGGGCTTTGGGGAGAGTCTTCAGAGCTTCCCCCCCTTCCACAGTCAAGACGGGAGCATCATCCCTCAGCGCATCAATGAGGGACTTCCAGACCTGATATACTTTCCCGTCACAAAACCATAAGCGAACACGGGGATGAAGAGCCCGTGCGGCTTCTACGAGGTCCTCCGCAGAGGCTAAAAAAGTAGGCTCAGTGACTATGCTGTTCCTTATAGCGGCAGATGGCTTCGGTGAGGCGGGGCACTACTTCAAAAGCATCCCCCACAATCCCATAATCAGCCACCTTGAAGAAAGGCGCCTCCGGATCGTTATTGATCACGACGATATTTTTAGAGCTGGCTACGCCGGCTAAATGCTGGATGGCTCCGGAGATGCCGATAGCGATGTAGAGGTTGGGGGAAATCTGGATGCCGGTTTGGCCGACGTGTTCGTGGTGGGGGCGCCATCCCACATCAGCCACGGGCTTTGAACAGGCTGTGGCGGCACCGAGTACTTTGGCGAGCTCCTCCACCATGCCCCAGTTTTCTGGCCCTTTGAGCCCTCTTCCCGCTGAAACTACCACTTCGGCTTCCGTTAGCGGCACGCGGTCCGTGGCCACCTTTTCTACTTTTACGGGGCGAGCCCGTAAATCATCAGAGAGAGGGGCGATCGTTTTCGTATCTACCTGGAGGGGACGACTCGCCTTAGCAGGAATAAAAGAGTTGAGCCGAAGGGTGGCCACAATCGGCTTATGCTCGGTATAAATCCACTCTATGGCCTTGTTAGAATAGGCGATGCGCCGAGCTTTATACCCAGCGCCTTCTTTTTCTGGAATGGCGTTAATGCCCGATAAGAAGGCTGCATCTGCCCATATACTGAGCATGGGGCCTAAGGCCCGTCCATTGTAGGTTTGGGGCAGGAAAAAGAACGGCAGCCCCACCTCCCTCAGGTACTGACTAAGGACTCTCGCATACGCATTGGGGATAAACTCCTTTAGGTCGGCGTGCGTGATAAGAACGACTTTGTCGGCCCCGTACTCGGCTAAGGGCTGGAGTGTAGCTTCTGGGAGAGGCTCGTGAGTCACTACCACCGCCCAAACCGCCAAACCTTCTTTATCGGCTAAAGCGCGTCCGGCCGTTAGTGCCTCCAAAACTGGCTTCTTGAAGCGGCCGTCACTGATTTCTGCCCAGATACCTATCGCACTCATATGTCTATATAAGACCTTTGTTAGCGAGTTCTTTCACGAGTTCGTCGAGGTTGTTGGGGTCTATTTTCTTGAAGGGGCCTTTGGGGGGAGGGAGTTCATGGCGGAGGGTACGCACTCGGGGCGAATCGTTTGGAGGTGGGAGGACATGGAGGGGCTTGGTTTTCGCCTGCATGATACCTCGTACATTCGGGATGCGCCATTCAGCCAAGCCTTTTTGTGCACTTAGGACGAGGGGGAGCGGCGCCTCAATATGTTCTTTCCCCCCATCTATCTCTCGGGTTAGATGGGCCTTTCCATTGGAGAGTTCTATGCTTGTAGCGTAGGAAATGAATGGTAAGTTGAGGAGAGCGGCGACCATGCCGGGCACCTGAGCCCCATTGTAATCTATAGACTCTTTCCCAAACATGAGAAGCTGGAAGCCCTTGCCCTCCGCATAAGCAGCGATCTGCTTGGCTACAAAGTATGCATCTACGGGGTCCGCATCTATCCGAACCGCCTCATCAAACCCCAACGCCAATGCTTTGCGCAAGGTTGCATCCACACTGTCTGTGGAGGAAGCGCCGTTTTTCCCTACGCATAATACGGTTACCGTAGTGCTGGGGGTTTTTTCTTTGATTTCGGCGGCACGAGCTAAGGCAAAGTCATCATACGGATTTACAATGAAAGTTACGCCTTTGCGATCCAGCGCTCGCCCTTCCCCGTCAAACTGAATCTTCGTGGTGGTGTCTGGCACATGGCTAACACAACAGAGGATCTTCATCCCATGCAAATCAACAAAAAAACCCGCATGCGATTCTTTCAAAACCAAAATGGCCCCCCTGTGGGAGGCCATGAAGCATGGATGTGCGCAGAGACGGAGAAAGTGTTTTGGGATTAGAACCTTATGCGCAGACCGCCAATGAGGTCAAATTGAGGTTTGGGTTGGGAGATGTTAGCATAGAGGTTCGCTTGTCCGAAAAGTTCTACGAAGCCCAAGGGGAAGAGCACGCCGGCGCCGGCGTGGCCGAAGGCGGTGGTTTGCGTATTTTCTGGGGAGTAGCGGAGTCGCAGGCCAAAGTCAAGATAGGGGGCGATAGGGGCTACTCGGCGGCAGGCGCCTTTGCAGGGGGAGAAGGTGAGGAACTGGCTTAGGGAGAGGCCGGCGGTCCAAGCATTTAGGTCTTTTCCTGCTTGGACGCTTAAGTGGAGGTAAGGGTTACCGCCTAAGGCCGTACGGAGGGAGGCTACCCGAAGACCGTCTTTGGAAATGGCGACGCCAAGGGCAGTTACGCCTTCTTGTGCTTGGGCGAGCCCGAGGCTCAAGCCCACCATCAAAACCGCTTTGATTAGCTCGTTTCTCATAACACTACTCATACGAGAGAGAGGGTGGCTGGGTTGCAAGCTTAGCTCTGTCAAGAGGCTCCCAAAAAACCTTCTTAGAGGAGACGCTAAGGGGTAGAGCCCAATCATTTGCTCATCTTTGCCCAATGGGCTATGCCTACGTGCTCGGCTGTATCTTCACCAGCACCCTCCTTTTAGTCTGGTTGCGACTCCTTCGCCTACCCATCTTCACGCTTATTACGGCTAACTATTTCGTGGCTGCCTTGGCCGCGCTCCTCTACAAGCCCCTCTCCTGGGAGGGTCTACTCCAAACTCCCCTCAGCGGTCGGATAGGCTTAATGATCTTGGGCATTCTCTTCGTGCTGGTATTCTCTCTAACGGGGCGTGTATCTCGTGAGGTTGGGGTGGGGCTGGCTGGAATGCTCTCTAAGCTCTCTCTCGTCATTCCCATCTCCTTCTCTGTCCTCATCCTGAAAGAACCCATCTCTAATCGCCAGGTTATTGGCCTTATACTGGCTCTTCTGGCCATATTTCTCGTGCATGCTCCTTACCTTCAAGAGGGAGGGCTCAAAAAGCTCTGGCAGGCTCTACGCTGGGGTATTCTTCTGTGGGTTGGTAACGGCGTTATTGACACCCTCTTTAAGGCCTTTCAACCTTCCTGGAAAAGCCTTCCCGACGAGAATATTCCCCTTCTCATTATGAGTGTAGCGGGCCTTACCGGGCTGACCCTCCATATCACGCAAAAGCAGTTCTTTCACTTTCGCCATACCTCCCTATGGGCAGGTGCCCTTCTGCTGGGCCTGACCAACATCGCCTCGGTCATCTTTTATGTGAAGGGTCTGAGGATTTTACCCACTGTACCGTTTTTCCTAAGTTTGAACCTTGGGATTGTGCTCTTGTCGGGCACTTTGGGAGTGGTGCTGTTTAAGGAGCGATTTTCCTGGATGGTGGGGTTAGGTTATGCGGCGGGTTTGGGCGCTATTGCTTTGCTCGTGGGCTAAAAAATAAAGGCCCCCTTGGGCAGGGGGCCGCTGGCTGGGCTGAAAGAGCACCGGGCTGGCTATGCCTCTCTCTGGGCGGGAGGAACAGGTTAGGCTTGTCAGGTATGTTTGCCAGAGCCCGGGGCAAAGAGCTTGTGTTCTTTATACATACGAGGGGAGGGGGAGTTTGGTTGCAGGGGGTAGTGGATTTTTTCAATAAGAAAAGGCCCCCTTGGGCAGGGGGCCGCTGGCTGGGCTGAAAGAGCACCGGGCTGGCTATGCCTCTCTCTGGGCGGGAGGAACAGGTTAGGCTTGTCAGGTATGTTTGCCGGAGCCCGGGGCAAAGAGCTTGTGTTCTTTATGCATGCGAAGGGAGGGGGAGTTTGGTTGCATGGGGTGGTGGGTTTTTTCAATAAGAAAAGGCCCCCTGGGCAGGGGGCCGCTGGCTGGGCTGAAAGACCCTGAACCTGGCTACGTCTCTCTCTCTGGGCAGGAAGATCACTCCTTTGCAGGAGACCTTCGCACCTGCCGGCTTAGAGCAGCTGGAACTTACTCTATATACGCAGGGATAGTATCCCGGGTTGCAGAAAAGCTTTACTTTGGGAGGTGCGCTGGCTCTGGCTTCTGGGGCTTGTGTGGGCTCAGAATGTTTGCGTGCTGGTCAGTCCTGCCCGAAAGGACCTACGAAGTTCGCTCAGCCAGAGTCATTTGGATTTTCGTATGCGGCAGCATCCTACATGGCGGGGTTTTCTTCGTGCGGAGGCTGTTTCTTCTGATACTACGGACTTAGCGCTGGGGGGGTGGTTCGTGCTTCGTTTTCAGGGGGAGGATAGTCTTCAGCTGCTGGAGCGACTGCGGGCCAGTGGTCTTTTTGAGGTTGTGGAGCCGCTTCGTAGCCGTAGGCTTTGCGGAAACCTCAATGGCTGGCACCACCTTGCTATTCAAACGGCCCAGGCCTGGACACGTACCTATGGCAATCCAAACATCCCGATAGCTATCCTGGATACCGGTATAGACACCTCCCTACTTGCCTTTTCCGCTCAGTACTTTATCAATCCTGCCGAAGACCTGAATGGTAATCGCCGCTTAGACCCTGCCGACCTCAATGGCATAGACGACGATCAGAATGGCTACATAGACGATGTGATAGGGTACGATTTTACGGATCAGGCCCGCCTGTTAGCTGCTGGGGATGCCTGGGACCCTGACCCCCTTCCCATAGACGAAAATGGTCACGGCACCGCCATGGCCAGTCTCATCGCCGCCAAACCCGGTCCAGGCCCTGTCCAGGGAATCGCTCCGGGCTGTCCTATCCTGGTGGTGCGGGCATTTAGTGCTGATGGTTACGGCGAGGATGATGATATTGTGCGCGGTATCCTGTATGCGATTCGGCGGGGTGCCCGGGTGATTAATTGCAGTTTTGGTGATGAGGTGCCCTCTCAGATGATGGCGGCGGCCATACGGTATGCTGTGAGCCGAGGGGTCGTCGTTGTAGCATCCTCTGGGAATGGCACGGGAGCTCGTCCGCATTATCCCTCGGGTTTTCCAGAGGTGCTGGCGGTCGGGGCCGCCAGCTTTAATTCCGAGCAGGGGAGCTACTTCTTATGGCCGTTGTCGGGGTATAGCCGAGTGGACTGGGTGGCACCGGGGGACCAGCTTCCTGTTCTTTTACCGGGGGGTATAGTGCGAGGCCTGAGCGGCACGAGTCTGAGTGCCGCTATTACGAGTGCGGCTGTGGCCTTACTTCTGAGTCGGTATCCCTCCCTTTCTCCCGAGGAGGTGCGGGCTACCTTTGTGAGTGCTGCCTTGGATATAGGGACTTCTGGGTGGGACATTTACACGGGTGCGGGTCTTTTGCGACTCCCTCCCGCCTTGGACTACCCTCAGAGCGGCCTTCTCCAGTGGCTCTCTCCAGCTGCCAATGGGCACTACAAGCTTACCCCCATTCCCCTGCGCGTGCGGGTGTATCATAGCCTCCTGTCGCACTGGGAAATTTCCTGGGCTAATTCCCTTTCGGGCCCTTGGCTGGGTCCTCTTCGGGCCTTTTCCCCTACCTGGGATACAACCCTTAGTTGGACGCCACCTGCCCCCGGTCGGTGGTTCCTTCGCCTTACAGCCTATCTGCGTAACGGTAGGGCCCTCACCGCCCTTTGCCCTATCTCCATGGATACCCTTTCTCCCTCTTTTAGGGAGGCTCGCCTTGCCCCTACTTGGCAACAAAACCGCCTCGGCTATGCAGCCACTTACACCCTCTCTGCCCCCCTCCCTGTCTGCATCGTTTATCCCACCGGCCAAACCTGCATAGACCGCATAGACTCTGCTGGCGCTGCCTGGATAGGAAATCTCCCTATACCTACGGCTACCTTTTCTACTACTACCAATCAGCAGACCCTATCCATTTCTGTTAGTGCTCCTCCTGTGGCTCCTACTGCCTTAGGCATGGATAACTACTCCATACAAAACCTCACGGCACCCCCTGGCTTCTACTGGTCTGAGGTGCTCCCCGATTGGAATGGGGACGGCTCTCCTGACCTTGTGGCTACCCTTTATACCCCAAATGGCACTTACGACAATCTGGCTTTCCTCACCCGCTCTGGGAATGCCTATCGTCCATACGAGAGTATAGGGCGTTCTGCCCTTCCCCGAGATTTGGCTGACTGGGATGGCGATGGCGAAAAAGAGCTCCTCTCCGTCTGGTATGACAGCTTCTTCGTTTGGGGTGGTAGCCCCCCGAAAAACCTCCTTTACGCCGGCCAAGGACTCGCCGCCAAAATAGAGTACCCCCAAACCATCTGGCTCCGCACTTCCCAAGGCCACTACGAACAGCGCACCCTTAGTGGCCAGATTTTGCGTCGCCTCTTAGATACTACCCTTTGGAGCGGCTCTACCACAATCCCCCGGCTTCTGAAGCTGCGCTATGGCTCCGACTCTCTATGGGTCTTTGGCAACTACGCCGGCTACATCTTCGTTTATCGGGACGCAACCCTCCTGAGCACTTATAATACTGGCTTGGGACAGATCGGCTCGTACATTTACGCCATAGACATTAATGGGGATGGGTACGACGAGCTTATTTACCTCGGCCGACATAAAAGCGGAAAGGTCTGGCGTTTAGGGCTTCTTTCTTTGAGCCCTTGGCAAGAGATA
>Ga0068705_10001101_pt1 | contig 13711 bp, 8 predicted proteins | sample YNPMSTMetaG_FD_65631 | JGI IMG/M metagenome (GOLD analysis project Ga0068705, IMG submission 65631) | Anoxygenic and chlorotrophic microbial mat microbial communities from Yellowstone National Park, USA - YNP MS-T MetaG | ecosystem: Environmental > Aquatic > Thermal springs > Hot (42-90C) >... | reverse complement strand
TCAGGGCAGAGACCCCAACTCATAACGGTATTGACGGCATTCGCAGTAATACTGCGGTAGGTGAGAATTGCGCCTTTAGGAGTACCGGTACTGCCACCGGTGTAGCAAATCACCCACGGATCGTCCCAACTGAGGGGAACTGGCGTGAACTGAGCTGGCAACCCGGCACGTTGATCGATGGTCGGATCGGACGGATTGGCCGGCGGTGCCGCATCAATCGCCAGCCAATGGGCAACGAACGGTGTCTGAATGCGTAGGGCCAGCGTTGTTGCAACGTATTCAGGCCCATACGCCAGTACTTTTGGTTCGCCGTCGGCAATCAGATCGCGCAACTCAGGGATGGTAAGCCGCCAGTTCAGTGGTTGCAGAATTGCGCCCAGTTTTGCGCATGCAAACCAGAGATCGAGCAGATCAACACAATTTTGGGCCAGCGTTGCCACCCGATCACCACGCGAAACTCCCAACTCGCGCAGCAGATGAGCGGTACGATTTGCCGTCTCATTCCACTCACGGTACGTAATCGGTCGCATACCGTGCTGGGCATCGAACAACGCCACACTGGTCGGTGACAGTTGGGCGCGTCGACCGAGCCAATCGCCAAGATTCATCACTTCCATGTGTCAACTGCGGCGTCACCGCCGCGATAGCGCAGATGCGCAGCTTACAGCCGGGGATTTGCCGTTAAGGGTAGCAGGTGCGGGTTGCGCGGCGGTAACAAATCGGTAACAGGAAGTGGAGGATGGTTAGGTGTATAGGGAAAGCGGTATGGAATCTCTTTGTCCAAAATGGTGTATACTATTTTCGTTTCTCCAACCAAACCATGAACGATACAGAGGTAATTGTATGCGGTACACTGTTCCGTTTGTTCGCCCTAGTCCTTTGCTTTGGTTGGTCGGTCTGTTCCTTATTATTGCAAGTCAGGTACGTTTATTCTCAATACCCAACCTAGTTTTACCAACATCTAAAGAACCGTTATTTGCTCGTAGCGACAGTAATTTCTTTATTGAGAATCATGGTTATTTTCCTAATGATTTTGCAGCAGTAGTATTAGCAAAGGATGCTCTATTAGGCGTTAGTCGAGATGGTCGGCTCCACTTCACAGTAAAAGGTGCACCACCGCTGACAATGAGCTTCTACAGCGATGGGTTTACTGCTCAAGCCGAAGTTACACTCATCGACCCACTTTCAACCAAGATTTCGTTCCTTAGAGGCAACAATCCCAACCAATGGCAATCGAATGTTTCGGTGTGGTCGCGTGTTCGGATTACAGGGTTGCTACCCCAACTCACGCTTCTTCTATCTTTTGAAGAGCGACGCTTCCAGATAGAGGCAATTCCTGATGGCACTCCTAACTTGAACACGGTACGTTTGCATATTACAGGAGGTACAATAATTGGAGTTACTGGTGGCGAACTAGCTGTGAAGGTAGGCGAACATCTTGTGAATTTACCGCTACCGGTGGTAGATAAAAGATTAGGTCGCGCAGTACGATTTCTAGCGCCAACAGTGACAGATGCACACGAGATGAATGCTCCATTCATATTGTCAGACGCAGCGAGGCCTGTACATCGGACAACATCACCAGTCAGTGTGTCACATTTGTTGGGAGCAAGTACATTTTTAGGGAGTCCAGGAAGCGGGCCCGCTGATGAACTTGCCAGTGCCGTTGCGTTGGATTCGCAGGGTAATGTTTATGTTGCTGGAGAAACCGATTCTGCTTCTTTCCCAACGACTATGGGATCAGCATACACCAGCTACAATGGTGGTGATCGTGATGTTTTTATTGCTAAGTTAAGTAGTGATCTAACTACACTTATTGCTGCTACTTTTCTTGGCGGAAATAATTCTGAAAAAAGTAATACGATCGGTATAGATTCACAGGGTAATGTCTATGTGGCTGGTTACACCGAATCTGTTAATTTCCCAATGACTGCAATCTCAATAGATGCGAGCCATAATGGTTCAGAAGATGCGTTTGTTGCGAAGTTGAGCAGTGATTTAAGCACACTAATCACTGCTACTTTCATCGGAGGCGACAGCAATGAAGCGGTCACAGATCTCTACTTTGACGCTCAGAGTAACATTTATGTAGCAGACTATACTAGATCTACCAACTTTCCAACCACGACAAGCACGACTCATTATGGGGAAACTGATGCGTTTATCGCCAAATTGAACAGCGATCTGAGCACCCTTATCGCTGCTACCCTGCTTGGTGGGAGTGTAGATGACGGAGGAATTACTACTGTTGTCTTGGATAGTAGTGGGTATGTATATGTAGCAGGTGATACCTATTCTGCTGACTTTCCGGTAACTTCAAATGCAGTGGACACAGGGTACAATGGCGATCGAGATGCGTTCATTGCCAAATTAAGCAATGATCTAAGCAATCGTATTGCTGTCACTTTCATCGGTGGAAGCGATTGGGATGAGGCTACCACTATTACTTTAGACGATCAAGGTGGTATCTACATTGCAGGCAATTCAGTAATTTCCCAACAACTTTAGGCGTGGTTGCTCCCTTCAAGAATAGCTTTAGAGACGCATTCATTGCCAAGTTAAGTAATGATTTGAGTGCCCTGACTGCTGCAACCTTTCTCGGTGGGACTGGTAGTGATTTTGCTATGGCACTTGTACTTGATAATCAAAACAATATCTATGTGGCAGGTTATACTTCTTCGCCAGACTTTCCAATTTCAGGAGGGACAATCGATCCAACCTACAACGGCAATGTTGATGGGTTCATTGTCAGGTTAAGTAGCGATCTGAGAAAACTGTCCGCTGCTACTTTCATCGGTGGGAGTAATCAGGAAACTGTTACGAGTATTGCATTGGATACTCAACAGAACTTATATGTAGTAGGAATGACGTCATCGGCAGATTTCCAGACGACTTCAGAGGTATATGACCCGACGTATAATACGGCGTCTGATGTATTTATTAGCAAGCTCACACTTCCTTTTAGTCTTTACATCCCACTAACAGTACGCTGAGGAGTGGTGAAGGACAAGATTCTCAACGATACAGCGGCATAGTGGTACTACTATACCTGCCGCTGTTTTCATTGTTTTTTGTGCTTTGCAAAGCGTATGGATCACTTACCTGAAAATGTTATGGTGGTACCACTCTATCTAACTGCTCCTTTCTTTGTCTGTCATGCTTTTCAAATCACAGTCGTCCACTGCATCTGCGGGACAGCGGCCTGTGCATCTGGTAGACATGATCTTCGTCAGAGTTTTGCCTCTGGTGCGTCGGTGACACCCAGCAGAGAACGCTGAACCCTTCCTCTCTTGTCTGCGGTTCAGCTTGACAGAACTGGTATAACATTCCAGAGTAGCAGGATGATAGACAGTTCGCCCAGATAGGGCTGGTATGGACAGGCTTCTCCTACTTGAGGATGAGCACGTCGCTGTGCGACTCCATGACCGTCGCTTCTACGGGTACGTGGAAGGGACAGCCGCCACATCAATCTACCGTCGAGGAACCCACCCTGACCGGTAAGTTGACGAGGAAGATCGGTAAACCTTGTTATCCCCACTTTACATTGCTCATCATCCGTGAACAGTTCGAGGTTCGCGCTGGGGAGCGCTAGATTGCCTCACCTTTCTCCTGGCGCTCTGCTTCTGCTCTCACGGTGTGAGGAAGATCGTAGCGGGATAGGAACTCGCACCTACCGCTCGCTCCTCTATCCTGCATTTCTGCCGGGTTAGAATAGAACCGCACGGCCGTGGCAACGAACGTGGTACAATGCGGCGGTGAGAAAAACAAGGAATGTGCGCTATCTGCACATATTGGGCGATGCGATGACACCTTCACTCTTAAAACGACGAACTGAGATCATAACCAATCTCCAGACCCATCGTGTATCTGGTGTTGTGCTGCCGATGCTCTGGCTGGCAATTGTTACGGTTGCCGTACTCGTCGTGAGCTACGCAGTACGTCCAGCGGTATTTGTTGATATTGGCGATAACCGTGATGGCGCGTTTCTGGTGCGCTTTAACGCCCGTGAAATTGATGCGGCTGGTCCATTTGAGCGGTTTGAATGGCCGGTAGGTGCGGCAACAGTAACGATCCCCGGTCAGCGTAAGGGGGTATGGCTGGCGCGGATTGAGGCACGGCCGGAGGCTGACCCGATCATCTTACAACGTGAGTCGGCAGCAGCAGTGAATGGCGTGCGTGTCGAGATGCCGCGCCGGAACGGGCGAGAGATGTTCGTAAAGATTCCTGCCCATATTGCGGCAGCGCCGACTCTGACCTTTGAGTTGGTTTCGGCACTGGTTGGTGGCGAAACACCGCCTGCTGGTGTGCCGTTAGCGGTTGAATTGGCACCTGCCCGTACTTATCGCTGGAGCACCGACCAGAGCGAGATATTGTTTCCGCGTCTAGGGCAGGGAAGCTGGATTTTGCGACTCGATGCGGTCGTTGCCCACCCTGATGGTTCGCCGGTGAATGCGCGGCTGCAAGTAAACGGGGTTGAACTGGCCCGTTTGCCTGAACAACCGCAGATGCGACGATTACAACTCCTGATCCCAGCGTCATTGATGGGGAGCGGCGACCTGCGGATCTCGTTACAGGCTAATCCGTACCGCGATCCGCGACCGTTAGGGGTGTTGATTGCCGATCTGGCGATTGTTCCTGCCGATAGCTCGTGGTTGACAATCTTGATCCCACCTCCAGCCGCCCTCGGCCTGGCACTATTTACCGTTATCGGTCTGTTTGGCTGTTTCGCCTTACTGACCGTTGACATCAAGCGCCGTTGGTGGCTCGATGCAACCGGTTGGGCAACAGCCGGCCTGACACTGGTTGTAGCAATGGCAGGGTGGGCAATCGTCAGTTATCGTTTTCCCAGTGGGCAAATGATCGACCGTCTAGCCGCATTGACGGTACTGAGTCTGGGATTAATGCTATTAATGCGTCCACTTACGCACTGGTTGTTTCGACAGACGGGGGTGGCGGTATCGTCTGAGTTTACCGCCGCACTGTTGATCGTCTTCCTGGTCGGATTCTGGCTCAAAGGCATTGGCATGCTCTACCCCTATTTTGTCGGGATCGATGTCTTCTGGCATATGGATAAAGCACGCCGCATCATATTCGATGGTGCGCTGCCGCTCTACTATGGTGTGAATAGCCCGCTCAATGAGACCACAATGCCGGTAGCCGAGTGGGGACGCAACCCGCCGGTGATTCCATATTCACCCTGGTTTCATATCCTGGCAACAAGCTACGTGATCTTTCCCTGGCCGATGGAGACGACGGCGAATTTCGTTAGCCTGCTGATGGATATGTCGCGCGTAGTGCTGATCGCAGCAATTGCGCTCAAGGGTGGTTTTTCGCAGCGAACGGCACTGCTGGCCGGAGTGACCTATGCAGTGCTACCGGTAACCTTTTTGCTCCATATTTGGGGGAATGTACCGACTTCGGCCGGTCTGTGGCTCAATCTGCTTGTGCAGACGGCGATTCTACTGGCATGGGATCGTCTCGGTGAATGGCGAGTCCAGGTTTGGTTTGTTCCACTGCTCGTTCTTACCTTTCTCGTCTACACGGTCACCGGTGTCTTTACTGGTGTCTTCCTGGTCATTCTGACGCTGTTGGTCTGGCTGAATGCGCGACGCGGCGCCGAGTGGCGGGCGTTGTTGGCAGGGTTGCCTCCACTCTGGGTTGCGACAGCCGCTGCTCTTGGGCTGGCAATCGCGATCTACTACGGACAGTATTTTCTTCCTATTGTTGAGCGAACAGTGCCGTACCTGGCAACGGTCTTTACCCGTGGGCCGGAGACGGTTGGTGTTTCACGACCGCCATTCCTCGAATATCTGTGGTCATTTGTGCCACATCTTGGCTATCATATCTGGCCGAATCACTACCTGTATTATGGCCTGGCTATTCCACTGATCTTCTTCTTGCCGGGCTATTGGGCGATGCGTTCACGACCGCTGCTCTGGCTGGTTGCTTCAACCTGGGGCACGGTTGCGCTGCTCTTCTTGCTGGCCGGTTATCGCATTTCAATGGTTGATAAGCAACTGTTCTATCTCATTCCCCTGATCTGTCTGGCATGGGCGATTATTGCCGAACGCCTGTGGGAGCGCCAGGCGGGCCGACTGTTTGTACTTGCGACGCTCTTGCTTTCGCTGGGAAGTGCGCTCTGGTTGTGGATCATGCGAATCAGTATTTCACCGGTACAGAATTAGGGTCTTGACGGTATGAGCGATCCAAGTCAAACGATCGATGAACAACTGGCTGCGGCGATTGATCCGTGGCTCCAACATATGACCTGGCGCCGTGACTTTAGCGCGTGGCGTGAGCGTCGGTTACATCAAGAGCGTTATCAAACCGAACGCCTGGCCCAGGTTCGGCGGGTGATGGGTGAAGTGCAATCGCTACGTATCCTCGATCTGGGAGCCGGCATGGGCGGCTTTGCCGTTGCCGCATCCCTGGCCGGGGCGCGGGTTACAGCGTGCGAGTACAACCCTGACTATTGTCGAATTATTCGGCTGCGGGCGGCGCGTTACCGGTTGTCTCTACCGATTATCAATGCTGCCGGCGAAGCCTTACCATTGCCCCATGCAGCGTTTGATCTGGCAGTCGCGTGGGATGTGCTCGAGCATGTCAATGATCCCGTTGCGGTCTTACGCGAACTGGCCCGCGTGTTGCGGCCAGGTGGTCATGCGTTGATAACGGCAATTAATCGCCGGGCCTGGATCGATCCGCATTACCACATGCGAGGGATCAACTGGTTGCCTAGACCACTGGCTGAATTGGTGATCGAGCTGCGTGGCCGCACGAAACGAGGGGCTGCCTTTCGTGATATGCAGCGGCTGAGCGAAATGCACTACTTTCACTACCACGATCTGGTGCGTCTGTGCAATCAATTGGGCTTTACCGTGACCGATTTACGAGAACAGGCGTTGCTGGCCGGTCAGTTGCCGAGTCGAAAACCACTACGACGGGCGATGCGGCGCGTGTTGCGCCGGATCGGGCTTGAGCAGACTGCCTATCGCTGGCAACGGCGTTTCTACGCCGGTATGTTCGAGCTAGATTTGCGCAAGGAGGGCGTATGACGATCCGGCGTCCGTCGTTAGCGACTCAGGTGTCGCAGGCGGTGTTGTGGAATACCCTCTTTGCACCGTTACGATTACTGGCTGAAGTCATCGCCACGCTGATTAAGCTCAATCAGCTTTCTCAGGCTGGTTTCGGTATCATTACTCTGGTACGTGGCGCCAGCAATCTGTTCGGCACTGCGCTCGATCTGGGGATTGCCCGTGCTCTCCCGAAGTATATTCCTGAAACCGAACGAACCGGAGGCGCACGGGCAGCACGGCGTCTGTTTCTTCTGGTCGCTAGCTTGCAGTTGATGATTCTGGTTATCATTGCCACAGGTTTAGCCCTGGCGCACCGTCAGATCGAAGCGTATTTACAGGGTCTGTTACGCGGTGAGGTGAGTGTCGAAGCTGCTGCACGAGCAGAGCTGAGCCAGTTTGTGGCCGAGTTCCACTGGTTTATCATCGCAGCGATTGTTATCTTGCTGGGGCTGGGAGCACTCTACGACTTGCTCATGGCGGTACTGAGTAGCTTCTTTCGCCAAAAGGCCTGGAACAGTATTACGTTGGTAGCCGGATTGCTCCCGCAGGTGCTGGTTGTGATCGCCATCCTGGTTCTCCCTGACCGCTGGGATATTCCAGGTGTGTTGATCGCGATGATTGTTGCACCGGCCATTGCCGTGATGCTGGCTGGCTGGCAAGTCTGGCGTTTACAGTCTGGTCTAACCGGCGAACCTCGTGCAAGCCTGCTTGCCGATCTGCGTGACGGATTACGTGATTTATGGCAAGCCCTGCCGCCTGGCTTCATCCGCTATGCCGGTGTCTCGTATTTAATGACAGCAACCGATTTCATTGCCAGTTTTGAGTTTATCAATTTTTTCAACCGTGATATTCGTGATGTTTCGTTACTGGCCGCCGGTGCATTGCTGGTGCGTATGTCGCTCAGCTATCTCTACACGCCGTTAGTCGGCGTGCAGGTACCACTCTTTACGCGGGTACGTCAGGGTGAAGGTGGCACTACCAATGGCGCGTACCAGTCGCTGATCCGCTTGCAGTTGTTGTTGATGGTACCGGGAGGTGTTGGTTTAATCTTGTTAGCTGCACCGGCGTTACTGGTCATCAGTCCGCAATATTTCGACGCTGCGCCAATCGTGTGGGTATTGACCCCATGTCTGTTTGGCGAGAGTATGCTGACCACCGCTCATAATGCGCTGATGGTCAATGAACGTCTCAAAGTGGTGGTTGCTGCTCGACTGGCAGCGCTACTCACGGTGATTGTGCTTGCATTCTGGCTTCCGGCTCAGTTTGGCCTAATCGGGATGGCGCTGACCTTCGGGCTGGCACGGATAGCCGCTGGTCTCTGGGTGACACTGGCTGGCATGCGTTATCTAGGGCTGCGTTGGCCGTGGCGCTTTACTTTGCGGGTGAGTGGGGCGACTGTGCTAATGACTATCGTGGTTGCTGTCTTGCGTGACCTGATCGTTGTACCAACCGGAACAGTTGATCTGATCGCACGCCTGGGGCTGGCTATCCAATTATTACTGTTGGCGGGTATCGGCGCATTGTGCTTTCTCGTTGCCCTGCGCCTGTTCGGTGGATTGGAGCAAGCTGATCGCACGCAAGTGCTCCAGTGGCGCATCCCCTTCCGCCAATTGCTGCAACGCCTGATTTGAGGATTGACCATGATACGCGGCGACCAACGCCTGATGACGGTGATCATCCGTCCATGGCTTGTGCTAAACCATGCCCAAAGAATCGCTCTGCTGCAAGGATTCATGGCATACCTGACAATCGCCCTGCTGATTGTTGGTGTCAATTGGTTAATGGCGAACGTTGCTCGGCCATTAACCCTGGCGCCGGCGAGTGTCAGCCGCTGGCTTATGGTTGGATTAAACCAGGTTGAACCGAGTGAATTTGGCGATTTTCGTTGGACAACTGGCGAGAGTCGGTTGTGCATTGAAGGTGTTGGCTACGCATCACGTAGTCTGGTAAGTGTGCGGTTGGCGGGGGCGTATGCACGCTCACTTGGGACAGAAACGGTGACACTGATTGCCGGTCGTGCAGTACCGGTAACAGTAGCGCTGGCGCCAGAATTGCGCCGTTATACGCTCTTAACCGGCGTTGATCAACAATCGGCTACGCCTGTCTGCCTCACTATTCAGAGCAATGCAGTGCGTGATCCGAACAATCCCCGCTGGTTGGGTGTACCGTTCTACGGCTTGGAGGTACAGCCACTACCGGCGGCTGCGCCGGTGATCCCTGATCCAATTTCACTGGCGATCGGTCTTGCTCTGGCGCTGGGATGGCTGACCATTCTCCATCTGAGTGGCGTGCCGCTTCTGGTAGCAACGACGATGGTTGCTGTCGGCATTGGTCTGGTTGGGTATAGTCTGATCAGTGGTCTGGTGCCGTTTGGGGTTGGTACGCTACGCTGGTCATTACCAACCGTTGTTGGTATCTGGCTCGGTGGAGCTGGATTACTGGTCACCCGCTCTCGCCGTCTTCGCCAGAACCGGTTTAACGAGTTGCTGGCTACTCTCTTCTGGGGTGTGGTCATATTGGTCACATTCTGGCTCTTACAACAAATCAGCGGTCATCGTGGGGTCTGGCCGCTTAAGTCGCGGATCGACCCGTCGTTTACCTGGTGGGTATTCGTCCCAATCGTGCTAGCCATCGGCTGGTTTGCACTTGGATTACGGTGGCTGACCCGTCCGCTCTCGGCAGGGTTGGTTGTTATCTATACGCTGGGCGGAGCACTGGCATTACCGGTTTTATTTGACATAACCGTTCATGGTGTAGATGCACCGATTGCGCTCTTTCGGGACAGTCCTTATGAATATCTGCGCGATACTCCGCAGGTCGCCGGTGATCCACTTAGATTTCTGGCAAACTTTGAGACGATTGCACCGAGACTGTCAGTGCACGGTAGTACCCATCCGCCAGGCGCTATCTTGTTTTTGTGGCTAATCGAACAGATATTTGGACCAGGAGCAGTTGCTACCAGTTGGATCACTATCGGACTGACAGCCCTCATCCCGCTGGTTGCGGTCTGGCTGGGTTGGCAGATCGGTGGCAGTCGTCTAGCTCTGGCTGCCGGGATGTTGGCCGTAGTGTTGCCTGGTCAGATGATCTACGGTGTCACGTCACTCGATGGCGTTTTCAGCCTGCTCATTGCTGCTGGCGCAGCCGCATTTTTCCTCGCGCTTGAACCGCCGTACCGGGTATGGCTCGCAGTAGTGGCCGGTCTGTGCATCGCAGCGGCTCTGTTTATGACCTATGCAACCACGCAACTCTTCTTCTTTGGTGTAGCCGCAGCCAGCTTTGCCCTCGCCCGTTATATTCCGCACATGGGTTGGCGTACTGTATTGGTCGGGGTTGTCCGCCAGGGAGCAATAACTGCTGGGATCATTATCGGTATCTACCTCATCCTCTTCATCGCTACCGGTTTCAACGTGATCAGTGCATCACGTACTGCGACCCAGATCAACGGCGAAATGATGGGTCGCTTTCGCGAATATGGGCCACCGCCTACACCATTTCTGCCACCGAGTTACGACTACTATCTACGGTTTGCCGCTGCTAATCTGGTCGCATATCTGGCGTTTCTTACCCCTTGGGTATTGGCGGCACTGAGTAGCCTTTATGTGAAGGCGGGTACGGTAGGCTGGCGTCCGTTATGGGCTGCATTATTGGGATCGTTGGGCGTGTTAGTCATTGGGATGTGGTTGAGTGGTCTGTTTAACCGTGAGGTCGAACGAATCTGGATGTTCACCTATCCGTTTGTCGCCGTACTGGTTGCCTGTCAGCTCGGAGACGGGTCAGTGACGCAATTTCGTCGGCGTCTGATCGTTTATCTGGGGCTAACCCTGGCATTCTTCGTCATTATGAAGTTAACGCTCTACACGATCTGGTAAGCTATGCGTATTGCCCTTTACAATCTGACAACGACCACCAGAATTGGCGGAGTTGAGAGCTTTGTCTGGGATCTGGCCCGTGAGCTGGCGAAAAGAGGCCATGCAGTTGATATTTTGGGTGGGGTCGGGCAACGACGTGAGGCCGCGCCTGGAGTCCGTGTCTACACCTTTCCCTACATTTCACGGCGGATTTGGCAAGCGTTGCCGCCGCTACGACGTGCCTACGCTGAAGCCAAGCTTCTCGAGCGGTTGACAATGGCGGTTGCCGCGTTGCCAACACTGGTACGTGGGAAGTATCAGATTATTCACTTGCAAAAACCGTATGATCTGGCGCCTGCTTTGCTGGCGCGACGGCTCAGTGGGGCACGGGTGATTCTTGGTTGCCATGGCGAAGACTTCTACCGTGGCGACCGATGGCTGGCCCGCCAGGTTGATGGTGCCGTTTCTTGTTCACGCTTCAACGCCCAAACCATCGCTCGTCGCTACGGTTTTACGCCGGAAGTGGTTTTCAACGGGATCGATACGAGTCTGTTTCACCCGCAACCACCCGATCCAACGCTGCGGACACGTCTCGCTTTGCCGCCGACCGCGCCGTTATTGCTGTTCGTCGGTCGGTTGCAGCCGTGGAAAGGAGTTGAGACGGCGATCCGGGCATTGACCCAGATCGACGATGCGATTCTATTGATTGCCGGTGATGGTGAAGACCGGCCACGCCTGTCAGCGCTTGCGTATGAGCTTGGGCTGGTCAATCGGGTACGCTTTCTGGGGAATGTACCCAGACAGCAACTGCCAACGTTCTATGCCTCGGTTGATCTGCTGGTAGCAACTAGCCACGCGAGTGAAACCTTTGGGATTGGTCCGGTTGAAGCACAGGCCTGTGGTCTCCCGGTTGTGGCCACTCGTTTCGGTGGCTTTCCTGAGGTCGTGGCCGATGGTCAAACCGGGTTGCTGGTCCCACCGCGTGATCCGGAAGCACTGGCGAATGCGGTAAACTCGTTACTGAGCGATCCGGTGCGACGGGCAGCGCTTGCCGCCGCCGCACCAGTCTGGGCAGCACAGTTTGCCTGGCCGGCAATTGTGGATCGGATTGAAGCAGTCTATCGAGCAGTGCTGCAAGAGTCAGCACAACAACACGCTTGATACAATAGAACAACATTCCTCTCTGCCAGCGGGGGAAGTACGGAAGTCGGATACGCGAACGAGCACCGGCATTCGCTGCTCCCGATTCTACAGGCAGAATGCGTGATGGCGCAAATGGATTGACTATCTCGTGAACACGGTATGCGCATTCTGATTATTGGTTTGGGTGGCGTCAGCCGCAATTTTCGGAACTGGCCTGAACGCACGTTAGGTCAGGCTCTGGTCGCTGCTGGTCATGAAGTGATGGCGCTCACATACTGGCAGCCCGATCAACCACATCTTGGTCTTTCGGCACGGGTTGAGGAAATCGACGGGATCATTGTGCGACGGGTGCGTCCGCAACTCTGGCCTGGGTATGAAACCATTGCTGCCCTTGAGACGCTACCACGCCCGGACATTGCCCATGTGATTCACCCCCGTAACGTATTGGCTTTGCAGGCGGTGCGTTGGTTGCGCCGATGGGGTATTCCGATAGTGTGGACCTGGCTCGGCCCGTATCATGATCGTTGGCTGGTTGCTGACCGTGAGCGTCCTTATGAGTCATCGGTGCACCCCGAACGGTTAATTTACTCATTTCGGCAACTCATCCGGCGTGGATTGCAAGATGGAAACTGGCGTGATCACTGGCGAAACTACGCCATTCACCGTCCCCTGCGTGATGTCACTGCCTTCATTCCCTGTTCACATCATGAGGCGCAGGTACTGCGTTCTCTCGGTTTTACGCAACCAATGACCGTCATTCCGCTCTGGCTCGACATGGATTTTATGACCGGCCCATCACCGGAGCTAGCGTTGAATGTAACGCCACCAATCATTCCTTACATTGGACAACTAACTCCGCGTAAGGGTTACGATCTCCTGGTGGCAGCGATGCCAGCAGTGATTGCGCGTTACCCGCAAGCCAGTTTTGTCTTTGTTACTCATAATCCTGCTCAGCGCACCGAATTACAACGTCTTGCCGAGAAGGCTGGTGTGGCTGCTAATCTGCACTTTCTTGGTACTCTGAGTGAAGAACAGAAGCTGGCGCTCTTGCGGGCCAGCGCTATCTTACCTTTTCCATCACGCTACGAGGGGTTCGGTCTGCCCATCCTGGAGGGTATGGCCGCCGGCGTACCGGTTATCAGCACTGACATCCCGGTGATTAATGAACTCATTCGCGATGGTGAAGATGGGCTACTCGTGCCCTATAACGACGCGGCTGCGTTAGCGAACGCCATGCTGCGGGTGCTTGATGATGCCGCGTTACGTACTCGATTGATAGCCGGTGGTCAACGGGCAATGCGTGAGCGCTTCGCACCTCAACAGTTGGTTGCTCAGGTATTGGCGACCTATCAACTGGCACGGGAGATAGAAGGTGCGTAAAAGAGGCACATTCCCCCGCTCCCACCACCTTCTTATCCCTATGTGGGCGACTCGCTCCCCTTCCGCTCGCCTTGTGGAAGAAGGGAGCACGGGAAAGTGAGGGGGACAGATGAGCTGTGCAGCACGGGCACCAAACGTGTTACGCGGAAGAGCATTGTTTGACATTCCTTTGCGGTCGTGGTAAGATAAAACGGCGTGAGCGCGGGGGTGTAGCTCAGTTGGAAGAGCGCGACAATCGCACTGTCGAGGTCAGGGGTTCGA
>Ga0068705_10001086_pt1 | contig 13816 bp, 8 predicted proteins | sample YNPMSTMetaG_FD_65631 | JGI IMG/M metagenome (GOLD analysis project Ga0068705, IMG submission 65631) | Anoxygenic and chlorotrophic microbial mat microbial communities from Yellowstone National Park, USA - YNP MS-T MetaG | ecosystem: Environmental > Aquatic > Thermal springs > Hot (42-90C) >... | reverse complement strand
ACCACCCTGGCCTTGACAGGAAACCGGCCAGTCATTTTTCACCCAGCATGCAACGTCGATATTGTGAATAAGCCAGTCCACAAAGAAGCTTCCGTTGAGCCAGGTAAAGCAACTGTAGTTGCGAATCTGATGGGTCAGAATGCTTTCATTAGGTTGTTTGGGCCGAAAACCGACCGGACCATGCATCCGATAAGCTGAAACGGTGATGGCTGTGCCAATCGCACCGTCGTGAATTCTCTTGATGATCTCTTCAATGGCCAAATGATGCCGGCTCATCAAGCCGCCAGCGATCTTCAGATTTTTTTCCTCGGCCTGCTTGCCTGCGGCGAGGACACGACGAATGCCCGGCCCATCCACCGCAAACGACTTTTCCATAAAAACATTGCGTCCCTTGTTCACTGCATACTCAAGATGGAGAGGCCGAAAAGCGGGCGGCGTCGCCAAGAGGACAAGGTCGCCGGGATTCAAAGCGTCAATAGCCTTTTTGTAAGCATCCATACCCAGGAATTGCCGTTCCGGTGGCACGTCGATCTTGTCAGCAAAATCCTTCTTCAGGTTGTTGAGGCTGGCATTGAGCCGGTCTTGAAAGACATCGGCCATGGCCACTAGTTTGATCGGTCCCTGGGTGGAAAGGGCATTGGCTGCGGCTCCGGTCCCACGGCCTCCACAACCGACGAGTGCAACCTGAATCAGATTGTTTTCGGCAGCATGGACAAATCGCGACAGGGAGGCCGCCGCAATGCCGGTCGCCGTCGTTGCGAGTGAAGTTCGCAGAAAATCGCGGCGATTCTGGCTCGCTGTGGTGATCGTTTCTCTGTGGTTACCATCCGGCTGATTCATGACACTTCTCCTTGTGGACATTACAAGAGGGTGAAAGAATATCGGAACTTAAGCCCTGCAAAAACCCCGCAAAGGATTTCGTCACGCGTCGCATTGAAGATAATCCAAGCCCTCCTCCGCGTCAATCCAACGGCATAGTGTTGCTAAGCTCGCTGGACTCTCTAAAATGAACCACTTGACGTTAGTGATCGCGAATCGGCCAGTGCCGCGGACAGTGTGATTTGGAGAGATTTCACTTATGACGACCCTTTTATTTTCCCTGGTTGCACTGAGTGCTATAAGCGATGTCCCAGTCCACCCGAACGTGGTCTATATCGTCACGGACGATCAGCGCTGTGATGCAATGAGCTGTGCAGGCCATCCATTCTTGAAAACCCCTCATTTCGATCGATTAGCTGCGGAGGGAGCACGTTTTACAAACGCCTTTGTGACAACCTCGCTGTGTTCGCCAAGCCGGGCATCGTCAATTTCGGGATTGTATGCTCATACGCACGGTGTGATTAACAATTTTACCGAGTTTCCGAATGATTTGCCGAGTTTACCCAAACAGCTTCAAGCAGCAGGCTACGAAACCGCCTATATCGGCAAGTGGCACATGGGAGAGGATAATGATGCGCCACGATCAGGCTTCGATTATTGGGCCAGCCACAAAGGACAGGGAAAGTACTTTGATAACGAGTTTAATATCAACGGCCAGCGCGTGATGCTATCGGGCTATTACACGCAGCGGATCACGGAATTGGCCGTCGACTGGCTCAAAAAGCCGCGATCAAAACCATTCCTCCTCATGGTCGGACACAAGGCGCCGCATACACCGTTCACTCCAGAGCCCAAGTACGAACGCATTTTTGATGACGTGGAAATTCGTTATCCACCCAGTGCCTTTCAGCTTGAAGGAAAACCGGATTGGGTGAAAGAACGCCTCGTGACCTGGCACGGGATTTATGGTCCGCTTTTTGGATTTCGGGAAAAATTCTCCGATACTCGTCCGGAGGCGGAATCTGATTTCGCCCGAATGGTCAGGGCCTATCTGGCCACGATTAAATCGGTGGATGATAGCGTGGGCGAAATCGTGGCCGCGTTGAAAGAGATCGGTCAGCTCGACAACACTGTTGTGATTTTCACTTCAGACAACGGCTTTCTTCTCGGGGAATACGGCATGATGGATAAAAGGACGATGCACGAGCCTAGCATTCGTGTGCCGCTGCTGGTTCGTTATCCGCCCCTTGTTAAGCCGGGCACAGTTATCAAAGAAATGGTCTTGAACATCGATTTGGCCCCCAGTGTTCTTGATCTTTGCCACGCTCCAGCGCTCCCAAAAAGCCATGGCAAATCCTGGAAACCGCTCTTGACCGGGGAAAAGACTTCGTCGAAAATCCTGGTATTACGAGTACAACTACGAAAAGCAATTTCCGTACACGCCGAACGTCCGTGGGGTACGAACTGAGCGATGGAAGTACGTCCATTATCCGGTCGGCGACGGAACGGACGATCGCCATAAGGCGGAGCTGTATGACCTGGAGAATGATCCAGAGGAGCGACATAACCTGATTGATGATCCACGCTACGCATCGGTTTTAGAAGAGCTGAAACAGGAGCTGGTTCGGTTGCAGGAGGAGACGGAGGCCCTTCCGGACCAAATGCCCCTTGACGAAGGAATCAAGACAGAACTTCCTGAACAGTCGATTCGCTGACGTGGCCTTTGGATTGACATCGCTTTGGTGATAGAACTGTGGCAGTCTTCGTTATGATAGGAGTTACTCGCAGATGATGACACGCAGATGCAGTCGCCGTGAAGTTCTGAGGACAGTGACAGGTCTCTCCTCCGCGCTTGTTGTGCCAATGGTGATTCCCCGATCTGTTTTGGGAGAAGGGGCCACCCCCGGGGCGAATGACCGCATCACGGTTGGCGTAATCGGTACAGGCGGACGATCGCGGCTTCTGATCGAGCAACTCCCGGAACAAGGACAGATTCTCGCCGTTTGCGATTGTTTTCTGGAACGGGCAGAACAGGTCAATGCAGAAAAAGGCGGCGGCCAATGGGCTGTTTATCAAGACCATCGGCAACTCTTGGACCGTAAAGATATTGACGCCGTAATTGTCGGAACTCCCGATCACACAAGGGTGCTGGTATGCATTCACGCCTGCCAGGCGGGAAAAGACATTTATGCAGAAAAGCCGCTCACGCTTTACATTCGGGAAGGCCGCGTTCTCGTCAACGCGGTACGGAAATATGGACGAGTGTTTCAAGTTGGCAGCCAACAGCGCTCCATGGCGATGAACCGAATCGCGTGCGAATTTATCCGTTCGGGTAAGCTGGGCAAGATCCGTGTGGTGCAGGGATGTAACTATACAGGACCCCGTTTTTACGAGGGACTACCGGAAGAGCCGATCCCGCCAAAACTGGATTGGAATCAATGGCTCGGGCAAACGCCTTATCGTCCCTACAACCGGCAACTTCATTTTGGCTGGATGGCCTGGTGGGATTATTCCGGAGGTGAAATGACCAATTGGGGTGCTCACGGTCTGGATCAGATTCAATGGGCCTTGGGCAAAGATGATACGGGGCCAGTTGATATCCGCCCACAGGGAAGCCCCAAGGACATGAACGCCGCCGTCCATATGAAATATGCGGATGGAACTCCTGTGAGGCTCGAACTGTCCCCGGGACCGATGGGCGGCGCGATCTTCTCCGGTGAAAACGGCAAGATTGAAATCAATCGTAACAAGTTCACTTGTAATCCACCGGATCTTATCAAGGATCTTCCACCCCAGGAGGAAATCGACAAATGGCGCGATGAAGTGGCGCTCTGGCAGGCTCGGTATCATATGGAAAACTGGATGGCCTGCATAAAAACGCGTCAGAAGCCCGTCGCCGATGTGGAGATTGGCCACCGCTCGATTTCCATCGCCCATCTCGCCAATATTGCCCGCTACCTGGGACGCCGGCTGCAATGGGACCCCGTTCGCGAGATTTTCGTAGGCGATGACGAGGCCAATCGCTTGGTGGAACGACCGCAGCGACCGGGCTTTGAACTTCCGCAGATTGGCTAGACAACTGTCGGGCGTCGTTAAGAAACCATTCCCCGATCAGCCACCGTCAGTTGTGCGTGTCAGAATTGTTTGGTCAGGTGACGAGCAAATGGAGGGGCGAATTTATCGTGCGGGTGTCGGAGGGGCACGCTTGTCGTGCCCGCTTCTCGGAGGGGCACATTTATCGTGCCCGTCTCGGAGGGGCATACTTGTCATGCCCTTTGAAAATGAAATCAATTATTCGACGTAGCACAGCGAACCGAAAGAGACATATTCGTCCGGCATCCGGTTAAGGCTCGCCCACGAAACCCTGCTCGCTAGCCAAACAGTTGATTGAACGCGCCCGGATTGAGTTGATACAAACGCTCCGCAAATTCGTTCACATAAAACATATCGGGCGAAAATCGCTGGGCACGAACGCGAACCGAAAAACTCGGATCTTGCACGTCCGGCTTAAACAGCACCAGGCCGATGCCAAACAACATGCAAAGGGCCTCCAACCGTCCGTAGTCATCCGGGCTAATGGTCTCGGGCATCACCACGTAAGACTTGGAAGAGAATAAACGGTAGGCCACGGCTTGACCAAACGCTACAACCGGCTGACTTGGATCAACCTTGATTTCCGCAGACACGATCTCCGGAGGAAACTTGATCCGATGCGAAGCCTCCGGTTTATAGACACCCACGACATCTGGTGTTCCCCATTTCCTCTGAAAGCCCGCTCCTCCCACGGGGATCGCCACAGAAACCTCATCAAGATCGTTCTCGAGCCACTGGGCAAACGGGGCATAAAACTCTTCTTCTGTTGGCAGCTTCTCTTCTTTTGGGGACTTCACTTCGCCGACGGCTTGCGGCGGCTGTCCCGCATCTCCGACCCATACAAAAAGTCCCCGACTCGGTTTCTGGATGAGATTTGGATATTTCGTGTGTAAATCCCAAATAGACCCATGGATGGTATTTTTGGGTGTCTCCGGATGCTCTTCGGCGATCCGTCGCACAAGATCGCTATAGCGAATCCCGCCGGGACTTGCTTGAACGATTTGCTTGGCAAGCTCACGAATCTGCTGTCCGCTAAGTTTGGCCACAACGAACCCTCCAGAAGGCAACTGTTGTTTTGACGCCACACCCTTTGCGAAAATATTATCGACGAATTATTCCAAAATCGATACCAGTTTCCAATCGCGCAAAGCAGGCGATCATCCCGCCGGCCCGCACGCCCAGACGAGTACCTTTTACAAGGTGTATCCTTCCTGGAGAGTCTTGCAGACCCGATACCAGCGATTCCCGCAGGCATAGACACCAAGAGCTGGGTGATGACTTGCAACAAGCGGTTCAAAAAGCAGAGACATCGGAAGAGGGAAACTTTTGATGGGCGACCACTTAAGACTTTTAGCCGATTGTCGATTATTGCGACAAACAGGTCATGTTGCGTCCATTAGTTGACGCTTTCAAGCAGTCCCGGCCAGAAATGATTCTGCACGCTGGGTACTTCTCGCGGCAAATAAGGAAGGTACGCCTGGCAGGATTCGAACCTGCGACCTACGGTTTAGGAAACCGCCGCTCTATCCCCTGAGCTACAGGCGCATGTATTGAAAATAAATTGACTTAAGGCAAATCTCGGAGAACCAAAAACCACATCACCTCCTGACACGCGTTTTGACACCTGTTAACATTGTCTGTAGATGAAAACACCCGCCGGAAGGGGCCGACGGGTGCAATGACACTGCTTTCGCGTTAAAGAACCACCGGTGTCTAAAGGTGAGTCTAGCAATGATCATCCCCGCCGTCAAGGCTTCCCACTTTTTTGGAGTTCACCCAGTGTTGTTCGAGTCACAAATGGCTCCCATAAACCTTATCCCGTGATTGATGGAATTGTCTTATACGTGCTGGCCACAATTGCAACTGACCCGTTTGGGCAAAGGGTTGGCAACAGTGACATGGGTCGTGAATACGGCAAATGAGGCCAGTTTCTTGCAAATCCGCGTGTGCGAGCATGTCATAACTGCGTAAACTCCAGGCTGCCCACGACAAGCCCCACGGTGGCGATCAGCCCGCGACGATAGCCCAGGGTGCCACGATCCCAGAGGGCCCGGACCGCGGGAAAGAGCCACAAACCGTCCGGCAAAGCTGCAGCGGTAGATCCTTGAGTGTGCTTCGTTTCCCCTCCGCTGGGTCGCCTTTACATCATCCCCAACGCCTTCGCAGCCGCCATTGTGGGCTCGGAATAGAAAACAGGGTCAACCCGTTCTACGATCTCCCCAGAGACCTCCAGAAAGTTTCGTTTATTCTCAAGAGGAATCAACGCGCGGCGAGCTCCGTTTTCCATACCGACCTGCAAAGGTTCAACTAGGGATCGCAGGGACTTGATATTCCCCTGAATGGTGAGGTCACCGAGAATTACCAGCGCTGGAAGAACAGATTGCTTCTTCAGAGCAGAGTACACGGCCACAATAAAGGCAATTCCCGCCTCGCAGGACACGTGATTGCCGAGCAGGTCAATCCCCTCTACATGAAAATCTGTCGAGTCGAACTGCTGCCCGATTCCCATTCTGACTTTCTGGGCGGCAAGGTAGGCAAACGCTCGTTGAATCGACTCTTTCATGGGACCGTCGATTCCCCCGGCGATTCGGAGCTTTCCCGTGCCGAGGGAACAACCCACCTCAAGTCGATACAGACCGACCTTTCCCTGATCATCCACCGAGGCCGTATAGACGGCGCCGGGATCCAGCGGGTCGGTTGAAATCATATCTCGCCCACCCTGTTCAGGGACACCGACGAATCGTTCGTCGCGTGTCTCGTTGTCAATATAGGAAAAGGACGTCTGATGATATTCGAAGGATCCCATCTTTTTTAGTTGTTCCTTGACACGTCGCCTTCCTTCCAGGGCAAGCTCCAGCAACTCGGCTAATTCCTCACGGGTGAATTCACCATGCGGATAGATGATCTTGATTAACCCCGAGACGGTCTTCCGCACCGCTTTGACGTCACGGGCATTCAGGTGCGACCCGAGAGAAAAGAACCGATCAATAGCCTCGGTGTAGTTGTGCTTGCGCAATTCACGGAGCGCTTCGGCGAAGTAATCCACGACAAACCCATAGTGATCGGTGAAAAACTCCACGCGCATTTTCGGGATTTCCCAACCCGGCAGATAGAAATGCAGTCGATCCAGGAAGGCCATATCCTCCCGGATCACTTCGGGCATCGGCAGAAAGAGATGCGAAGATCGGACCATGACCTCCACTGCCTGATTTGTGTTTCCGAACATGGCGATCGAGGCCATGCCTGTTAAGGCGTCCTTTCCGCGGGCAAAGGTCCCGGACTCACAGTACGTCTTCAGGGTTGTGACGACCTCCTTTTGCATCTTCTGAAGATCAGCCACTTCGTCGAAGGCGATGGCATCCCAGATACCCACGAGTCCCATCTTGCCGGTAGCCATGTTGTAGAACAGATTGGGTACCGTGGTGGGACCCGTGAGGAGGATGGTGTATGGCGACAACTCCTGGTAGGCATAGCTTTTGCCCGTTCCCCGGGGTCCCAACTCAACCAGATTGTAGTTGTGCTCGCAAAGGGGAATCAGCCGCACGAGGAATAACATCTTCAGGCGGCGATTGAAGTGGGACGGCTCAAGGCCGATCGTGCGGAGCAGCAAATCCAACCATTCCTCTGTGGAAAAAGCACGCCGGCCTTCGCAATATTCAGCGAGATCAAAGGTGGCGATTTGAATCGGCTTCAGCGAATCGATCCAGAAAGGGCTTCTCTTGCCCTTCGCGTCTTCGTCGTACTGATGCCTTATGTCCACCTGGGCCCAGATACCCCCCATCAGGAGCCGCTCATACTGTCGCAGGAATTGCTCTGGCACATGCACGTACTTGTGACCAAAATTGACAAGCTCCGCCCAATGCTTATCCTCTTCGGAGAGGTAGCGGACCTTCACCTTGTCAATGAGCGTATGCTTGCCCCTGTCCTTGACCATCGACTGGACCCTGTTGGCCTCGTCAGGCCGCACGAAGTTCGATGTGATGGTCGAGTTAACGACACGCAGTCCTGCCTCGATGGCTGCAGCGTCATCGGTGGCGCAGTACTTGCCTAGCAAGTATTCCAGCACGAAGACCGGCACATTCGCACCGACCTTGACCTTCCGCACGAGGTCTTTTCGCACCACCTTGCCGGCAAAGACACTTGTCGCCTTGCGATCGAGTTCGGACATCGTTCTCCCTCTACAGAGCAATGGCCACTTCTATCTTTTCTAATCGGGATAATTCAACTCCGGTTGTCGCATCGAGCAAATACAACCCAACTGTTTTCTGCTCTGGCTCCTCAATCACATGCAACGTGATCGTGTTGGGAGCGATCTTCCTCGGGTCTGCTTCGTCCTGGCGCAGGGAAACGTCGCCCGTCGATTCCTCAAAACCGTAGGATGCACTTACGGCACGGGAGATCACTCGCCCTTTGGCCCGCAACTCCACGCGGACCCGGGGCGGCTCGACGCTCAGCAATCCTTCACTCGTGCCGCTCACCTGCACCGAGTAAAACCGCGTTGTTAGTTTCTGGCTACCCGGGAAGAGTTGCCAGATGATTCCTGCGGGTCTCTTCACGCCAAGCCTGGTCTGTGGCTTCAAGACCAGGACCGGGACAATGACTTCCTGGGGAGAAAGGCCCCCGTGAAAATACGCCCTGCCTCCGCCCTTACATTTGAAGCACGCTAACGTAAAGGGCGTGGCCAGGTCATAGTCGCTTTTCATGCCGAGTGCGCTCAACGGCACGCGCAGTAAAGCATCATTCGCCTGCCCACCCCGGCCCACCCACACACGGCGGTGAAGGTCCACCGTCTCACCACCCGGCGCCTCCACCTTCATATCTTCACTCAGTTCCTCAGCGAAAAGGTGTCCATGGTCCGAGGCCAACACGATTCGCCCGACGCCCAACTCCGCCAGGACGCGAATCCCACGCCGCAGATCGTTTAAGACACCGTCCATCTGCCGTCGGGCCTGAGCGATGTTGTCCTGTTCGCAGAGTTCGTCAATCTCCTGCGATGTCACCAGGATCAATTCTGCGCGGCCGATGCCCTCACGCACCGTCTTCGCAGGCTTCGGCAGCAGATCGTCCAGCTTGGTGTCGAACACCTCCCCGCTGACCTGCTCTTTCAGAAAGGCCACGCGGTCCTTCCGATCCTTGATGACACGCCCGCCGATTTCCAAGGCCAGCCTTCCACCCCCGGCTGCTACCACCCTGGCCGTCGCGTGCGCTCCGGGCAAGAGCGCCGTCATGCCGATCTCCGTTACGGTCGGCACGGCTGCAAGGACGGGCTGGACCTCGACCTCGAAGTCATCCTTCAGCAGCCGCGCAAGCTCCCTGCCCATCTCAAACCGCAGCGCGTCCACCCACACGTAGGCAACCTTCTCCTTGCCCAGCAGGGGTTTTACGTATTGTTCGAAGATCTCCCACTGACGCATCACCCCCTTGGCCGGGATCCTCTCCTGCAACTTCGTCACGAACATCTTGGCGGCCCTGGACCCGACGGCCATGTATGCCTGCCGCGCCTTGTTAATCAGCTTCTCCAGATTCTCGTCGTCTCCGCTGTAAGCTTCAAAGTTATACCATCGGGTCTCCATGTTGCGGTGACACGTATCCAGGCGGCACCACGGTTGCGATGTCTGGGCGTATTCCTTGATCAGGTCCAGCAACGATGCCGGGGCTTTCTTCAGACTCTGCCCGACCCGCTCGGCTTCCAATAGGACCTCCGCAATCGAGGCAACCAGCGCCCAGCGTGCCTGAAGTTGCGGCTCCACCTCGCACCAGAACCGCTTCGCTCGGGCCTCAGCCAGCGCCAACACGTCCCCGTTCGTGGCCTCCAGCAGTCGCTTTTCCGCATCCTGCAGCATCGCCCGCTCAAGGGCCGGAAACGTCTCCAGGTCCCCGATCGCCTTTGGGTCGAACTCGGCTGGCTCGATTTTAAGCTCGCGCTCCACTCGCTGGGCAGCCGCTACATAACTCTCGCGTGTATCCCGCCGCAATCGCCAGGCTTTGGCCAGGGCCACACAAGCGTCCCGGCCAACCGACGTGGTCGCCACTGGCACCGAACGCAACCGTGACGGCACGGCCTGCCCGAGGCCGACCATCAGTTCCGTCAGCAGAACATGCCGGGCAAAGGACTGTCGAAGATCTTTCAGGGTCTTATTCTTCGCATCCTGGAAGTCAAACTCCCTCTGCAGCAGTTTTCTGAGTTCCTCGCCCGCTTCCTTCTTCATGATTGGCTCGTCGTATTTGTCACTGCTCAAAAAGGCCAGGGCGACCTCCTGGGGATTGCCGCTGCCCAAAATGAGCGCAAGCACGCCCCGGGAAATCTCCCCGCCTTTAGCCGCCAAAGCGTCCAGCTCAGCCAGCGTCAACTTCCCCGCCTCAGCCTGTTTCTCCACATCGGCGGCGACTTCTTCTCCCAGAACGCCCCGCAGTGCATTGCGGGCAACAATCGCCAGCCGGGTGTTCCGCGCCACTGGCTGCTGACCCGGCTTCATCACCACACCTGCTGCCTCCAATTCAATCAGGGCATGGTCTGTCTTCTCCGGGGCCATCGGCACATAAACCACCAATCGTGGCGGCTCTTCACCATCCATCAGTCCTTGCTGATCGATCTGCCAACGCAACTGAAAGAAACTCCCTTCATACCGCAACACGGTGGTGTTGGGCAGCTCGAGTGTCTTCGCAACCTCCCCGTACACGCCTTCAGGATCGTACCAGACGACCAGACCATGCTCGTTGACTTGCTTGGCAATAAGCCTCATGAGATGTTCTGTCACAACGCCAAGGCTCATTGTTGCCCTTCACTTTCTATCACCAGGATCCGAACGCAGAGATTGCACGGCAACCTCTGTCACTTTGCAAATCGGCTTGATCGGCTTTTCTAGCGTGATTAACTCATCCGCGCCGGCGACTACCGCGGCGGCCACATGGAGAGCATCCATGGCCGCAAGATCATACTTGCAAGCCAGCGAGAGCGCCTGACTGGTCAGCTCGGGAGAGCTTTCGCAAGGCTCGGCCTTTTCGAAAACCGCCTCCATAAACTCCACTTCTTCCTGTCGTTTATGGAACTTTGGTTTCGGCAGGACCTCAAGTCGCAGATAGTCACTCACAACCAACAAACGGTTCGGATCATCCAACACGCTTAAGGCTCGCTGGGCCATCTCATCTTCGCCCTGGAAGGCGGCGATGAGAACACTTGCGTCAATGTAAGTTCGTTTCATCAGCATTGATCTCTCCCCGTCGACGTTTTACCTCTTCCAGCACTTCTTCTGCGGAAAGGAGTTTCATGCCAGCGGCTATGGCCTTGTTTCTTAAAGCGCAGAGCCGCCTGCCAAACTCGGTGCGGGGTGTAAACTCAGTTTTCCAACAGGAGAGGGAAACCACTGTTGCCTGCGATGTGCTTCGCCCCGGCGCCACCGGCCCGAGAATTCTCATCCCCGGCGTCGCTTCTTCAATCGGGCGGTCCGCGATGCTTGAGGTGCGATGCGAAGTTAACGGACGCACTCTCCCAGCCGTCATGCAACTTGAGATCTCGTCCGCTAAAGTCATCAGCCCGAACATACCTTCACCCTTCGTATTCCGGTTCTAAAGATTCAATTGTCTCCGGCTTTAACATGTTAAAAAACATCTTCTTGCATGATACATGAACTGCATCAAGGGCTTGAAAAAGAATATCCCATGATTCGCCTTGTTCCATGGGGCGAATGCTGTCTATGTCCACAAGAACGCCTTCGAGCCGTCCGCCTTTCCCCAGCAGCAGAACTTCGGCAGGCGAAATGATCTGAATGATATGAGTCAGACTGTCCTCTCTGATTTCCGTCCGCAGCTGGACAGGCTCCGTGGCCAGATGATAACCCCCCAGTTTCAATTCTAAATTCAGAAGCGAGAGCCCCATAGGTTTTTCCGACTCGATCAGGTCGATGTACTTGAGCGAGAACCTTTCCAGTCGTTCAACCAGCCCCGTTTCCTGGACGACTTCCGCAAGCTCCTTAATGTCCCTGGAGAATTGAGCCCATCCGGAGTACGGCCGCCGACAATTGAGCGACACAACACGATCACCAATCTGAACCGCTTGATTTCCCGACTCAAGCCGAATCTTGGGAGCATAACGTAAGTTCGGATCGTGCTCGACGACCACCGCGGGCAGGTCCCCAACTGGTAATTTTGTAACAGAGCTGTATTTGCCGGCAAACGTCTTGAAGAGGATGCCAGGGAGCAAATCAGCCATTGGGGCCTTCACCACCTCACAGCGAATCTCCCATATCGCCTCAAGAAGCGGCTCCTTTTTCAATCTGACAGGAATTGGATTTCCCATGTCTTCCTCTCCTGAGTCAATGATTTTTTCGTCGGCCAGCTCTCATCTTAGTTTCGCAAGCGTTGACCTCGCACACCTTCTCCAGCCCGTGGGCAATGGCCAGCGAGCGATCGTGCTTGCACTTCTCCTTCACTCGCTCCGGCCACAACTGGTAAGCGATGTGGGCCCAGTCGTATTTGCCTTCCTGGAGTTCTTCCCAGTATTTTTTCGGCTCGCTCCACGGGACCAGCTCCCACAACGGCGCCAGATTGAGAATCACGCCATCGTTCTGATCAAAATCAATCCGCAGATCGGCCGCCCGCCGGAGTCGCTCTGCGAAATCCTGCAGCTCGGCCAGAAAACCTTCAAACCGTTCGAGCTCCTTTTCCAACCGACGCACCGCCCTGGTGTCCGAGGCCTGTTTTGCGCTTTCCAACTGCTGACGGCCTTCTGTATGCTGCATACTGACTTGCCGAATCTTCGGCTCCACGTAATTGACCAGGGCCTTATAGAGGATGTCCCTATCCAGCCGGTGGTAATAAAGCCACAGACCGTAATTGCCGCGGGCGGAGCGCAAATACCAGTAAATCGGCCGTTTGCGGTACTTTTGGAGATGCTCTTTGAAGAACTTATCGGCCAGATAATCCCGCAGGACAGCCGCGAGGTCGCCGTTCTGGCCCACGGCGGTCCGGATCAAGGCCTCTGCCTTGGCCTCGCCAAAGATCACCTCCAAAGCCGAGAGGACCCTGGTAGCCAGGTCGTCCGGGTGGCCGGGGTCGTTCACCAGGAGACCGTCCTGGTCCCTGAACGCCTGGAGGCGCTGGGCCGTGGGCGGATCAAAGCGCCCCCGGCCCAGGCCGTTTTCTTTTCCCGGCTCGAACTGACCCATCACCACGCCGACGGCGTAGCTGATCCACGCCTTGGCCAGGTTTTCTTCGGACCAGAAGGTTTCGGTTGTTGCAGTCTCTTCCGCATCGGCATCCCCTGGTTCTTCATCGTCCTCGTTTTCGGCCGTGGTGCCGCCGGCGGCCAATTCCGCCTCGATTGCCCGGCGGTCCTCGTCCGAAATCCCGTAGAGCCGATAGACCTCCTCGTCGATCTGCCGCTCGATCTCGGCGAGTTGGGCGTGCCGCTCGGCGACCTTTTGGATGCCGTCAGGCAAATCCGGCGGGGCAATGAAGTCCCAGGTGGTTTCGCTGTCTTCGCTATCGGCTTTGGCCAAGGCTATGGCCTGGTCGACCATATATTGCAACATGTCGCTCGAAAGAGTTGGCACAGGGACCGAGGATAATGCGCCGACGGTCATATGGATAGTAGGGTTTATCAAATTCGCAAAGAATGCGATGGGCGAGGAGTTGAAGCAAGCTAGTGTTTGTGCGAACACACTCTTTACAGGAAAGCAAGATGGTGCTTCCACGTTAAATATGAAGCCCTCAGGCATCAACCGAGCTGATAGACGAGCGGAGGTTGTGTGACTCCACGTCACTCCGCGGCGGAAGTAGTAGTCGGGATTACGGATAACAGATGGTTGGAACGATTTCATTTCATTCCCATCCCGCTCCCAATTCACCACGTACTCCTGATTCCCGTACCAGCGGCGGAAGCTGCCGCCTTTCATATGAGGGAACC
>Ga0068705_10001081_pt1 | contig 13842 bp, 10 predicted proteins | sample YNPMSTMetaG_FD_65631 | JGI IMG/M metagenome (GOLD analysis project Ga0068705, IMG submission 65631) | Anoxygenic and chlorotrophic microbial mat microbial communities from Yellowstone National Park, USA - YNP MS-T MetaG | ecosystem: Environmental > Aquatic > Thermal springs > Hot (42-90C) >... | reverse complement strand
GGCCAGGATTTCGGACCGCCACCATTCGCCTCGATCCACGACAAACGCCTCGCGGTGGAAGCTTGGAAACAATGGTGGGAACTGCAACGGCAAAAGTGATGATACTTTACTTCACCCTACTTCACCCTGGAGGATCGATTCCACCCGCGGGTTTGAAATACTGTACAGAAGTAATCGAGGTCTGATCAGCCCTCACTTCCCCCGGTAAATTCCATCTGTTTCAATACGCTGGTGTGGCCTCAACGAAAAGCTGGGCTCGTCAGGAACGGCCGAGAGTCGGCACTCATAACGGTGAACAGCTCGATTTCTGGACGGTTCGGTTTCCTTGCAGATAGATGTCTCATCAGTGGGGGACTTCAGTTACCCTAAGAGGGAGTCACATACAAGGGGGGCGAATCATGCGGTCGCGGTTGTTTCCAGGTAGCATTCTGTATCTGCTGGCCATAATCGGGTTGGCTCTCCGTTCTCATTCTCTTGCCGCAGCGACGCCTCAGGAAGTGGACGCCGCTATCCAGAAAGGTGTCCGGTTTCTTAGTCGGAACCTGGCAGGAGAAGCACCGAAGCAGGGGCGGAAACTGGGCGAAATCGCTTTGGCAGGTCTGGCGTTGTTGGAATGCGGTGTTCCTGGGAACGAACCTGTCCTCAAGGAGGTTACGGCTTGTATCCGCGAGGCCGCATGTACCGAAACACAGACCTATCACCTGGCCCTGTACGTCCTCTATCTGGATCGATTGGGGGACCCGGCAGACGTGCCAATCATTCAAATGCTGGCGGTCCGTTTGCTAGCGGGCCAAAGCTCTCAGGGAGGTTGGACCTATCAGTGCCCTGCTGGCGACGACACGATACAAACTCAGTTGCGGAATGCCTTGCTAACTGCAGAATTGCGTGCAGGCGACGTAGGCCCTGGTCCTGGGAAGCAGCGAGCCTCCCCATCACCGCAGGCTCCAGCTCGTGACTTCAGCCGGCTCCACCCGGCGGTCCAACGCTATGCCCAGCAGCTCCAGGCGGAGTTCCACGCCGATCGCTTTGGAAGAGGTTTCTTCCGCGACGACAACTCGAATACGCAATTTGCCATTCTCGGTCTCTGGGCCGCTCGGAAACACGGTGTGCCGGTGGAGGAGGCTCTCGACCGCGTCCAGAAGCGGTTTCTCGCGACTCAGTGTGCCAACGGCGGTTGGCCGTATGCCGGCACAGGTGTTGCCGGTTCCCCCTCGATGACCTGCGCCGGATTGCTGGGACTGGCCACGGCTGTGGGCCGACGACAGGAACGCTTGCTTCGCCATGACGCTTCACCTTTGGTACCCCCAGCGAAGCCATCACACTCAACAACCAAAGGTGACGAGAAAAAGAAGCAGGACATAGGGCTGGAGGACCCCTTTTTCCAGCCACCGCCTGAGCCGCATGATCCGAAAACAGTGGACAAGGGGGATCCATTTTTCCTCCCACCGGCCCAGGAGAAACTCGCAGAAAAGTCACCCCGACCCCAGAAAGCGTTACCGCCTCAGAAGGAGAAGATACCCTTCGCCGGAGACCCCTGCGCCCCTGCCATTGGGAAGGGACTGGCCAACCTCGCCGCAGTTCTGGAAGGAGGTTTACCTCAAGGCAAAGGAAAGCATATCCGCCAGATTGCCTGGGGCCGGGACTACTACTTCCTGTGGTCCCTGGAGCGAGTTGGGGTGATCTTCGGTCTGGAAAAAATCGGTCAGGTCGATTGGTATCAATACGGTGCCGATCTGCTCATTCCCGCCCAGAATCCCAATGGCAGCTGGGGTAGCCGAGTGGATACAGCTTTTGCCCTGCTGTTCCTGGCCCGCTCCAACGTGGTCCGTGACCTGAGTCGGGTCGTACAAGGGAAAACACAAGATACCGAATTGCGAGCTGGAGGCTTGCCCCCTGTTCCGGTCATTCCCGATGATAGAAAGCCACCGAACGACGCAACCTCACCATGGGCACACCCGGTGGACTCGGTACACCCTAGTCAAGGGCCAACCTCGGGTGGACATACTCGAATTCCTCCGCCTCGTCCCGACCCCGGAACGCCCTCTGAGGGAGCCGATCTCTTCTCCGGTTCCGGTGCGCGAACGTCCCCAACGGAGCTACCTCCGATAACCCTTCCCCGGAACGCGACAAGGACGAATGATACCCTGAGCCTGAGTCCGATCGAGGATGCGGCCGCAGTCGTAGAAGAGCTGTTACGGACCCCCGAGGATCGATGGACGGAACGTCTCGCGGGGATACGCGATGGTAAAGGTGGTGTGTACACCCAGGTGTTGTTGCTTGCCATCCGGCGTGTGGGAGAAGAAAAGGTGGGTGTCGTCCGGCAGGCCCTAGCCGAGCGTTTGACTCGGATGACTGCAGATACCCTGCGGCAATATTTGAAGGGGAATGACCCGGAACTGCGCCGGGCTGCCGTTTTGGCCATGGCCATGAAAGATGACAAGGCTTTCATTCCCGATATGATCACCGCGCTTCTGGATGACGAAGAGATGGTGGTGCGGGCAGCACGAGCCGGATTGAAAAGTCTGACTGGACAGGATTTTGGTCCACCTCCTGGTGCAGACTTACGCTCCAGAAGTGTGGCCGCCCAGAATTGGTTGAAATGGTTCCGCCAACAGCAGCGGCAAAGGTGATCGTCAAGCCATACACTGGTTTTCTATCTGAGACAGCCCTGCCTGTATTCGGTTCTTCCGCGTTTGTCCCTTCAATCCCCCGGGACAGGCCGCCCACGTGTAATGTTCTCGAGCAACGAGGATGAGTTATTGGCAAGCTCCTGGGGATGATCCAACTCGGCCAACGCGATTCGGGCATGGTCCCGGAGAATGTCGATGATGGCGGGGTGCTGACCCAGAGGTGGGGCCACGGTGAACTGAGTTTGGGGATAAAGTTGGCGAAGCCGCTGACATGCTGCCGAGAGGTCATCAACGACATGACGACCCGGTGACAAGAAATAAGGTAGCAAAATCACGATGCTGGCGCCGTGTGCCACGCAGGCAGCAGCCCCTTGTTCAATCGTAGGCTCGGTTAGTTCCAGATAAGCGGGTTGGACATAGTCGAATTGTTCGCATTGTCGCAACGCTTGGGCGATCTGTTCCAACTCCGCGTTGGCTTGGGACCGTCGGCTCCCATGGGCGATCAGAAGAATGGCACGAGTCGGAGAAGGCATCGGAAAACCTCAGCATAGAGAATCCATAATCTAGTTATAGGAAACTCGAGATGTTCCTGACGGGCAGGTACCCATGAGCGGAGTATTAGCAGGTTCCCGAATAGGTAACTGGTATCTGGAGGAGGAGGTATCGCGAGGGCCTCAAGGCATCCTGTATCGGGCGCGGAGTTATCAGGATGATGGTCGCAAGGCCGCCGTCAAGGTATGGGAAGGGGTGCTAGCCCGTCATCCGAATCTTCAGCAAACCTTTGCGGCCGACCTGCTTCCGCTCCAACGTCTGGAGCATAGCAATATCGCTCGCTATTACGAAGGTGGTATTCGGGCGGGGGTCGTGTACATCGCCTGCGAGTGGGTGACGGGAGAAGATTATGCCCGTCGCTTGCGACAGGGACCGGTACCCTGGCAGGAAGTGCTTCAAGTCGCCGTCCAGATGGTTCGGGCTTTGAAGCATGCTCACAACCGCAATATCTTACATCGGGAACTCAAACCCGCTCATGTGATGCGAACGGAGGACGGAATAGTCAAGGTGCTCTCCTGCGGCCTGGCCCGGATCATCCCACCGCCTGTGGCGTTGACCCCGTCACCGCTCGGGGCTGAATCGTTCCTGCCTCCCGAGGTGTCCAGTGGTAAGCCTTACACACGGCGGAGCGACTTTTATGCTCTGGGAGGGGTGCTTTATACCTTATTGACCGGTCGCCCTCCATTCCCAGCTGCTACTTTGGTCGAGCTGACCCATAAACACAGTTACGTGCTTCCAGAGCGGCCCGCTATGTTGGTACCGGATGTTCCAGCCGAATTGGACGAATTTGTATGCCTGTTGTTGGAAAAGAATCCGTCCCGCCGTCCTGCAAATGCGCACCAGTTGTTGGAAGAACTCGAGCACATTCGGGCTAAACTGGAACGTCGAGGCAAAAGGATCCACTGGCCGGTTCCATTGACTCCGGACACCGTAGAGACGGTGGTCCTGGCACAACACACGGACAGTCATGACGATGCTGAGACGCAACGGCAACCGCGTCCCCTCCTCCAACGGGCTTGGGTGGTGATTCCGGCGTTCCTACTCGTCATCGGATTACTCCTTTATGCTTTCCTTCGTCCTCAGGTGCCCGCGGAGGAGCTGTACCAGGCAGCCCTGCCGTTGATGCAGTCCGAGCGACCGGAGGATTGGGAGTACGCTTGGGAGATGTATCTTGAGCCTCTCAGCCGGAAATATCCCGATCGCTATTCGGGAGAAGTGACCGCGTTCCGGCAAAAACTGCGAGACTATCGGGAACTCAAGCGTTTGATCGTCGAAGGAAGTCGATGGCAGCCCCGCTCCGAAGCGGAACGCGCTTATTGGCGGGGGTTGCGGATGGCTCAGACGCAAGATATCGCAGCAGCACGACGCATCTGGAAGGCGTTGATCATCGTGTTTGAATCTCAGCCAGCCGAGCGCCTCTGGGTCGAACTGGCTCGCCAAGGCCTCACCTTGCTGGATCAGCATTTTCCTTCTTACTCTGGGCCCGCCGACACCTCTGCTGTCGCGACGCAGTTGCAAGCTGTCATCGAACGGATGCGGGAGTTGCGACAGACAGGTCACACGGCCGAGGCCGAACGGATCCGCCGAAGTCTGGAGGATTTGTACCAAAATGACCCGGTCGTATCCGAGTTTCTCCAGAAATCCCTCGGGAATTGATCACCAGCGGCCCTCAAAAGTGTTATACCCTTATGAGAGAAGAAGGATCGTCCACCACGGGATACGTGCGGTGGCAGGAGCTTCAACCCGGTTTTTCGGAAAGATCGCAATCCTGAGTTCCGAAGAGAGCAGTAGCCATCATGCCTACCCCACCCACCACGATTGAAGATTATTGTGCGCTGTTGGTCAAAAGCCGCCTGTTATTGAACGAAGAGGTCGATGCGGCATATCAGCGATTCCTCAAGGAAAGTGAAGCGGAAGGGAAGTCCACGACCGACATCGACCGCTTTCGCCGTTACCTGGTGCGTCAACGGTTGTTGACGGATTATCAAGCCTACATGATCCAGAGGGGAAGAGCCGAGGGATTCTTCATCGGAGGGTATAAGATCCTTGATCGTGTCGGCAAGGGTCATATGGGAGTAGGCGGGGTGTACAAGGCGCTCCATCATCTGGGTCAGATAGTCGCGTTGAAGATCCTGCCAGCTTCCAAAGCGTCGAACCCCCACACCCTGGCACGCTTCCAGCGGGAAGCCCGGTTGCTTTTGCAACTGAATCACCCCAATATCGTGCGTGCCTTCCAGGTCGGCGAAGCTCAAGGTGTCCACTATCTGGTGATGGAATATCTGGAGGGGGAAACCTTGCAGGACGTTTTAAGTCGGCGTGGTCGCTTACCCTGGCAGGAGGCGGTGCGTTTGATCCATCAGGCTTTACAAGGTTTGCAGCATCTGCATGAACGGCACATGGTCCACCGCGACCTCAAACCTTCGAATCTCATGCTCGTCAACAGCCCGGACAGCGACGATGAAAATGAAAAGAAGAGGGCGGGAACCGGTCCCGAGACGGAAGATACAACTTGGAATGCGACACTGAAGATCCTCGATATCGGCTTGGGGCGTGAACTCTTTGATGAGAATACCCCCGAAGGGCAGATAGAGACGCAAATCACCCAGGAAGGCTCCGTGTTGGGTACCCCCGATTATATGGCTCCCGAGCAGGCCCGAGATGCAAGCAGTGCGGATATCCGTGCAGATATTTATAGCCTGGGATGCGTATTGTATCACTGCATTACGGGCCAACCTCCTTTCCCGGATAGCAACATCATGTCGCAAATGGTTCGACATGCGATGGAACCAGCTCGGCCCTTGCGTGAGTTCGTCCCTGACATACCGCCCACGTTACAAATCGTAATGGATACTTTGCTAGCCAAGCAACCCGAGAAGCGTTATGCGACGCCTGCAGCAGCTGATGCGGCATTACAACCCTTACTCAGTTCGCGCGGTGCCCGGCCAACCCTAGCACGACTGACTCCCGCCTACAAGGATTGGCTTGAGAGTGAATCGGGACTGGAATTAGCCCCCCCTCTGCCAAATGTTCGGGGTACGGAGAGTGATCAGCAGCAACGTTCCTCCATCACTCGGAAGGCAAGTGGAGATACTGCTCCCAAGCCAATCCTGCCTACTGCATCTCCAGTAGCAGCGGTGCTGGCAGAAAATACCGGACCCAAGCCAATCCTGCCTGTTGCATCTCCAGTAGCAGCGGTGCCGGCAGCTGCGAGTGCAGGGCCGGTGGCGGTTTCGACTGCCCCACAACCAGTCACCTCCGCAGTACCGTCTTATCCCTTACCTCAGGCGGTACCAGCCGGTGTACATCCGACACTCCCCGCAGCTTCGCCTCTCATCGAGGTGGACGTCGAATTGGTGACGGGACCAATTGGCCCTATGACTCCTCCAGTGACTGATGACCGGCCTTTGACAGAACTGAGCCGACGGGATTGGATCATGCTGATTGCCGGTTCGGCATCGGTCCTGACGGCTACGACTCTAGGATTTGTGATCGCGCGACTTTTGCGTCCCAAGCCGCCCGAAGCTCCCTCCACGGAATGACCGATTTTTCGGGTGACTTACGCGTACCGACACAACCGATTTTTCCCGCGACTTTCTTGTACTGACGCGCTGAGATGTTATGCCTCGTATCATCGCTCGTCATTACGAAACAGCCCGACCCTTGGAGGTCATCGTCGACGGTTCAACCATTGTAGCTGTCCATGATGTGGATCCTGGAACATACAACCTCGACGAATTACCATGGATTACTCCGGGTTTCTGTGATCCGCAGATCAATGGCGCGGTGGGTATTTCGTTCCTCCATCCAAGTCGGCTACTGACGCAGGAGGGACCCATGTCCATCGACCCACAAGAGGCTTGGGAGCGAGTCATAAATACCTGCCGTAGTCATGGAATTGGCATTTTCCTTCCTACATTGATCACCGCTAGTTTTGAGACCACCCGACAGGCGTTGCTCACTTGGGAACGTGTATGTGCCCTGCATCCCCATTATCGCCAGGTTTGTCCCGGCTATCATCTGGAAGGCCCGTACCTGTCTCCCGAGGACGGTCCCCGTGGTGCTCATCCGCGGGAATACATCCGCAATCCAGATTGGGACGAATTTCAACGCTGGCAAGAGGCGGCTAATGGACGCATCCGTATGGTTACCCTGGCCCCCGAGCGGCCTGGAGCCATACCAATGATCGAAAAACTCGTGGTTACGGGAGTAGTGGTGGCCATTGGTCATACAGCAGCGACGGCGGATGCGATTCATGCAGCGGTCCAGGCGGGTGCACGCCTGAGCACGCATTTGGGCAATGGATGCCATGCCGTTCTCCCACGCCATGACAACTATCTGTGGGAACAACTGGCATGTGACGAGCTGTGGGCCAGCATCATCTGCGATGGCTTTCATCTTCCTCCTGCTGTGGTCAAGTGTCTGGTTCGAGCAAAGACCTTAGAGCGATTGCTGCTCACCTGTGATGCCAGCAGCCTGGCCGGACTGCCCGCGGGTCGTTATCAAGAATGGAATACGGATATCGAGATCAGCCCGGCAGGGCGGATCAGCGTGGCAGGAACACCCTTTCTGGCCGGAAGTGGATTGTTCACGGACACCTGTGTTTCCAATGTCATCCGTTTTGCCGGCTTGACCCTGTCGGAGGCGATCCGCCTGGCTACGCTCCAACCACGCCGACTCTTGGGCCTACCCCTGCCGGAACTCGCACCGGGCATGCCCGCCGATTGGCTCACATTCCGCTGGGATCGCCAAGGCGCTATTCATGATATCCACTGGCTCAATGAGTATTAACCTATTTATTACTAATCATATGTGTATGAATTCGTTGTCCTGAAAGCGATATCATATCGACCGGCATCAGTTATCATTTTCCCTGAGATGAATTTCATGAGGTGTATAGTGGCTCATATTTTTCCCGCAGATAGGAGAGAAACGGCTCTGTATGCAGAGCTTCCCCTGTCACGCGTCGGCAGAGTTCCTGAGCACGGTACCGTTGTCCGTGTTGGTAGATGTGCTGAACGAGCCAATCCCGCAACGGGGTGAACCGGCCCCTGCGGAAATCTTGTTGCAATTCTGCCTCGCCAAGATGTCTTTTCGCCGCAGCCATAAATTGAGCAGCATAGAGATTTCCTAATGTGTAAGTCGGGAAATAGCCCATCCCTCCAAAGCTCCAATGGATGTCTTGCAAGCAACCATGGGTATCATCAGGAGGGGTCAATCCTAAATACTTGCTCATCTTCTCCTGCCAGGCTCCAGGTAGGTCCTCCACCCGCAGATTATCGGTGAGCATTTCCGTTTCCAATTCAAACCGAAGGACGATATGGAGATTGTAAGTTACCTCATCCGCTTCTACACGAATCAAGGAAGGTCGCACCTCATTGATGGCAAAATAGAATGATTCCAACGACACATCAACGAGCGTCTGGGGAAAAGTCTGTTGCAAGCGTGGAAAAAAATGTTCCCAGAATGGCAGACTTCTGCCAACCTGATTTTCCCACAAGCGGGATTGGGATTCATGAATTCCAAGGGAACATGCGGAACCCAGGGGAGTGCCCGCATGCTGGGCAGGTAGATGCATTTCATACAAAGCATGGCCTGTCTCGTGGAGAACACCAAAAAATGCCTCGCTGAAATAGCGGGGATTGTAGCGTGTGGTGATGCGACAATCCCCGGGACCGATCCCTGTGCAGAACGGATGGGCCGCAACATCGAGGCGTCCACGCGAGAAGTCGAATCCTAGAGCGGCCGCGGCCCCCTCGGCGAAAATCTTCTGCCGTTCGACCGGATAATCCCGCCGTAATAGACTCGTATCAGGACGACGTGTACTGGTGGACCATCGTTGGACTAACGCCATCAATTTCTTCGTCAGGTGACTAAAGAGCGTACGCACAGTTGTGGTGGTCATGCCGGGTTCATATTCGTCCAATAAAGCGTCATAAGGATGGTCCGTGTAACCGATGGCTTGTGCTTCTTCTCTCTTGAGCCTGACGATTTTCTCCAGATGTGTCTGGAAGGCAGCATAGTGATTTTGAGCTTTGGCCTCCTGCCAGACCTGCTGAGCAAGGGTAGTCACCCGTGCCAACTCCTCAACCAGGGCTTGAGGAACGCGAATTGCCCGATCGTAGCTGCGTCGCCACTCCCGAATATTAGCGGCCTCTTCTCCTTGAGGGTCCTCCGTCAGTGCTGACGATTCGACTTGCGTGAGCCATTCTCCTACCTGAGGATCTGTGAGCTTCTGATGAGCCAAAACTGAGAGATAAGCCATCTGTTCCCCACGCCAGGAGGCACCGTAGGTTGGCATATAAGTCTGTTGATCCCAACTCAGCAAGGCGGTACAAGATTGGATGATGCCGATTTCCCGAGATCGGCGAAGTAAAGCAGCATAGGCTTCAGCGGGAGTCATGATATTGCCTTTCTCCAATCTATTGTGACGTGGGACTTATCAACCAGGAGCGTGCTTGGCACTTCTTACGCAGACCAGTGTATTCCTAAGAAGCTCCCCGGCATATTCCAGTCCGGCCACGAAATCGGCTCGCTCATACGTGGGGCCTGTCGTGACATATAATGCCATGTAATAAGGTGATAGGCCGGAGAAGCTGAGACGATACCATGGCTTTCGAGCGTGTCGATCTACCGAATCCGCAAGACACCATTGTAGCCCTGTGCTCCGGACACGGATCGGGCCTGAGAGCCATTGTACGCCTGAGTGGACCGGAGGCACACCAATTCGCAAGTGCTGTTTTTCAACCGCTGGAAGGCAACGATGGTACGGACGATCCTCCTGTCCGCCTCCGCCGGGTGGTTCCCGGTTGCTTGTACCTGGAGGGGATTTCTGCAGCGATACCTGCCTGGCTCTATCGGTTCTACGCCCCGCGCTCCTATACTGGGCAAGACATTGCGGAAATACACACACTAGGATCTCCCCCTATTATCGAACAGCTCATCGCAGAAATTCTGAGGGCAGGAGCACGAGCGGCTCGACCAGGGGAATTCACCCTGCGGGCATTTCTGGCAGGGAAAAAGGACTTAGCACAAGCCGAGGCCGTGCGTGCGGTCATTGAAGCCGATGCCCAGAGCGATCTCCAGCGTGCCTTGCAGCAACTAGCCGGTGGCTTATCCGAGCCACTGCAAGCATTACGCCACGACCTGCTGGACCTGCTGGCCGATGTGGAAGCCAATTTGGACTTTGTAGATGAAGACATCACATTCTTGACACCTCAAGAAGCATCCCGGCGGATCGAGGAAGCAAAAGGTCGTTTACAGATGCTTTTGCAACAACTTCAAAATCGCCAACTTGCGGGACGCATACCCAGAATTGTTCTGGTTGGTCCTCCCAATGCAGGAAAAAGCAGCCTTTTCAACGTTCTCAGTGGAGCACAGGCTTTGGTCAGTCCTGTGCCCGGTACCACACGTGATTACCTTACGCAAATGTGCGAATGGGATGGAGTACGTGTGGAATTAGTGGATACAGCGGGTTGGCAACCCGCCGAAAACTGTATCGAAGAGCAAGCTCAGAATCTAGGACGCACAGTGGCGGAACAAGCAGACATCATTCTTTGGTGCGATGACCAAGGGGTCTTTCTCCCTCCTGACCATCCCCACTCCCCAGAGATGTGGAGCCAGGCAGTAGTAGTACGGGTACGCACCAAGGTGGATCTGGTACCTCACGGCGATGAACGGTCGTCTGATGGGTATCCTGCCGATGTTGCTTGTACTGTAATGTCTGCGGAGGGAATACAGCCGTTGCGTTTGATGCTCCGGGAAAAACTGGAGGCGTTACGTCACTCCTCGACAGCGCCAGGATACAGCCGATGTCAGCATCATATAGAAGAAGCCGTGCGACATTTGGAAGCCGCGGCAAAGCAGATCACCGCTCAGGAGCCGCTCGAGTTCGTGGCAGCAGCCCTACGCGCAGCTTTGCATCAACTCGGCGAACTCACCGGAGCTGTATATACCAACGAACTGCTGGATCGCATCTTTTCGCGTTTTTGCATCGGGAAGTAAAATCTGGCGGAAGTCACCGGGGTATCATTCCCCAGTAGGGTTACCTGGGACCAAACCCCTAACCAGGGTGAGCAGTTCGGCTTTTCAGAAACAGGCAAAACTGATATGAAGTAGTCGCAAAGTTGGGGGAAGGGAAGTGCCTCCACCCCCGGCGGATAGAGATGCTGGTCCTGTCAGGCTGCTGAGGATTGACCGTGTATCGTCTGCTACTCTGTCTTCGCTATCTGCAGACACGTTATCTTGCCTTCATTTGTATTGTGAGTATGATGCTTGGTGTAGCAACTCTTATTGTTGTCAATGCAGTAATGAGTGGATTCAGCACTAAGCTGAAAGACCGTCTTCATGGCATTCTTTCTGATGTTATCATAGATACAACGCGTTTGGATGGATTTATAAAATATGATCATTTGGGCTATCCATTATTCGATACAGATGGTCGAACTATACCACTACCTCCAGACGAGATCATGAATTTGATCCGTTCCAGTAATGCGGCATCATATATCGAAGCCATGACTCCTACTATCGAAGTTTTTGCCATCTTACGCTTCCGCTTCGGAATGGAAGAGCAGACTAAGCCTGTCCGCCTCATCGGCATCGATCCCGTCGGCCGGGCGGCAGTGGGGGGCTTTCGCGAATATCTGGTACGACAGAAGGGGGCAGAAAAGCCAAGTTTCGACCTGACTTCTGAGGCCCGCGAGCGGCATGAGCAACTGCGACGTCAGGGGCGTCTGTTTTCCATGCTCCCACCTCATCCTCAAACCTCTGGATCGATTCAAAATGGGGAAGTGATCCCACCACCGGACCCGCAGATGATGACTCAGGGCATGCCACAACCCCAGTTACACGGCTTGATTGCAGGTTATACTTTAGCACATTTTCGCTATCGTGATGAGCAGGGAAATGTCATTGAGGAACCACTCCTCAAACCTGGTGATGATGTTACTGTCATAACTATTGGAGGAAGAGATATAAAACCTGTTTGGGGAACGTTTGTTGTTACAGACTATTTGAAGACAGAAATGAGCGAATATGATCAGACATTTGTTTTTGTTCCGCTAGAGCATTTGCAATCTATAAGAGGAATGGAAAATCGTTGTACTTCGATACAAATTAAATTGAAAGATTATGAGAGGCACAAGTCCACAGTCGTAAATGAACTACGACGGATTTTCAACCATCCTGAAGTCCGAGTTGCGACTTGGGAAGAGCACCAGGGGCCGTTGCTGGCTGCGATCGACATCGAACGCGGCATCTTGAATCTCTTGCTCTTTATGATCATTGGTGTCGCAGGATTTAGCATATTATCCATATTTACCATGATAGTATCTGAAAAATATCGTGATATTGGCATACTCAAGTCACTTGGGGCAAGTCATCGTGGAGTCATGAGTATATTCCTAGGCTATGGATTATTACTTGGTCTTGTCGGTTGCATATTAGGTACCATATTAGGATTGTGGATTACCGAGAATATCAATGAAATAGAGGTATTTCTCACAAAGATGAGTGGGCGGGCCCTTTTTCCACGGGACGTATATTACTTCAAAGAAATCCCCACAAATGTAGAGCCAATGGCCATCATGTTCATCAACCTCGGTGCTATGGGTACAGCTGTGTTGTTCAGTTTGTTGCCTGCATGGCGAGCAGCACGATTGCACCCTGTTCAGGCCCTGCGTTTTGAATGATTGGCGACTTGTTTTACAAGAAGCATTTTTTTGAACCCTGCAAGCAAGGCGATTCATGAGATGAGCAAAGGATCTGCTATGCTAATTGCGGAAAACCTTCACAAGTCCTATCGCCGGCATTCCCTTACTATACCAGTACTTAGAGACTTGAATCTTGAAGTGAGGAATGGAGAATTCATCAGTATCGTAGGAGCATCGGGATCAGGTAAGAGTACACTCTTGCATTTACTAGGCACTCTGGATGTTCCGGACCAGGGGCAGATTCTGCTGGAGGGCAAACGTATCGATAATCTGTCAGCAAGGGACCGTGATCTGTTACGCAATAGTACCTTCGGGTATATTTTCCAATTTTATCATTTGCTACCGGAATTGAGTGCACTCGACAATGTACTTATGCCTGCCTACATTGCGCATTCCGTCAGAGGATGGTGGAAATCGCGGGGTCGCTGGCGTGCCCGGGCCATCGACTTATTGCGCCGTGTGGGTCTGGCCCACCGCATGTTCCATCGTCCGCGTGAGTTGTCGGGTGGTGAGATGCAACGGGCGGCGGTGGCCCGTGCCTTGCTTATGCAACCTCGTGTGCTTCTCGCGGATGAACCCACGGGAAACTTGGATGCCTCCACAGGGGCAGAAATTATCCAGCTTCTCCGGGAACTGAATCGCAATGAAGGCGTGACGATTGTCATGGTGACCCATAATATGGAAATTGCCGCCCTAACAGATCGTATCCTGCGAATGAGTCAAGGGACGCTGCATCAAGAAACTTTTCCAAACCTGTATGGGAAATTCCGTCAACCCCTACCGGTTACGCTTTTATGAAAATCTTTATGCAAGATATTGATGTATGTAACTTAACTTGAATTTTCCTACTCAAGAAAATCATAAACTGAACCAGAGGCCTCATTGTTAAAGTGGAGTATCATATAGGATTTGAATACATGATGAATGATTCGATCATGTTACTGTCAGGT
>Ga0068705_10001075_pt1 | contig 13876 bp, 10 predicted proteins | sample YNPMSTMetaG_FD_65631 | JGI IMG/M metagenome (GOLD analysis project Ga0068705, IMG submission 65631) | Anoxygenic and chlorotrophic microbial mat microbial communities from Yellowstone National Park, USA - YNP MS-T MetaG | ecosystem: Environmental > Aquatic > Thermal springs > Hot (42-90C) >... | reverse complement strand
TCGCGTTCTGGCCACCAGCCGAAACCGATTTCCTGCCAGCGAAGATCGCCCCGGCGATTTGCGTAACATCACTGTGGCGGTCACGCCAGAACAGGCGAACAAGCTGATCCTCGCTGAAAAGTACGGGACACTCAGCGTGGTCCTGTGCAGCAAACTCGATGAGGACACTCCCGAGTCCGAACTTGACGCTGCTACGGCGGCAGCCGGACATGTGACAGCAATTCCCGCGTCGAACCCCACAGTTGCGACAACCGATCGTACGTTCTCGGAGGATCGAAATGATCTGGTTAACATCTATTCACTGCTTGGAATTTCGCCTCTTACGCCCGAGCCGATGCCTGAGAAACCGATAACCAGGACGGCGCAAATCTGGCGTGGCGGTAGCGTTGAGGAAGTCACATTTGTGGAATGGCAGATTCAGGAAGCCGAGAATGCAACGTTGGTCGCTGAAGGCAAATCGCCGCGACCGTTCACCCCAGGAACGCTGACAAGCTCGCCGGGATCATCGAAGCATTCTGAATCCGAGGCTGAAGATTGCCCCGAGTGTGCTCTCAAACGGGCGAAGGAAGCGGCGGCCCGCTCCTTGGGTGAAAAGCCAGTCCCCACGCCGGCACCGCAACCGGCATCCCGAGGCAATGATCAGGCCAGCCAATCATCGGTCGGTTATGGCCGGGTCGTTACCGTCCCCATGCAGGTTCAGTTTGCAAATTAACCAGTGGTTCGGGCAGTCTCGACAGTTACCAAATTTGTGCGACAAAAAAGCAATGTGAAAATAGTGATGAAATACAGGCGTCCCATACAATCTCTTTTCGAGTCGTGGGAAATCGAGCAATGATGAGTTTTCTTTATCGTCAAAGCGATCAAGGTGGCAATGGGCGACACAACACCGTGGTCGAATCGGCTGGCCGCGAGACATGGGAAAGCGAGTTCCAGAAGCTGAAGACCGGTCTTCATCGAGAGATTATTGAATCCCTCGATTTGTCTCGACTGGCCAAGATGGACGAAAATCAGCTCCGGCGTCACGTCCGCAATTTGACGGAAGCCGTCCTCCGTCGTCGATCCGACTTGCTTGGCAATATTGATGAAGAACGTCTGATCAACGAGTTGATGGCAGAGTCCTTCGGTTTAGGGCCCCTGGAACCGTACATGCAGGACCCGGATGTGACGGACATTCTCGTTAACGGCCCGTTCGAAGTCTATGTCGAACGCTGCGGGAAACTCCAGGCAACGAATACGGTGTTCGCCGATGAAGAGCACCTTCTGCAGATCATTCAGCGGGTGGTATCCCGAGTGGGCCGCCGCATCGACGAGCAGAACCCGATGGTCGATGCGAGGCTCCCCGATGGCTCCCGTGTCAATGCCGTGATCCCGCCGCTGGCCCTGAATGGCCCGATCCTCTCCATCCGGCGTTTCGGGCATGAACGCTTGAAAATGACCGATCTGATCGAATTCGGGTCCATTTGCCGCGAAATTGTGGAGTTGCTGCGGGTGGCTGTGGAAGGCCGAATCAACATCCTCATCAGTGGTGGGGCCGGTTCCGGGAAAACGACACTCCTCAACAATCTGTCGGCCTTCATTCCCGAGGACGAACGATTAGTCACCATCGAGGACTCGGCAGAACTCAGGTTGCAGCGAAAACACGTCGTCAGCCTCGAAACGCGGATTTCCAACGCGGAAGGACGAGGTGAAGTTACCCCCCGCGATCTGGTGCGAAATGCCCTCCGCATGCGTCCCGACCGAATCATTTTGGGTGAGGTGCGAGGTGCCGAGGCCCTGGACATGCTTCAGGCCATGAACACGGGCCATGAGGGTTCCCTGACCACCATTCATGCCAACGACACACGGGATGCCCTTTCCCGTTTGGAAGTCATGGTCAGCATGGCGGGACTGGAACTTCCCGTCGGCGTGATTCGTCAATACATCGGCTCGGCCATCACCCTTGTCGTTCATCTGGCACGACTCAAGGGAGGCGTTCGCCGGGTGATGCGCGTCTCAGAAATCACCGGTTTCAATAACGGGGATTACCAGTTGCAGGAATTGTTCGGCTTTCGGCAAGAGGGCGTTGACAGCGCCGGTCGAGCCAAAGGGACGTTCTATGCCACCGGCAATGTGCCTCATTTTTTGAAACGATTGGAGGAGCAAGGCATTGCGGTGCCGGTGTCCCTTTTTGAAAAACGCCCATTAACCCCCGTGGTTTCGACCATGGAATAGGAGGTCTTATCCAATGGTGTGGACCGTTTGGCTTTACCCGATCCTGACATTCACTGCGATCACGGGAGTTCTTCTCCTGGTCGTGATGACAATCTTCGGTCGGAAGCCGTCAGGGCATCAAGACCCCTCCGGCGATGCAGACCTTGAAGACCTCTTTTACGTTCCGCCGGCGAAGGCCGCACGAACGGCCATTGACCGCTGGTTTTACGAGTTGCTCGAGGCAGCGGGAAGCCGGTTGGATCGTTCCACGGCAACCTTGCTCCCAGGCGCTGGTGCCCTGATTGGAGCGGCCTCGCTTCTGGTTCTTTTCGATAATCCCCTCTGGGCGATGCTGGGTACCTTGATCGGAGCGGTAATTCCCTTGGCATTCTGGAAATTCCAGGCCTGGCGACGGGTCCGACACATGCGAAAACAGTTGCCAGGCGTTTTGCAGCTCTTTGCCGATGCGGTGCGCAGTGGTCTCTCGCTGGAGCGTGCTACGGCACTCGCGGCCCAGGAATCCAAAGGCCCGTTGCAAGCCGAGTTCAAGTGGTGCGCAGCGCAACTGGAACTCGGTCACTCGCCCATCCGCGTGATGGAGCGGATGGCCCAGCGGATCCCCATCCCCGAGTTCCGCATCTTCGCCACAGCAGCACTGGTCCATCGCCGCACGGGTGGCGACCTGGCCAACCTGGCCGACCGACTTGCCCGCTCCGCAAGAGAGCGAACTGAATTCTACGGCCACCTCAAAGCGGTGACCGCCGGAAGTCGTCTCTCGGTCCTCGGCTTGACAATCGGGGTCTTCGTTGCAATGGGATTATTGGGATTCACTCGACCCGAATACATTCAGCAATTCCTCAACCATCCGAATGGCTTGACGCTCCTGGCCGTCGCCGCTGGACTACAGATCGTTGGTCTGTTCTGGGTCTGGCGAATCCTCCAGGTGCGATATTGAACTTATCTCCGGACAATTAGACGCGACTGAAAGACGAAAAAGACTTCGTTCACGAAGGTTATATCCATGGCAGATTTCCCACTCATCGAATTGGCCCTCTGGCAAAACCTGGCTCGTTTCTGGAACGAATGGGGACTGTCAATCCTCGCCTTTGTCAGCATCGTCTCGCTGGCTCTGGTCGTCCGGCGGATCTTGGCCTGGCGACGTCACGTCAGGTCCGAGTCTGTCGTTCCCAAGATGCCACCGGTCGTGGATCCCGAAATGGAGGACGCCGGGGCCTTTGGGGCATTAACCCCGGCCCTGGCCGCGCAGATTCCCGAATCTGCCAGGGAAACTCGCGATTTCCAGTTGCTCTTGCGGCAGGTTGGTTTGCATCATCCATCGGCACGGTACACGATTTACGCCTTCCGGTTCCTGTTCCTGATCACACCGATCCTGATTGCCGGTCTTTGTGCCGTGGTTGCCGATCGGTCGTGGACGGTACCAATTCTCGTCGCTGGCGGATTTGCCGGTGCCGTACTGTCCATCATCCCCAGAATGTACGTGTTCCTGCGACGTCGAAAACGGTATGAAGAAATCCGTAGTGGCCTGGCCGACACAATCGACATGCTTGGCATGTGTCTTACCGGCGGGCTGAGTCTGACCGATAGCCTTGACCACGTTGCCGGACAAATGGGGGCCTATCCCGCCCTCGCTGAGGAATTGCGAACCGTGAAGCGTCAGGCCGAGGTCGGCAGTTTGAAGCTCGCCCTGGAAGACCTCACCCAGCGTGTTGATCTTCCGGAAATCCGCCAGCTCTGTGCTGTGCTCGCTCGCGGAACACAACTAGGAAGCCAACTAGCCGGCTCGTTAAGCGAACATGCCGATCATCTTCGTGTGGCTTTACGACAGTCGGCCCTGGCTCGGGCCAATAAGGCGCCCGTAAAACTCGTCCTCCCGATCCTGTTTTGTCTGGCCCCGGCTGCCCTGATTATCCTGACGGCCCCGGCCTTCCTCGAACTGAGAGAGTTTTTCGATCCATCCGTCATGAAAAGTACGACTGGTAAAGGTGTTACCTTCGGCACAAATAGTGTGATCGAAGCAATCCGCGAGCTTGATCAACGGCCGACCCCAGGACTCCCCACCAGCGATCTTGGTGTACCCATCCCAGAGTAGGCCATGTGACGAATTCCGGTTGTACGAGTTGACGGGGCCGTCGTCCGGGATTCTCTCACATCGCTGACCTATCGGGCAAAGCCATAAACCGCCGCTTCACGCGGCGGTTTTTCTTTTCTCCTCATTGCCAGGCATAAGCTAAGTTTTGAGTGAAGAGCAAAAATGGTGACCTTTGACGGGGGGGCAGGTAAGGTTGTCTTGTTGTTACTCCCGAAGTGCTGTTGACAGGCACCCGGCCAATGGAACCGGGGGCCGCCTTTTCTGGAGATGAGGAGTGCGTTGACGGATGTCACAGACCCCGATCATGCGACCGTTGGTTCCGAATTCTCGACCTGGCATCGAGAACCGTCAGATTTCGTTCGATGAACTGAAACAGCGGATCCACAGCAAGCTTGTTGACAAACTCGATTTGTCCAAGATCGGACAGTTAGAAGGGGACGTTCTCCGCCGGGAAATTCGCCTCGTCGTCGAGCATTTGTGCGACAGCGAGAACACGATGCTCAATCGTTCTGAGCGCGAACGATTGATCGATGAGGTGCTCGACGAAACGTTCGGCCTGGGGCCTCTGGAGGCCCTCCTCAAGGATCCAACGATCAGCGATATTCTGATTAACGGTCCCAAAAACGTGTACGTGGAGCGCCGCGGAAAACTCGAAAAGACGTCGATCTGTTTCCGCGATAACGAGCACCTGCTACAGATCATCGACCGGATTATTTCCAAAGTTGGCCGACGGGTCGATGAAACGTGTCCCATGGTGGACGCGCGTATGCCCGACGGCTCACGTTTCAATGCGATCATCCCGCCTCTGGCTTTGGACGGTGCCGCCGTGTCCATTCGCCGTTTTGGGCGGAGCCCTCTGAAACTTGAAGACCTGCTGAATCTGAAGGCCTTCACGCCGGAAATGGTGATGCTTCTCGAAGGGGCCATCAAAGCTCGTTTGAACATCATCATCGCCGGTGGAACGGGCTCCGGTAAAACAACGCTTTTGAATACGCTATCAAGCTTCATCCCAAACAACGAGCGTATCATCACGATAGAAGACGCGGCCGAATTGCAGTTGCAGCAAGAGCACGTTGTTCGTCTGGAAACACGTCCACCGAACATCGAGGGGAAAGGTGCCATCTCGGCAACGGATCTCGTTCGTAACGCCCTTCGTATGCGTCCCGAGCGAATCATCATCGGTGAGTGTCGTGGACCGGAAGCCCTCGATATGTTGCAGGCCATGAACACCGGTCACGAGGGGTCCATGACCACGTTGCATGCGAACTCCCCGCGTGACGCGCTGGCCCGCTTGGAAACGATGATTATGATGGCGGGCTTCGAGTTACCCCTCAAGGCCATGCGAACGCAAATCGCCAGTGCCGTCAACTTACTTATCCAGGCCAATCGTCTCCAGGGTGGTGTGCGGCGTATCACGCACATCACAGAAGTGGTCGGCTTGGAACAAGATACCGTCATCACCCAGGATATCTTCCGTTTTGAACAGGACGGTGTGGACGAGAACGGGCGGGCGTACGGTCGCTTCGTGGCGACAGGCATCCGCCCAACATTCATGTCGCGGCTGGAAGCTCGAGGCATCAAACTTCCGCCATCGATTTTCCGCCAACGAGTGATGTTAGAAGCTTGATTAGAATCCCTATGACTTATGTTCGCCCGTTTGACAGATTGCTAAACAGCGAAAACCCGAAAAAAACCTTTTATTCTCCGAGTAGTTAATCGATCGGAGCAAGTTTACCCATGACACAAATGACGATTGTGATTATCGTGGCGGCTTTCATTGGCGCAGCGGCCCTGGTCGTTGCCTTGAGCCAGTTTTTGGGCCAGAAATCCGAGAGCCGATTGGAAAACCGACTGGCGGCTTTCACGCGCCGTGACAACCGTCGCGCAGAGAATAAGGACCAGACGACGACGGTCCTTGCTGAACCAATCGACGACGGGTTGTCCCTCGCCCATCAGATCCTCAAACGTTTCCCCAACCTGCAAAGGCTTCTGGAACAGGCGGACGTCGGTATTCCGCCCGGGCGACTCCTGGCGATCGTTACGGTATTGGCCGGTCTAGGACTAGTCATCGCGCTGACTTTGCGATTTCATCCAGCCCTTATTCCCCTTTTGCCGCCGGCGCTGGGAAGTATCCCGCTACTTTGGGTCCTCTGGCGACGACGACGTCGGTTACGGGCGTTTGCTGCTCAGTTGCCCGAAGCACTGGACATGTTGGCTCGAGCTTTGCGCTCCGGGCAAAGTCTTGCATCGGGATTCAATCTGGTGGCGAAGGAAATTCCGGCCCCGGCTGGGAAAGAATTTGGGCGCGTTTTCGAAGAACAAAACCTGGGAATTCCACTCGAAGAATCCCTGCGCGACATGGCAGAGCGGATTCCCAACCTGGATTTGAAGTTTTTTGCGACGGCCGTCATCTTGCAACGACAGACCGGAGGCGACCTGGCGGAGATCTTAGATCGGATCAGTTCGCTGATCCGCGAGCGTTTCACCATCTGGGGGCAGGTTCAGGCCCTAACGGGTGAAGGACGACTGTCCGGAATCATCTTGATGGCTCTGCCGGTCGTACTATTCTTGGCCATCTACCGGCTTAACCCAGATTATGTCATGACTCTATTTACCGATCCAATGGGTCAAAAAATGCTGGCCGGAGCCATTGTGATGCAAATTCTGGGAGCAATTGTCATCCGTAAGATTGTCACGATAAAGGTCTAAAACTGGAGTTGAAATCGTCCGATTGGGCGAGGTAGAAAACAATGGACCACAACGTTATCCTCGACATTTTCGTAGCACAGGGTTTCGACGCCGTTGCGATTGTGCCCTATGCGGTCTTCGGGATGTTTGCCGCAATCGCATTTCTGATTCTGGAGCGATTTTCTGGTGCCAAGCCGCGTAGTGTTCAAAGATTGGAGGAGTTCACCCGACCGCAGCGACACCGGGTGACCGTCGAAGAGTTGGCCGAGCGGCGTCCTAATCGCTTCACCGAAGTATTGGAAAAGACCACGCCAGCGTTTGCGAAGCCACTGGAACCCAAGAGTGAAGTTGAAATGGGACGGCTCAAACAACGGCTGGCTGAAGCGGGCTTTCGCGGTGATAAGGCCGTGCAAATCTTTCTGGGACTGAAGTTCCTCTCCCTGCTCGCCGGTTTTGTCCTCGGTGGCTCGGTCATGGTCGGACTGTGGGGACTGTCTCGGAATGCGACAACCTCGGCAATTATTGCCGCCGGTTTGGGATTCTACTTGCCTGATCTGGTCGTCGCTTTTGTGAGCCGACGCCGGAAAGAGGCAATCTTTTTGAGCCTGCCTGATGCCCTGGACCTTCTCGTTGTTTGTGTCGAAGCCGGATTAGGTTTGGATCAGGCGATGCGAAAGGTCACCGAAGAGTTGGCCAGCTCCCATCCGGTGATTGCCAAAGAGTTCGCTCTGGCAAATCTCCAGCTCCAGATGGGCCGTCCCCGAGCAGAAGTGTTGCACGAAATGGGTGTTCGGACCGGGGTGCAGGATATGCGGGCACTGGCTGCCGTTATCGTTCAGGCCGAAAAGTTCGGATCAAGCATTGCCCAGGCCCTTCGCGCCCAGAGTCACGCCATGCGGACCCGCCGACGACAACTGGCCGAGGAACGAGCGCAAAAGACCGCCGTCAAACTGATCTTTCCGCTGGTCCTGTTCATCTTTCCGGGGATCTTCGTCGTCCTCGTGGGACCTGCTGCGATTACGATGATCCGCGAATTGTTCCCGCGTATGGCCGGGGGCTGATAAGGCTTTTCTGATGCTACGGTTTGCCGTGCCTCAGATGGGGAAGCTTTCACCCATCGGGGTGAAACTGTGGTGCAGGTTCTCCCCTGAAAACCATCCACACAGCCCGCCAGAACCGTCACATCTTGGCAGGCTTACCTTGCAGTTACAGGATCCAACGGACGTGACATGACTTCCCTTCGCGCCTAGAATCTAAGATGTGCTTTTTTGGCGGACTACGAAATCGACCGTAGTTTTCCCTCGGTTGCGTGGATAACGAGATTAGGATCGGGGTTTTGGCGAAAGCAGTTTGGAGCCAATCTTTACCTGCGATCGTCGTTCTCCGTTTTCACTGAAGTTGGCTCAAGGTGTGATCGAAGGAGTCTTCAATGATTTCTCGTCGGGTAGTGATCGTTGGTGGCGTGGCCGGTGGAGCCTCCTGTGCAGCACGGCTTCGCCGACTTGACGAAAATGCAGAAATCTTCGTGTTTGAACGCGGCGGCTTTGTCTCATTTGCGAATTGCGGTTTGCCGTATTACATCGGTGGTATTATCGCGCCGAGGGAGCGGTTGCTTGTCGCCTCGCCGGAACGATTCCGTGACTATTTCAACATCGAGATTCGTGTCCATCACGAGGTGACCAGGATCGACCGGGAACAGCGCCTGGTCGAAGTCCGCAACTGTCAAACGGGAATCTCATTCACGAAGCCCTACGACACCCTTGTGTTATCGCCCGGTGCGAAACCTGTGGTCCCACCCGTTCCCGGCGTGGATCTCCCGGGCGTCTTCACACTACGTCTTCTCGAAGATGCCGAACGAATTTATCGCTGGCTGGAAGATCGACAGGTGACGCGCGCCGTTGTTGTGGGCGCTGGATATATCGGGCTGGAAATGGTGGAAAACCTGGTTCGCCGGAATATTGCCGTCACCCTCGTGGAGGCAGCCGATCAGGTCCTCCCTGGCTTTGACGGAGAAATGGTCGTTCCGTTCTACGACAAACTGGCGGCCCATGAGGTTGATTTGCTCCTCGGTAGCCCACTTTCGGCAATTGAACCGCACAATTCGCGACTGGCTGTGCTTGCCGGCGGAAAACGCGTCGATTGTGGTGCGGTGATTCTGTGCGTCGGTGTACGGCCCGAAGTGACCCTGGCCCGAGCGGCAGGCTTGGAAATCGGTCAGTTAGGCGGGATCCGGGTTGACGAACAAATGCGAACGACCGATCCGAACATTTTCGCGGTTGGTGATGCTGTGGAAGTGAAAGACCTTGTGACGGGAAAATGGACATGGGTCCCGCTTGCCGGTCCAGCCTCCCGCCAGGCCCGTGTGGCTGCCGATGTCATTTGTGGCCGACCGAGCCGTTTCCGCGGTGTTTTGGGGACTGCGATCATCACGGCTTTTGGCGTCACAATTGCCAAGACGGGCTTGAGCGAAAAGGCTGCTCAGCGGGAGGGGATCCGCTATCAAAAAAGCTACTCGCATTCCCCGCACCACGCCACGTACTATCCAGGATCAAAACCCATCTCGATGAAATTGCTCTATGATCCGGCGGATGGGCGAATCCTCGGCGCCCAGGCAATTGGGGAAAGCGGTATCGACAAAAGGATCGATGTCATCTCGATGGCCATCCAAAAGGGAGGGACCGTCTTTGACCTCGAAGAAGCCGAATTGTGTTACGCCCCTCAATTCGGCAGCGCCCGCGATCCCGTCAACATTGCGGGATTTGTCGCCGGTAATATCTGCCGGGGGGATGTCGAGGTTGCCCATTGGGAAGATTTGGACAGAGCTGATCAAAATGCGTCGCCGCTTGTGATTGACGTCCGGACACCCGGCGAGTATGCGGCGGGAGCACCGCCCCGGGTTGTGAACATCCCCCTCGGGGAACTCCGCAGCCGGTTGCATGAGTTACCTACCGACCGCGAACTGTGGGTGCACTGCGGAGTCGGTCAGCGGGCCTATTATGCAGCCCGAGTCCTTAGCCAGAAAGGATTCCGCGTGAGAAACCTATCGGGAGGATACACAACCTATCGATCTTACCGCCGGAGTAAGCCGAAAGACTAACTTCCAAGCGGGGACGGATGTACCTGGCAGCCCGTCGTTCCCGTATCGGAGGGCGCACCCTTGTCGTCCCCGATGAATTCGGATGGATTATCCAATGTGGCGCGGCGGACCTGACAAGCAGGTCCCTCCGAGAGGGGAGGGGCACGCTTGTCGTGCCCGTTGAGGCTATCTGCAAATAAGAGGCGATCGCAGTGCTGGAACTTCTGCCGCCCCGTATCTTAAAATATAGCAGTTGCCTGGAGGATAACGAACGAGCGCAGTCTACCCCGATTCTACTATTGGCGGTGGCCCGCTAGTCGGGTGGCGTTGTCACTTCGACCCAATTGAAAAGGCTAAACGTATAGGAAGAATTGCCACGTCCTACGGGAACACGTTAGGATAGATAACCGTATGTCGGATAGTTTTTCCAGCATTGAGGCGGCCGTGGAGGCGATTGCCCGCGGCGAAGTCATTATCGTTCTCGACGACGAAAACCGCGAGAACGAAGGGGACTTCATCTGCGCGGCCGAGAAGATCACGCCGGAAGCTGTCAATTTCATGATCACGTATGGTCGTGGCCTGCTTTGTGCCGCGATTCTGCCAGACATTGCGGAGCGGTTGGAATTGCCGCTGATCGTGAAAGACAACACATCACCGCTAGGCACGGCCTTCACGGTTCCGGTGGATCACAGGTCGTCACGCACGGGGATCACAGCGGTGGAGCGGGCGACAACGATCCGCGCGCTCATTGACCCTGCCAGCAAGCCGGGGGATTTTTGCCGGCCGGGTCATGTCCATCCCCTGATTGCTAAGGAAGGTGGTGTCCTCCGCCGGGCGGGGCACACGGAGGCTGCTGTCGATCTGGCCCGCCTGGCAGGCCTCAAGCCGGCCGGTGTCCTGTGCGAGATCCTCAATGAGAAGGGAGACCGCGCGACACGGCCGGAATTGCACGAATTGGCTTGCCGTTTTCATCTGGAAATTATTACGGTGGAAGAATTGATCCGATATCGACGTCGGCGGGAAAAGCTCGTTTATCGGCTTGCCGAAGCACAGTTGCCCACTCGCTATGGAATGGGCCGGATCATCGCTTATGGGGTCAAGTTCGAGAATCAAGAGCCGGTGGCCGTCATCATCGGCGATCCATCCCGAGTCCCTGCCCCGCTTGTCCGACTTCATTCGTCATGCTTCACCGGTGATTTGATCGCTTCCCTTCGCTGCGATTGCGGAGATCAACTTCACCTGGCCATGGAAATGATCAGCCGTGAAGGAACAGGCGTCCTGGTCTATTTGCCGCAAGAGGGACGCGGGATCGGACTGGTTGAAAAAATCAAGGCTTATCACCTTCAAGATCAGGGGATGGATACGGTCGAGGCCAATCTGGCCCTGGGACACCAGGCCGATTGCCGCGACTATGGGATCGGTATTCAGATCCTGAAAGACCTCGGCCTTTCCAAGGTTCGGCTTCTTACGAACAATCCCAAAAAGACGGACGCCTTCATTTACGGTGGATTCGACCTTGAAGTGGTTGACCAAATCCCCATCCTCGGCCCAATCAATGAATTCAATGCCAAGTATCTGGCAACCAAGCGGGACAAGATGGGCCATCTTCTTCCCGATACATTCTGATCTTGCGTCCTTTGCGAAAATGCTGAATGTTGCAACGGTAGTTTCGCAATGCTAGCATAGTGCTGGTTTTACTGCCGGCACATCTCTTGGCTTGCGGTTTTGAACCTTATACTGAGGAGGCATTTCCATGTCACTGCGTCGCGCATTTTTGGTCGGTCTTATCGTCGTATTTGCTGTGACCTCTCTGGGCACGGGAGGTTTCGGGCAAGAGGGAAAAAAGATCTACATCCTTACCGATCTGGAAGGCGCCAGTGGTGTTTACAAATTTGCCCAGACCCGGGAGTCAGGCCCTCTGAACGATCAGGCCAAAGAATATCTCATGGGGGATATTGCCGCCGTGGTTCGTGGTCTGCGCGATGCAGGGGCGGGCGAGATCATTGTCCTGGACGGCCACGGAACCCAGGCCTTTGTGCCGCATCTGATGGAGCCTGGCGCGAAGTACATCACAGGCATCCCGCGACCTTCTGTGGTGCCCTATCTCGACGAAAGCTTTGCCGGAGTCGTTCAATTGGGTGCACATGCGATGATGGGAACACCTGATGGGGTATTGTGTCACACGCAATCATCGCGAAGCGAGAACCGCTACTGGTATAACGGGGTGGAATCAGGCGAGATTGCCCAAGTTGCCCTTTATGCGGGCGCCTTCGGGGTTCCGACGATTATGGTCACCGGCGATGAGGCGGCTTGCCGGGAAGCCCGACAGTTCCTTGGCGAAGATGTCGTGACCGTGGTCGTCAAGGTGGGGCTGGCACGCGAGTCGGCCATGCTCTTTCCTTTCGAGGAAACTCGTAAAGCACTCTACGAGGGTGCCAAGCAAGCGATGGCCCAAATCGGCAAATGCAAACCCTATAAGATCGACATGCCAATCAAAGCCAGGAAACAGTGGCTCACCTTCGAATCCCCCGATGGTCCCGGGAAACTTCAGACGAAAGAAGGCATAATCGAAGACGTGCGGCAATTGTTCAAGTTCTAGAACGGGCGACAAAAGAAGCTCAAGCCTTAGGTGATGGCTTGCTCCTTCAGTGCTACAAAACGGGCACGCCCCTGTTCCGAAAAGGCAAGCTTGTCCTCACGGGCCAACCATCCAATGGCCTGCATGACTTCGTCCCGTGGTCGGCCCACCTTTTTGACGATTTGACTCAAGTTGAGTGGCCCGTTTTCGTTCAACACATGCCAGACACGCCCGGCAGTTTCCCCGATTCTTGCCACATAGGAAGGACTTGCTTCACTCATGGCTCCATCCTTCTCTTTAAAAGATTAGCGCTCATCGACCACAGCGCATTCACTCAACGCCGGTCTCAAATCACGACTGTCGAATATCCGAACTGTCTCAGCCAGATTGGTTCAATAGGCCTCCCGTCGTGAACCATTTGATGGCATTTTACCCCGCACACGCAGGGTTTCCAATAAGCCGCAACCAGCGGCTCATGCGCAAAATGTCTTATTATTCTTCGCGCCTCAGGCATCGAAACTCAACAGGGAGAGTGCCTTTTCTTGGCCAAACACTTAGACTGCTGCCAGGAGAATATCTTTATTGCGTCAGGTTTTGTTTTCAGGGGAGAGAAACAACATGCTTGGATTACGTTACCTGGCAGCGCCGGCGATATGTTGGTCAGTGTTTTTGGGCACCAGTGCCCAGGCGGTCGATCGGCCAAATGTAGTCCTTATCATGACCGACGACCAGGGCTATGGCGACTTGAGCATCACCGGCAATCCATCGATTGATACGCCCAACATGGACCGCCTTGCTCGGGAAGGGGTCTGGCTCAAGCGATTTTACGTCAGCCCGGTTTGCACGCCAACGCGGGCAAGCCTCATGACAGGTCGCTACAATTACCGTACGCGGGCGATTGATACGTATCTCGGTCGCGCGGTGATGGAACCAGAGGAGGTTACCGTTGCTGAAGTCCTTCGCGATGCCGGATACGTCACAGGAATCTTTGGGAAATGGCACCTTGGCGATTACTATCCCACTCGACCCGGCGATCAGGGGTTCACCGAGTCTCTGGTGCACTGCGGGGGCGGCCTTCGGCAGCCATCCAATCCGCCTGACGGCGAACGTTATCACGATCCGATCCTTTATCACAACGGCACGCCCAAACGATACGAAGGCTATTGCACCGATATTTATTTCGATGAGGCGACTCGCTTCATCACAAAGAGTGTTCAGGCTAAACAGCCGTTTT
>Ga0068705_10001072_pt1 | contig 13905 bp, 10 predicted proteins | sample YNPMSTMetaG_FD_65631 | JGI IMG/M metagenome (GOLD analysis project Ga0068705, IMG submission 65631) | Anoxygenic and chlorotrophic microbial mat microbial communities from Yellowstone National Park, USA - YNP MS-T MetaG | ecosystem: Environmental > Aquatic > Thermal springs > Hot (42-90C) >... | reverse complement strand
CCATACTTTTTCGTTTCTACTACATGATTTCTCTGAAACACCATATCCCTTTCCTTTCCATCGTTTCTTGTTCAAATTAATAACAAATCGTTATATAATATATCATAAAAATAAAGGGATTTTATATGACTTATGTCGTAACCGAACCGTGTATTAAATGCAAATATACAGAATGCCTCCGTAACTGTCCTGTTATCTGTTTTCATGAAGGGGCAAATATGTTGGTAATAGACCCTGACGATTGTATTGACTGTGGAGCATGTGTTGACCCTTGTCCCGTTCATGCAATATATCCTGAAAAGAATGTACCCGAAAAGTGGAAACACTATATCCCCCTTAACGCAAAATATTCCAAAATCTGGCCTGTAATTACTATCCCTAAAGAACCTCTTTCCGAATCTAAAGAATATTCAAAAGTAGAAGAAAAATTTCTCTTTTTTGATGAAACCCCTGGCATAGGAGATATACAATAATTAGTAAGATAAAATTTACATATTTGAATAGATAACTATGGAAAATGCTGAACAGATATTAAAAGAGCAATATTCAAGACCAGCCCATCAGGAACTCTATGAACGGTTGGAAAAAGATAAAGTCCGTTGTTATTCCTGTGGACATCAATGCCTCATTTCGCCGGGAAAAACAGGTATCTGCAAATTAAGATTTAATAAAGAAGGTGTTCTTTATGTACCTTATAATTATGTAGCAGGTCTGGCAATTGACCCCATCGAAAAAAAACCTTTTTTTCATGTGCTCCCGGGTGAAACGGCTCTTTCCTTTGGCATGTTAGGATGCAATTTTCACTGTCCCTTTTGCCAAAACTGGTTAAGCAGTCAAACCCTTCGCGACCCTAATTCACTTATTCGTTTTGAACCTATCTCATCAACCACTATAGTAGAACTCGCATTAAAACATCATTGTCCGGTAATGGTTAGCACTTACAACGAACCCCTTATAACAAGCGATTGGGCTTATGAGATTTTCTCTCTGGCAAAAGAAAAAGGAATTATCTGTGGGTATGTAAGCAATGGACATGCCTCTGAAAGGGTATTAAAATTTTTACGACCGGTTATGCAATTATTCAAGGTAGATCTGAAAACCTTTCAGCAAAAAAATTATGACAAATTAGGTGGAAAACTTTCGGTTGTATGCTCAACCATTGAAAAACTTATGGAATTAGACTATTGGGTAGAAATAGTTACCCTATTAGTTCCGGGTTTCAATGATAGTGATGAAGAACTATATGAATTAACAAAATTCATAGCAAAAACAAATCCCAATATTCCATGGCATGTAACAGGTTTTTATCCTAATTACAAAATGAATGACAGTTTTCCTACCAGCACATATCAATTAGAAAAAGCCTATAAAATAGCAAAAGAAGCAGGATTACATTTTGTTTATGTGGGTAACCGTCCTGGTTCCGTTAAAACAATGGAAAATACATACTGCCCCCATTGCAATGAATTACTTATCGAACGAATAGGATTTTCTATTTACTCTAATAAACTCTCTGACGGGAAATGCCCTTATTGCAACACATCTATCCCCGGTATTTGGAGTAAAAAAACAAAGTAAGTGGAAAAATCTTACTTACTAACTGGTATGTTTAGGACCTGATTTTATTTGTGAATATAAAGCACTTTTCTTTTCATCAATAATCCGTTGGGCAATACTTAATACTTTTTTTCGCATCCAGAGAACAGTTTCACTATCTTCCCGATAATCCGCAGGTCCGTATGCGTCTATTCTCTTTGATTCCAGAAGGTCAATAACTTGTTGATATTTATATTCATTTCCTTTAGGATAGACGGCATAAGTCAAACCACCATGTTTTTGCACTACAGAAAAACAAGGGATATCGCTTGGTCCATCACCTACATAAATCATATTTTTGAATGGAACCCGTCTTGCATTTTCGGGAATAGAATCGTTAACACTAATTCCTTCCACTTTATTAACTCCCTTGTTTATTTCAAATAAAGCCCTCGTTTTTGTAGTGTGGTCAATAATATACCCGACTTGACTAATTAATCCACTCTTGGGATTTTGGGAAAAGTCCTCATCAGGACCTGCCGGCACTTCTATAAATTCACAAGCCCATACCCCTGAAATATACGGGGCAATCTTTGACCCGCGTATCATCTCTGTTAAACCGCTACTTACAATATAATGTTCTACCTTCAAATCATATTCTGTAAAAGGGTCTCTCTCTAACAACTGCTGAATCATTGGAAAAAACTCGGGTAACCCGGGATAAAACTCTATCTTTTTTCCCAATTCTCGCAATTTCCGATTAGTCAAATCGGGAAATTTCCCTGCCTGTATATAAGAAATAATATGCCATAGATAAGCAGTTTCTTCGGATACCCGCACCCCTGCCTTTTTATAGTAGGCTGGTAAAGCATTTACTTCCTTCCAGAATTTTTCCTCATTTACTCCGTAAGCAGTAAAAAGAGGCACCTGCATATTTTTAGGGGTTAATGTAAAATCAAAATCCCACACTATAGCAATAACATTTTGAGAGAATGGTGAAGTAGTTCCTGTTTCTGTTCCTGTCAAGGCTGTTTTTTCCTTTATTTATGCTTTTTCTTTTCTACTTTCTCTGTAGACGATGGTTCTGTTTGAACAATTTTCTCATGGTTTGGCGGAACCAATTTTACAAACATTAATTCTAAGGGTTGCAATTCCTTTGGAAATTCAATTTCTGTGTTATCCATCAAATTAAGTCCTTTCTGTAAATATCCCGTGAGTCGGCAGAGGACATCTTCTTTCCTTAAATTAAGCAAATATAAATACCCTCCCCCATCTTCCGTAGGGATAAATCTTGACTTCACTCCTTCCAACGGATATCCGACTTTGTTTACAGGTCTCGGAATAGGTGCTAAAGCCTTTTTAGAAATTACGGCATCCATACCGTGAAGGTATTCTGTTGGGAGATTCATTCCTCGCACCAGCACCGTATTACTGGTAGGTTGAACTACATCCCGACGCGACATTCCTTTGGGATTATAGGGAATTTGTGTTCCCACGCGAATTACATAATTTCCGTTACGAATAAAATCAGTAATCATATTGAAAACATCATCCTCAAGGGATAATGTCTGAGGCATAATGAGGATTTTTGTATCCTGTAATATTCCTGCCTCTATTTCCTTCTCAGTTGCAAAACATACATCATAACCTGCAAAAGAACTCCCCTCATACGCAAATCTTGCCGATTTTAAATGAGGCGCCCCTCCATCTAAAATTTTAGAGGAATCACTAAACAAAACACGCACTGTTGATTTTGATAATTGGAATTGTCTAAGTTCGGGACTAACTTTAGAAAACAAAGAGTTTATATCGTTAATAGCTTTCCATATCTCCACATTATCCCTCAAATCACCTGCAACATTAACAGCAACAATTTGTGCCCCTGCCAATACCATTTCCCATAAGAAACTTCGTGTATGTTTATATTTATCAGAATTTGTTATACCTTCCTTGAAATTTAAATTAGCACAGGATATGACAATCGGTTTCCCCTTAGACACGGAACGCATCCAAACGACATCTACAGCAGGGTCAGGATATCTTTGGGCATATACTGCATCTTCTGTGTTGCATGAAACATTTATAGAAACAAAGTCCAGATAAGGAATTATTCGTTCACGGTCGGGGGTAAATTTGGTCTCATCTAATTCAAAAACTTTTGATGGAAAGGTAATTGAAACAGGGATATTGGATGAGTATAAGCGGAATTGCTCAAATACCCCTTTTAATAAATTGGAAATCATTTCGCGATGAAAATTCTGCCAATCGTATTGATAGGCTCTTCGATTTTGATAACTCCAATGAGGAGCGACCTCATCCCAAATGGTGATTTCATTATAATTCGCTAAATGTGCATGCCAGACCTGATTTAATGTTTGTCTGTCCGGATAATTGACCTTAACCCATTCTATAAATGACTGGCGCACAAAATCCCCATCAAATTTAAATTTGGGCTCAGTTACTAAACTCATACCGAGGAAAAATGGTTTTTCTTTACAATGATTGATTATTTTCTTATATCCCTTTTCAATTAAATCCCACATAGTCCTTTGAGATAAATCTATAAATCCATCTTTATGTATTTCTGGGTTCTTTTCATATAACCACGGGGGCACTTGTTCTTGAAGCATCTGAATTAAAACATAAATCTTATTCTCAAACAAATAATCCAGTATTCCCGCGATATCTGCGGATAATGGTTCTTCTCCTCCCTCTGTAGGGAATAATTTATCCAATGTAATTGGAAGAACTACCACAGGAATTGCATAGTCTATAACCATTTTCGCATTATCTATTGTTGGTTCATTCAAATATAGCCCTATCACATTTGCAGGTTTTTTGTCTGAAAATACGCCTTCAGCAGTAATTGATAAAGATAGGTTATCTTTTTGTTGGGCAGGAACTGTTTCACTATTTTCCGAAAGCGAAACTTTTACCTTCGAAATTTGCTCTTGCAATATATTCAGTGTATCTGACAAATCTTCCCAATGTTTATTGTTAAATTCGTTTCGGGCTTGTAATAATAAATTTCGCATCAAGTTAATCTCAACAGCATTATCATCCCATTTCTCTTTAATTAAGGATAAAATATTATCAACCTCTTGAGATACAAAATTTAATTGTTCTTCCAGTCCCCGAGAAGATATTTTTTCCATCTGGAACTCGACAATAGCAGGTTTTTCTTCTTTTGTATATTTAACCTGCAAAATTCCGTAATAGATACCATCTTTCAATCTTCGAAGAGGTAATAGAAATAGAATACGATTATATCCCTTTACTAAAGAAACCGTCTGAGTAGTATTAATAGGAACTTGAGGTTCTTTAGATTTTCCCTCTGAAATATCAAGAGAGGCAACAACATAAGAATAACTATGTTTACCCTCTATCTCACATATAAGAGGAACTAATGGTTCTCCTTCTTTTTCCATTAAATTACCAAAAGAAATTTCCAATGAAATATTTTTTCCAGGTATAACTGATTTATTTAACAACCGAAAGGCAGAATATTCATCACCTGTTTCATCCCCATAAGAGGGAAACGGGGAAAGGCAAAATAATAGTCCAACTAATACAGCATAAACAAAAAATCTGCAGAACTTATAATCCATATTTTATCCTTTTTTGATATTAAAATATTTATCACCATTTTAATACAAACAACTATCATTAAACGAATAATCTACTATGATATTATACAATCCTATTAGATATAACTTGAATTTCACTTCGTCTTATATGTGATAAAACATCTATGCCCAACAGCATTACCAAAAAGCATAGGGAATAACAAAATTGTATTGTCATAAGTCTTATGTTTTATATTTGCGTCTATCTGTATCACTCTTATCCAAAATTATCTTGATATAAAAAACTTAATTTTTATGCTTTTTACTTGAATACAATGTATACAATATATATACTATAAACAGAGTAATACCCAATATATTGTATTTTTTTAAAAAAATTTTAATTTTTTTTCAAAAGAAATGAAACTTTTTATATAGGAAGAAAGATTAAATAAGTATAGTTTAATATTGGTAAATTAGTAAAACAAATTGAAAATAAGAACATGCACATAAGGAAAGGAGAATAATATGCGGATAAGCACAGCTTTAATAATAAACCTCGCCCTTCTGTGCAGTAATGTATGGACGTTAGCCGACCCATTATCTTTATCCCCTGATAAGGTAGATGAGCAGAAAATCTTTTGGGGAACTGCCTCCAAATTTAATAAACCGGGTCTGGTTAAATTTGAAGAAGTTATTCAAGCAACACCAGAATTTACAGGTATTAAAGAAAGGAAAATAGAGGCAGGCACAGCAAAATACTGGATAATGTTAAGCAAAGCCAGTGAACGGGCAGTAAAAACAATACAAGAGGTTGCTCAAGAAAGCCAGTTCGACCTTGTGGCAGAATTTAATTATTGGCAAAACACTGGTGAACAAATTCCTGCAGAAGATATTACATCCAAAGTCTTAGAACGACTTGCTAAAAGATAATATTGCAAAGTCTATAATATTAAATAATTGTTTTTTTCTATATATAGATAAAAAAGGTAATGCATGGCAAATTTTTATAAAACAATAGTAGGACTAATCCTCCTTTTATATCTAAGCAGCTGTCAAGGAAACCCTTTCACAAAACGAGATAAGGATTCTTTAGATTTAAGTCATAGAAATCTTTACAATACAAATACAACCTTCTCTGAAATAAAACTGGCTCAGCAATTAATCGAAAAAGGACAGTTTTCTCAGGCTCTTCCTAAATTATTATCGGTTGTAGAAAGTGGAGAGAAAGATACTACTGCTTATTATTTTTTGGGAGTTGTATATCAAGAATTAGGAAGTCCTCAAAATGCTTTAAATTATTATATTAAATACTTACAAATAGCACCTCAGGGCATTTATGCTGAACATTCCCGTAAACAAATAGGGACATTGATAGGCTCACCAATATACCAAATTGAAAAGGTAGATACAATAGAAAACCAGATTCGGACTCTTGAACAAAAATTACAACAAGAGCCAAAAAATATTGATACTATGTTACAGTTAGCCAATTGGTATTGGATAAATCAAGATTTTTCTAAGGCGGGAAATCTATACAAATCTATAATTTCTTTAGATTCCAATTATTGGTCTCACCCTATTATTTCCAGTAGGCTTGAAAAAGGAGCAAATGGTGAAATTATAATATTAACACCTCAAGAAGCACTCAAACGCGAAGCGGAAAAAAATCCTATTATTTTCTTTAATGTAACTTCTTTCCGAAGTGGTCGCTCATTAGGCTGGTCGAGTGACTTCAAACATCATATTTACAATGTATCTGGGCAGGTTCGAAATCGTAGTTCAAGAACATTGCGAAATGTAACTGTTCAGTTAACTATCTATGGATTTAGCGGGATAGTTTACGACACACGAACTATTTCACTCGGAAACTTAAATTCAGGGCAAATTAAACCATTTATTGCTCAATTCACAAACTTTGATAATATAGAAAATATAGACCATTATGATTATATGGCTTATTATGATGAATAAAATGAAACAAAACTCACTCAGAAAATATATGTATCATTTATTGAAAAGAAATATTTTTAATGTCAAAAAATATAGGGTATATCTTTTTTTCTTCGTTATCTGTTTTTTAACCGTGACTTTTAAATCTTTAGCTCAAAATCCGACACCTCAACAGGTAAATGTCTCTGTTAAAATTATCGAATTTCAAACACATATTGGAAGTGAAACAGGACTTTCTGGTTACTTCCGTCAAAAAACAGACCCGCGTCCTTATGGTAGAGTATCCTTAGGAAATCCAGCCATTACAACCGGAGATTTAACTTTTCCAACGACACAATCTCCAACCATAACCGTTTTTCTGGATAGAATGACAAGCAAATGGGGCGATTTTGAAGCAGTTCTTCAAGCATTGGTAAGTCAAAACCGAGCCTTCATTTTATCCCGTCCCAAAGCATTAGTTCCGGTAGGTGCTGCAGCCCCTACTGTAATACAAACTGTTCAAGAAATACCCTATGAAAATACGATTGTCGTTGGTGTAGTTACACAACAAGTAACCGAATTTAAACCCACAGGTGTCAACTTAAGTGTTCAGGCAAATCAGGTCATTGACGATGATGGAGACTCACGAACAACAGAAGACATTTACATTCAATTAACAATTACCGCAGCAATTACAGAAGAAGGACAACGGCTCAATGTAGCCGTTGCGGGAAATACCGCAAACACAATCAGTGTCCCTGAATTTATTTCTCGTAGTATCACTACTACTATCTGGGTTCGACACGGACAGGTGTTAATTTTAGGAGGATTGTATCGGAATACCCGAACAAGGACATCTTCTTCTGTGCCCTGGCTAATACAGGGAGAGGAATTAGCCAATGGTTTAATTCAAAGAGTTACACCTTTTAATGCACCTGAAATACCTCTATCCCAGGGGTTAGGGAATAAGAAAAAAAATGAAGGGCGGAGAGAACTTGTATTTTTGTTAAAAGCAGAATTATGGAGACCCTCATATACAGTAGCAGACCAGTATGGATTTACTACGGAAGAAGAAAAGAAATCTACAAAAATTTCACCCACTGAAATCATTACAAATGTTTTAGGGGGACTGAAGGAAATACCCGAAGGTATAGCCGAAGGAATAACAGGTGTCCAAATTAAGAAAGATGAGAATGGAATGGGTTCCGACCTGGATAAAGGGATTAATAAAAAATGAAAAATAGATATTTTACATACATATATTTCATGATATTTTTTATATTACCACTTTTTTTATTTTTTACAACTCATCTCTTTGCACAGGACGCCCAACAACCTGCACCCGCTCCTGCTGATTCAGCCCCTGCCGAACAACAACCTGCCCATCCAACACCTCCCTCACCTGTGGACATCCGTCAGGTACAGGTTCAGGTATGGATTAGTGAAACTAATGAGAACGGAATAAGAAGATTAGGAACAAATTTAAATTTTGTCCGTTTTTATAGAGAAAAAGAAAATGAGCATTTGAAAATTCCACAAATAACTACAAACACAACCGACTTCTCTCAGGATTTTTCTTCAGTTACTTTACCTGCTCCATCTGCTAATCCTTCTCAACCGCCTTTCGCAGTTCCTTACAAAAATCCTGATTTCAGTGAAAAACCTATCCGAAGAGATGAAAATGCAGAACTTCCCGGAATACAATCTCCACAAGGAGGAGGTTTAACATTCAGCATACTTACATGGGATTATGGAACATTGGATGGAGTTTTTCGTGCATTGGAAACTAAATCCGATGTTGACCTTATTTCCAAACCTGAGATTTTGGTGATGAATGGAACTCCTGCTATTATCAAAGCCGGGGGACAAATCCCCTATCAATCAATTACAAACTCTGCTACCCCCAATCTAAGTGTTGCATGGCGAGATATAGGAGTAAATTTAGAATTAGTCCCAACCATATTGCCTAATAACATGATACAACTGGAAATCAAACAATTGGATGTCACCGATATTAGCCGCATTGACCGTCTCAGAGGAATTGATTTGCCTGTATTCTCAAAACGTTCTCAAACAGGTTTTGTCATTGTCCCTAATGGTCAAACGCTGGTTATCGGAGGACTCTCCAGTCGAAATATTCGAAAATCTGAAAATCGCGTTCCGGGAATTGGAAAACTTCCCCTATTAGGAATTCCTTTCCGTTCCCGAAGAGCCCAATCAGATATCACCCACCTCCTTATATTTGTCCAACCTACAGTAGTTGACCTGCGAACCATGTCTGAGGAAGGATCAAGTGCAATTCGGTTCTGGGAAAAACGAGGTGATAAATGGCAAAACAAAGACCGAATTGAAGAAGAAATTAAAGCCATGCAGGACGACCTATAATTTACAGTCTGAAAATATAAATTCCATTCTGATAATATGTTGTATACTTAATAACAAAAAATTTATCTTATTTAACAGAATAATAATCAAAATTACACATGAATAAGATTCTATTTTTTATTCAAAAAATTAAAAAAATAATAAAGAACCCTTTTTCCCTTTCTATTTTAACAGGGATTATTCTGTTTTTATGTTTTCCTAAATTTCATTTTTACTTCCTAATATGGATTGCTTTTGTTCCACTATTCCTTATCGTAATTACTGAGCAAAACTCATCAAAGGTATCATTATATTTCTTTATAAGTGGATGGGTTTTCCATTCGCTTACTCTTAATTGGCTTATCACAAATATATTTTGGGTTGGTGGTCCTGCATTCATTGGGTATCAGTGCCTATCAGCAGGTCTTTCTATTTTATGGGCTATATATGGTTACGGATTTTCAAAATATGGAAAAAATATATCGGTTATTTCAAAAGTATATACTACGGGACTTCTCTGGGTAGGAATGGAATGGGTACAGGGACATGCCTTAACAGGTTTCGGTTGGTGCAATTTGGGTTATAGCCAGGGCCCTGATATTTATTTTTCTCAATGGGTAGCCATAGGAAGTGTCCCGCTTCTTTCCTTTTTTATCCTGACTGTAAATATGTTTATCTCATTTACAATTTTAAGCAAACAAGGAAGATGGAAGTATTTATTTCACGCAGTAGCTATTCTATTTTTAGTCCATTTCTTGGGTTCCTACCTTTTAGCGAATACAAAAAATCAAAAAGAATATGATATCCATGTAGCCATTGTACAACCTTGTTTTTCTCAAGAAATGAAGTTTGACCCTATATGGTATGAAGATATGGTTCGATGGACTATTCAGTATACAAACAATCTAATTGAAAATAAAAATGTTCAGGTGGTTTTCTGGCCTGAGGCACTGATTATGTCTGATTATAAAGATAAAGAAATATTAACCTTAATCCAAAACTTCACCCGTGAAAAATCACTACATCTTATTACGGGCACAACAAGAATGGATTCAGAGGGAAATGATTATAATTCCTGTATCTGGGTAAATACAGAAGGGGAAGTTGTAAACTTTTATGATAAAGTCCATTTAGCACCCTTTGGAGAATATCTACCTTTATCTCAATTTCTCCCTTTCTTACGAAGTATTCTACCTTATGATGTAACTGCTGGTAAAGAACAAAAGGTATTTACCATCAATGAGCAATTAACTGTTGGACCTCTTATCTGCTTTGAAGTGTTGTTTAGTAATATGGCTTACAATTTAAGAAAACAGGGGGCAAATCTTATAGCCGTTTTAACAAATTTGTCATGGTTCGGAGCAACAAATGCACTAAGCCAGGAGTTAGAAATATGCCGAATGCGTGCTATTGAAACGCGACTTCCTATTATACATTGCACGAATACGGGTATATCGGGATTGTTCACACCATCTGGTTCTTTCTTTCCAGCAAATACAATTATCGGTAAAAATAAAACTCTTGTATATGAACCCATGTCGGATTATCCAGAAATTGGTATCCGATTGCGTTCAGGGGGAATTTATAAGGTTCCACAACCATCCAAGTATGTGTTGCCTTTTAATCCCGATTTGATTTCGTTATTTTTAAGCCTTTCTGGACTTATTATTTACATTTTACTTCTCTTAAAGAAAAGAAGAATTTCAAATGAAAACGGAACAAACGGATAAAACATCTATTTCAAGGTGGAAGTATGCTTTGATTTTTGCCTGGGGAACTATGTTAAGTCGAATGTTAGGATTAGTCAGGGATATTTTAATAGGCTGGTTTGTCCCTGATTTTTCAAGAGATACATTTCTTTTTGCGTTTCGATTACCCAATACATTTAGAGACTTATTAGGTGAAGGTGCGGTTAATGCTTCTTTTGTCCCTATCCTCTCTGAATGTGATGAGACTCATGGTAGAGATGCCATGAAACACTTGGTTCGTTCTCTTTTTTCCATCATGTTTTTAATTCTTCTGGCAGTATCTTTAGTAGGTGTCCTACTTATGCCATTTGTTCCACAATTATTAGGGTCATTAAGCACATTAACCCAAGAATTACCAAAATCAGAAGAACAACTCCAATTAACCGTTCGTGTTTTGCAATGGACCTTTCCTTACCTTTTCTGGATAGGAATTGCTGTTTTTATGATGGCTCCCCTATTTGTTCTGGGAGATTATAAAACACCGGGAATAACTCCTGCATTACTTAATATTGCTTTAATTGTTTCTGTTTTTATCCCTTATTTTTTCGCCATAAATATAATATGGGCTCTGGTGATTGGTCTTTGGTTAGGGGGAATACTACAAGCAGGAATGTTATATTTTGAAGCACGGAAAAAATTAGGAAGTTTAGGCTTTACTACAGACTGGAAACAAAGAGAAGTGAAAAAAGCCTTTATTTTACTCATCCCTGTAATCTTTGGACAGGCAGCAGGAGAAGTTAATAAACTGGTTGATAGTTTTTTTTCGTATTCTTTGTCCGAAGGAACGGTCTCTGCTCTTTTTTATGCAAATCGGTTAATACAACTACCCCTGGCTATTTTCGGTACGGCAGTTTCAGTATCCATTCTACCAGAGTTATCTCGTTATTTTGCTAATAAAGAACATCAAAAAATTCGAGAGGCTTTACAGGAAGGACTTTTACAAACTTTATTCATGATATTACCCGCTATGGTCATGCTAATGCTTCTCGGAAAACCTATCGTTCAATTATTATTTGAAAGAGGACATTTTGGAGAGGAATTAACTCAGAAAACAGCCAATGCGATTTTTATCTATTCAATTGGGGTAATTGGTTTTTCGGGTGTAAAAGTATTGGCTCAGGGCTTTTATGCTATGAACAATACAACCATCCCGGTTATTACTTCATCTTTTAGCATGATACTAAATATTATCTTAAATATTCTTTTGGTTAGACCTTTAGACTATTCTGGTTTGGTTATAGCCACAACAATATCCTTCTGGACAAACTTTTTCATCTTACTTACTCTTATCAGTTTCAAAGTAGGAAACCTTGTTAATGAAAAGTATTTATTGGATATATTGAAATACGGGATTTCAATTTTTATTGTAATTTGTATGTTCTTTTTGGTAAACTTACTTTTTAACAAAAAAAATGTAAATGGAGTGATAGAATTAAGTCTTTATATTTGCGTTACAGGGTTGGTTTGTTCCCTGACATATTTGGTAAGCGCCTGGGCATTAAATATCAAAGAAATGAAACAAATTTTATCAATAATCAATCGAAAATTTAACATCAAAAATTAAATATTTTATAAAAAACTTAATGCAATAATTACTGAATAAAATTATAATGAAAGGGAAAAATTATGACAGAAACATGTAAATTAATCCTTCGAGGAAAAGAATACGAACTCCCTGTGTTTGAAGGTACAGAAAACGAAATCGGGATAGATATACGAAAATTAAGAGATACAACAGGAGCCCTAACATACGACCCGGGTTATGCAAATACTGGTTCTTGTAAAAGTGGTATTACTTATATTGATGGAGATAATGGAATTTTAAGGTATCGAGGCTATCCTATAGAAAGTCTTGCAGGAAAATTTCCTTTTTCTCAGATTGCTTATTTACTGATTTATGGTGATTTACCAACTCCTGAACAAGCTAAAGAATGGAGAAGACAACTTACATTAAATAGTTTTATCCATCAAGGCATGGTTAACTTCTTTTCATTTTTCCCTTTTGATGCACATCCCATGAGTATTTTGAGTTCTATGATAGCGGCTATGCCATCGTTTTACCCAAATTATGAAAAAGAGGATATAAACAATATTATTGTTCGAATTATCGGTCAGGCAAAAACAATTGCCGCTTTTTCGTATAAAAAATCTATTGGTGAACCTTACATATACCCTAAAACAGACCATTCTTATTGTGCCAATTTTCTTCGTATGATGTTTGCTTCCCCTGCGGAAGAATATGTTGTTCCTAAAGTTTTTGAAAAGGCTCTTGATTTGCTCCTTATCTTACATGTTGACCATGAACAGAATTGCAGCACATCTACAGTTCGTATGGTAGGTAGTTCTATGGCAAATCTTTATGTAAGTATTTCTGCCGGTATCAGTGCTTTATGGGGTCGTTTGCATGGTGGTGCTAATGAAGCTGTATTAAGAATGTTAGACATGATTTATAAAGATGGAGCAAACTATAAAAAATATGTTGAATTAGCAAAGAAAAAGGACTCTGATTTCAGACTTATGGGTTTTGGGCATCGTGTATATAAAAATTATGACCCAAGGGCAAAATTGTTAAAAGGTGCCGTGGATGCTATTTTTGCGGAAATGGGAATAAATGACCCGCTGTTAGAAATTGCCAAGAATCTTGAAGAAGTAGCCTTAAATGATGAGTATTTTATCGAAAGGAAACTATATCCTAATATTGATTTTTATAGTGGAATACTTTACCGTGCTATGGGCATTCCCACTCCTATGTTTACCGT
>Ga0068705_10001067_pt1 | contig 13925 bp, 7 predicted proteins | sample YNPMSTMetaG_FD_65631 | JGI IMG/M metagenome (GOLD analysis project Ga0068705, IMG submission 65631) | Anoxygenic and chlorotrophic microbial mat microbial communities from Yellowstone National Park, USA - YNP MS-T MetaG | ecosystem: Environmental > Aquatic > Thermal springs > Hot (42-90C) >... | reverse complement strand
AATAAATGTTAACAACTTAGATATATAAGCTGCAAAAACTGGATAAATTTTGGGATTATTAATAGCAATTTCTGTTAATATGCTAATAATAATTTCTGGATCTGGATCTTCCTTAATTTTTATCCTTTTAAAATTTGAATAAAAAGAAGTCATAACAGTTAAAATATTACCGGAATTAGGAAATTGTATTGAATGTTCATAAATCCTTAAAAAGTATTTTAATAGATCATTGTCCCTTTTAAGATCTTTTAATGTCAAATTAAAATCTTTTAATATCCAACTAAATTTTGCTTCTTTAAAAGATGATTTTATTATATCACTACTAAAAGATGTTTTGTTAGAATTTAATTGTAAATGATATTCAGAAAGTATTTTGGTTAAAATTTTAAGAACTTTTTCCCCTGTAGATTGTTCATTTACAAAAATTCTATAATCATCTCTATATCTTAAAATTTTCACATCAAAATTTTTTATTTCTTCATTTAATTTTAAATCTATTGCTCCTAAAATTATTTCAGAAATAAAATCAAATAAAATTGAGCCTTGAGGTATTCCTCTTGTCTCTCCACAACGCATAGATTGAATTAGAGCATCTATTAAATTACCTAACGAATCATTAATTCCCCTTATCTTTTTTGCAATCTCCTTACCATGTAATGCCCAAGATATAGAATGAGTATAAATAGAAGGATAAAAGTTTGAAATATCAGTTTCTATAAGATAATCATATTCAAGACTTAGCTTTATTGATTCTTTTTCTATATTTTTTAACCAGTTTAATATCTGAGTTTTTTTATTCTTAGAATTATTTTCATCAAAAACAGGAATACTTGAACAGATTATTTTTTCACATTTTCCAAATTCTTTAAATTTAGAAACTAAAAAATCCCAATTTTGTTTTTCAGTTATTTTATAAACTAAAAGAACATATAAATAAGGATTTGGTATTTCTATTTGTCTCCAAGAATATCTTCCATCTTTATTTATAAATATTTTGTAATTTGAATTATCAATTTTTTTAAAATCTCTTATAACTTTTTCCAGTTTAATCCTGTTATTTTTTAATTCTTCTTCTAAAATTTTTTGTATCTTTTTTATTAAATTAGAAAAATTAAAATAGGGTGGAAGTTCAAAATTAAAAAAAGAATCCTCTCTTAATAGAAATTCCCTTGCTTTTATATTATCAAGATTTGTAATTTTTATTGTTTGCATAATTATAAATCAAAGAAACAAAACTATTTTTTATCTCTCTCCTTCTATTATTTTTATTTCATCGGGGGTTAAGTCATAGAGTTGATAAACTAACTGGTCGATTTGGTCTTCTAATTCTCTAACTTTTGCAAGAATATCATTTGATAGAGGATAACCATATTTTTCATAGATAGAAAGAATTTGATCAACAATATCAATAAATTTTTTTTGAACCTCTGGTTCAATAGGTTTTATTGGTAACATTTTTAAATTATCAGGATAAACATTAAGTTCTCCAGAAATCATTAATTTGAAATAAACATTAAGTAATTTTGAGTTCATTAAAGATAAGAGATATTTTAAATCATATTGTTTCGAAATATTAACTTCCTCATAACTTATTTTCAAATTTTTTCTTTTTATATTGGCTAATTTATACTTTAGAACGCATATACTAAACGCATGAGTTGTATAATACCCTTTATTATCATAAGCACAAATTAAGCCATGACGTCCTGTGACTTCTTGAACAATTATTTTTTCATTTTCAAAAAGTTCAGGAAACATAGGGTTATATAGTTTCTTAGGTTCATAAAACAAATACTTCCCATCCCAGTGTATATTATATCTAACAACATTTTCCCCTCTGATAAATAGTTTATATTTTTGATTTATTTTTTTGTCAAAAACAAAATTATCTATTGGTACTGGTCTACAACCCCAATTTATGTAACATATATTCCCTAATTTAATTGTGCTTGATTCAATTTTTCTAATTATTTTTAACAATTCTGGAGTTAAGTTAATTCTAAATTGATTTTCAATTGTTTGATAAAATAATTTTTGTGGAATTTCATATTTTTTGCATTGAATCAAATTTGGTAACTTTTGATTTTTCTCAAAAGGTACTAAAATTTTAATCATATTTTCGTCCCGTATATTTTTATTTTTTTCTTTACTAAAAATGAATACAGAAACTGTATTTGTTGCTTCTTCAAAAATTTTATATTTACTTAAATCATAAATAGTTTTTATTTGACAATTACTTAGAATGTACTGTCTTATTTTCATTCCATAAGGCTGACTCATAAACTTATCTGAATTTATAGAGCATAAAATACCATCAAATTTCAATATATTTATAGATTTCTCTAAAAAAAGAATATATAAATCAAATTTTTTATAAGCTGAAAAGAATAATTTTTGATAAGTTTTTACAATTTTTTTATCTTTAGCGATTTTATATATATTAACATAGGGAGGATTCATAATCACAATATCAAAACCATCTTTTATTCCAAACATCCATTCGGGATCAAACCAAGTATTAGATTTATTCTGGTCATAAGGGTTAAAGTCCGCTATTTTTTTAGCTATTTCTATAGTTTGTTCTTTTCCGGAACTTTCAAGTTTTCTAATTTCGTTCTCATAAATAATTTTTTTTCCTTTTATTTTTTTCCTTTTTTCTTTGGTTTTATTTATCTTTTTTATTTCTTTTTCACCAAAAAGGTTGGGAATTTCTATTATTTCTATTTCATCCGGTTGACTTGCTAGGTTATCCAATTCTTTATTTAATTTTTCAATTTCTATTTTTAATTTTTGAATCTTTTCTTTATTAATTTTCTCTGAATTTTTTTGGATGGATTCAATCAATTTTTCTTTTAATTTTTGTTCTTTTCCTTCAAGTTTTTTCTTTTTATGTCTGCTATTAGCATAAAAAAAATCCTCGCGGATCTTAAACAATTCATCTATAATTTTTTGAATATCAGAAACAAAAAGTTCATCCGGTAATTTTTCCAGTCCTATTAAAGTATTTGCTATAACAAATTTTGTTTCAAGATTTGGAAGCGGTCTTATTCCATAGTTTTTCCCTTTATCGCTATTTATCTTTTGTTCTATTAAAAGTGAGATGAAAAATCTTAATTTGGATATCTGAACTGCTATTGGATGTATATCAACTCCATAAATTGAGTTTTCTATAATATAGAGTTTTCTTGCATAGTTTGGATTGTTAAGTGTTTCATCAAATGTTTCATTTAATTCTTTTAACACTTCTTCTTTATCACTATCTTTAGATTTTTCTATTTCTTTATAATGTTCAAGAATTTTTTTATACTGCCTTTCCTGCCAAAGTTTATTATCAGGATCTATTTTTTCAAGCGCAAGAACTAATTTATGAAGAACTCCCATTGGAAAAGCGCCAGAACCACAGGCAGGGTCAATTATTTTTATATTATCAATTACTTCTATCAAATCATTCTTTTCTTTATCGCTAAACTCAACTTTTTCCTCAGTATATGAAAATAAACTTCTTATTTTTTCTTCAGAAATTTCTGGCAATTTTGTTTTTATATAGTTTATAAGTGATTCATCTACCATATAATCAACAATTTCTCTTGGAGTATAATAACTTCCAGATGATTTTTTTGCTGTCTCAGAAGTTTCTGGGTTATATGCTGCTAAAAGATTTTCAAAAACCTTTCCTAACATCTCTGGGTCCAAGGAAATATCCTGATCTATAGATGTGTTTTCATCTATTGTAAAATGATAAGTTTTTAATATCTCAATAAGGCCTCTCACTTTTGCTTTTTTTGCTTTTTTTAAATATTTTGAAAGGTCAACTTCTTTCTCTTCTTTTTGGAAAAATAAATAATCTGGGATTTTTGCTCTGTATTTATCATTTCTTGTAAAACCATCTATTGCTGAGCTTTTTATATCCATATCATCATCAAGACAATCAAATAAACCACCATTTACAAATGGAATAGATGAAAACAATTCAATAACATCTTTTTCTGAAATTAAAAACATATTTTCATATCTATAAAGGTTTCTAATACCATACTCATTTCTATTTTTAAGAAATCCTTCATCTTTAGCAAATTTTCTTTCATTTATAGGTCGGTTTAAAGTTGCAAAAAATAAGTTTTGAAGTATTGCATTATAGTAGTTAGTAGAGGATTTATTTTTATAAAAATCTTTAACTATATTTTTAAGATCTTCTTCATTAAATAAATGCTCTGGAACAAGTTTTTTCTCTTTTAAAAACCAAACAAACATCAATCTTGTTATAAGTCGTATAAGATTTGTGGAATTTTTTGGGTTTTCTTTTATATCATTATTTTCCGGGAAATGAACTTTATCAATAGCCCAGTAATACCAATTTTGTAATTCATTATAAAACTGCTTTGTTACAACTTCAATAGAAAATCTTTCTTTTAAATCCTCTAAATCTTTTATTCTTCCCTTTAAAATTATTTGTTGAGTTGGTGTTTTTACTTTAGAGTCAGGTCCTAAAAAATATGAAAATCTTCTTGGATTTGAAAAAACTTCTCCTACTCTTGTTTCAGTTTTGGGAAATATATCAATAGTAAGTAATGATAGACGATAATTAGGTGAGTTTTGAGTATAATAAAGAGCGATTGTGTTTTTATGATAATAATCTCTAATTATTTTGAATGTTTCCCTTGTAATTGTAACTCTTGGATCATGTATTCCGCTATGCTCTATAATATAAAAATGTATTTCAGGATTTTTTGAATTGCCAATATATTTTACTTTTTTTATTTTTTCAAAATTATATTTAGAAATATCTAATTCTTGTTCATTCTTTTGAAAATCATCAGCTAAAAATTTTTCTATTAAAAATTTTTTAAGTTCTTCTTCATTAAAATCTTTTTTAAACAATTCTAATTCATCATTCATTTTAAATCTCCTCTTACTCCTCTTTTGTAAAGAGGAGAATAAAATACAATTATATTATCTCTTCTGAGATTATTATTTCTTCTGTTTCGTTTTCAATTTCGTATGCTCTTCTAATTATTTTATCAAGATCAAACTCCGGCAATCTTTCCATAAGTTTTTTTAAATCGTTAATATCAATAGTTTTACCATCTTTGATTTTTATTTCTTTAATTGCTGTTTCAAAATATTTTGGAATCATTTCATATTCTTTTACTATTTTGTTTAATTTTTCAATATATTGTTGTATATCTAAAGGAAAAATATTTTTATATTGATTTATCAGTTCTAATTTTTTTAGTATTTCTCTTTCCCATCTATTTTTCTCAATTATTAACTTAGAAGTATATAATGTTTGTTTAATTCTATTATATTTTTCATAAAAATTATCTGAAACTTTATAAGAAGTTTCATCTTCTTGGGTTTCAAACAATTTAATAGCAGATTCTTCGTCTATATTTTCTATTACTTCTTCAGTTCCTTTTTTATAAAGTTTTTTAAAAATAAAATTATCCCCACTTTTTGCAAAAACTATATATTCTGGCGATTCTAAATTTTTAATTCTTTTTATTTTGGTTCTTTTAGGAATTTTATTTGCTTCTTCTATTAGTTGTAAATTTTTTTCCCTTATCTGACTTAATAAGTTTCTATATTTAACATCCCATGACTCTTCATCATTATAGTTATATTTTTTGTATTCTTCATAGAAATAACTTCTAATTTCCTCTTCTTTTGTAAGATACCTTGTATCCTCGCCAAGCAAAGCATGTATCATATACATTTTTATAGTTGAGATATTTTTTATTTTAGTATGTTCTTCCCCTATACTTGTTGGAAAAAAGTTATATATATAGATATTTTTTAAGGCATTTTTTGAAACTCTATTTACTCGTCCAACTCTTTGTATTACTCTTGTAGGATTATAAGGAATATCATAGTTTATGATATTATTTGCTCTATGAAGATTTATCCCTTCAGAAAGTATATCTGTGGTTATAAGTATATCATAATCATCTTTTTTGTATCTATCCATTACTGAAGCATCAAAATTTGCTTTTATCTCTTCTCTAAGGTTATCATCTGCTTTGGTAGATGAATATGAAACAAGTTTAAATTTATCTTTAAGATTGTTATAAAGATAATTTACGGTATCCTCAAACTCTGAAAAAATTATTACTTTTTCTTTATTTTGTATTTTTTGGGTTAATATTTTAATTAATTCTTTAAGTTTATAATCATAATCAAATGGTTTAGAAAGATAAGGTTTCCAATCATCTTTAATTTTTTCAAGAACTTTTATATCATTTTCAAGGTCATCAATAAAATCTTTAGATAATTTATCTGAATCTATCCATATAAGACCTTTTTCTTTAAGATTATTAAAAAATTCCTCAATTTCATAATTTTCCCATTTTTCCAAATCTTCAATATCTGGTAATTCATTGAATTTTTTATAAATCGGAACTTTTCCTTTTTGATAGTAACCTTTAATTTTAATATGCGATTCTATATAATCTTTGAGAGTTTTTTCAAATGAACCAAAAGAACTTTCAAATCTTTTAACAAACAACCTTTTAATTAATTGGGCAAGATTTTTCTGAGAAAGTTCTATAAATCCAAGTGCTTCTTTCTCTGTTTTAGAGGTATATTCAACTGCTTTTTTTACTTTATAATCTTTATCGTTTATATAAAAAAATGTTTTGTATCTTGTTGCTTTAAATTCTTCATCTGCAAAATATTTAACTGTATTCAAATAAAGATCATCCAGTTTATTAAAAGAATAAGAAACAATTTCAGGTGGTGTTACTTCGGAGAATGTTACACCTTGAGATTGTAAATCCTTTTTATATTCTTCTATCTTATCAAGGTCTGTTCTTGTTCTTCTAATAGTAATTGGAGAAATTATATGTCTTATTTTTGAAGATATTTCTTCTGTTTCTTTTTTTATTTGATCTTCTTTATATTGAGAACTTTTACTTTTTTTGCGAAGGTCTTTATATTTTCTGATTAAAACCTTTAATTCATAGTTTAAATCCTGAATATGTTTTAAAGTAGATCTTGTTGGAATTTGAAAAAGTTTAAGAAGAGATTCTATGTCCTCAGGAGTATTATTAAATGGTGTTGCTGTTAAAAGAATAACTTTATTACCCTGACATAATCTCCATAAATGAGCATAATTTATAGTTTCGTTATTTCTAAATCTATGTGCTTCATCAACTATTATAAGTTTTTGTCTTTCTATATCTTTATAATCTTTTATAGCATCTTCTATTTTCCCTGTTGTATATACTTCTCCTCCAAAATTATATTGTCTAATATAAGTTTCCCATAATTCTCTAAGATGAGGCGGAGATATTATAATAGTAGGCATATGTAGATTATAAGCTATAACGGAAGCTATTATACTTTTACCAAGTCCAACCACATCAGCGATTAAAACACCATTATGCTTATTTAATATATCAATTGCTTTTAAAATAGCATCCTTCTGATATTTTAAATCTAAGGCATATTTATAAATATCTTTAGGATAATAAATCTCATTTGTTTTTTTAACTGAAAAATATTCTTCTAATACTCTTATAAAAACTAAATAAGGAGATGGTAATTTATCAACCCAAATTTTATCAAGAACCTTTTCTTTAAATTCTTGAAAATTTTCTTTTGAAACTACGGGAATTGAAACATCCCATAATTTTTTATAAATATTGTATGCTTCATTGTAGTGTGATGGGTCTCTTGTTAAAACATCTATTTCAAATCTATCTTTTATTCCATAAATACTTAAATTGCTAGAACCGGTTATAACTATTCCTGGATACTCCCCGTTTTCATCATGCTCTTTGTTATTTTCAAATATATAAAGTTTTGCATGGTTTTGAATTTTAGTTTTTCTAACTTCAAGAGTTCCATTTTGTACTTTTTCTACAAAAATTCTAAATGCATCTTCAATGTTTTTTTCTTCAAAAATATCAGTATCGTTAAAAGCTTTTATTAATGATTTGTAAAATTTTTCTTTAATTGATGATATGCTTTGACTTCCCAAGTTTTTATCTTTTATGTTTTCATACTCATATATAAATTTTCCAACTTTTGAATCTATATCAAGTCCAATTAAAATCTTTATATTTTTATCTTTAAATTCTTCTTTAAGTTTAATAAAACCACTGAAATAAAAAAAGCCAACAAGAATATAAACATTATCTATATTTTTTGAAATATTTGAAATGGTTTCATATAAAGTTTTTTCTTGATTAGTTATAAAATGAAAAGTTTGTTTTTGTTCCATAAAGATATTTTATATTATTTTTTATTCCTGATAATCTTAGTTTATTCATAACCCAAAAATTTATATTCCCTATTCCCAATTTCCAATCCCTCATCTTTAATCTCTATAGTTTATAAAATATATCTATATTTTTGCTATTATCTTTTTCTTTTTACTGAGTTTAAAGCGCTTTTGATGATAATATCTGAAAATTTAGCATATAGAAGAAGTGCTCCAAGAAGTGATTCTTTTAAATCCTCGAGTGTTCCTCTATTTCCTCTGATATTTAGATTATCCAATCTTTGGATGTTGTATCCAGCAATTCCTGTGAAAAGTATTACACTTAGATAGGTAATTATATAATATACCCATTCTCCCCTGAATGTAAAAAAATTATATATTGATGCTATTGTGATACCAAGGATTCCCATCATAAGTGTGTATTTTAGATTTGTTAATCTTGCTTTAAAAAGATAGGCATATATACTTGTTATCCCAAACATCAGAGATGGAATTAAAAATAATTTTTCTATTATTTGTAAGAAAATTATTGTGTACTTTATGAAAGATATTCCTGAGTGAAAGTTGATATTGAATAGTAAAAGTATAAATGGAGCTATTATAATCATAATTAACGATGGAAGAGTAATTCCCATAATAAATGAGTAGAGAAAAAATAAAAAAAACAAAAAGAGATATGATACATTTTTTATGTTTTTTTTAATAACGCTTTCTTTAAGGATAAAAAGAATCAAAAAAGCAGCAGGTATCACAGTGCTACCAAAAATAGCCCAAGATTGCGAGTAGCTTGATTTAATTCTATTAAAAGGTTCTTTTAAAATGAATTGGTCTACAATATATTGTGCAGAAATTCCAGAAAATATAAGTCCTAAAAACATCCAGGCATAAACCTTAGCAAAAAAAGAAGATATTTCCTTGTTCTTTTCTTCTCTTAGAAGTTCATTATCTTCTATTATTCTTTTATTGTTTTCCATATCAATATTATACATTTGTTTAAAAATGTTTGGAAATAGCATTTTTTTTTACAAACCAAATTTTAAAATCCCCCTTTTTTTTCTTTCATAACCAAATCTCTGCAATTTTTTAGGTAATAAATCATTCATTTTTGCATAAAATAAATAAAAATCCCCATTAGATTCCCCCTTTAATTAAAGGGGGAATTAAAATATGGGGGATTTGAGAAAAGCAAGGATAAAGCCTTGCCAATACAAAAAACTAATTGTAGGGCAACCTTTTAAGGTTGCTTATGAATTTGCAAGGCTAAAGCCTTGCCCTACAAAATAAATCCCCTTATAATTCCTTCCGACGTAACGTCGGGGGAAGAAATTAAAGCGGGATTTTTTAATTTGTTTTACTATGCAAAGAAAATAAAAAAGTTTATAGAAAAACTTATGAGGTTAATGGATTTTGGTATTTTACTGGTGGATGTTTCCTCTTTTAAGTGATGTGAATATTCCAGAAAAGCACATTAAGGCGAATATCATAAATGATATTTTCAGCGAACTTAAGAAGAGATGATAATATTCTGGTGTAATATTTGTTTTTCCCATCTTGATTGATAATACAAACATTACTACTTCCATACTAATCATCTGCCCTAACATTCTCATTGTGGAAAGAATTGATGATGCTTGAGAGTAGAATTTGGTTTCAACAGAACTCATAACAGCATTGGTATTTGGAGATGCAAAAAAGGAAAGACCAAAACCAAGTATTATCAAGGAAGATAAGATAAAATTGAGCGACGAGTTTGAATTTATAAAAAACATCATAACTAAACTGATAAAAGTTATTCCCATACCAATAGATGAGATTATCCTTGGCTCAATTTTGTCTGATATTTTACCAGAGACAGGAGAAAAAATAGCCATAATAACTGGTTGAGAAATAAGAACTAACCCTGCCTTAGATGGCTTTAGTCCTTTTATATACTGAAGATATAAACTTAAAAGAAAACCTACAGCAAATGTTGCGCTGTAATTTATCAGGGCTGAAATATTTGAAAAAAGAAAGACGGGGTTATTTCTAAAAAGGTTTATCTCTAAAATAGGATTTTGTTTTTTGTTTTCAAATAAAATAAATAAAATAATGCCTACTATCGCTAATAAAATTATCCATAATTTTATTCCCTCACCTTTTGATGTTCCATACATAAAAAGAGTAAGCGAGAGAGAGTATATTAATGTTCCGATAATATCAAACTTATAGCCCTTTACTTGCGTTTTTATTTCAACTTCATTCTTTTTAAATTTTGTAAAAAGTATTGTAGTTACTAATCCTAAAAATGAATTTATATAAAATATACTTCTCCATCCAAGTTTTTCAGTTATAAGTCCACTAATAAAAGGACCCACGGAAAGTCCTGCATATACAAAAGCAGTATTTATTCCAAGAATTTTGCCTCTTTCATTTTTAGGAAATGATGATATAAGGATTGCAACATTTGTAGAAAATATCATTGCAGATCCACTTCCTTGTAGAAATCTAAAGAATATCAATGATGTAGAATTTGTAGATATGGCAATAAAAACTGATGAAAGTGTATAGATTATAAGACCGTAAAAGAATATTTTATTTTTACCATAAATATCTGCTATTTTACCAAAAGGTACTAAAAATATAACAGTGGAAAGTAAGTACGATGTTTGGACCCAACCAAGTGTTATTGGACTTATAAGAAATTCTTTCCCAATTGTTGGAAGTGCAATGTTTAATGAGGAGGTCATAAATGGTGTTATAAATGATGTAATTCCAACGATAATTAAAATTGTTATCTTCTTCTCTTTTTCGTTCATTTATCTAAATAAAATATTTATTGTTTTTGTTCAGTTTCTTTAGTAAGTGTAAGGTTGTTTAGCATAAAGGTTATTTCTTGGATATGATTTTTTGTTTCAGTATATTTTGATGCGGCATTGTTTATATGAGTTCCAAGTGTTGAGAAAGATTTTTCAACAACCTCAAACTTTTGTTTGATACCATCTAATTTTTTTAAGAAATTCTCTGCTTCTTTTTCTATTTGAAGTCCTTTAAGTCCATAAATTATTGCTTGAAGGTAAATGTAAAGTGTATTTGGAGAAACAGGAAATACATTTTTCTTCATAGCATATTTATAGATATCCTCATTTATGATGGCTTCATAGTATATATTTTCGGCTGGAATATACATTAATGCAAAGTTATATGTTCCTTCTTGAGGTCTTATGTATTTTTGAGCAATTGAATCAATATTTTCTTTTATGGCTTTTATAAATGCCGATTCTGTTCTTTGATTATTTGGATCTTTTATATAATCTCTAAATTTATCTATGGGAAATTTTGAATCAATTGGAACTTTTTTATTATCTATTTTTATTATGAAATCAACAGGTTCATTGTCCCCTTGAAATCTGTATTGTGGTTCAAACATATCTTTTGGTAAAACATCGCTAAGAAGATTTTCAAGCATTATTTCTCCCATTTCTCCTCTTATTTTTGGCGATTTAAATAATTCTTCAAGCGATGATATATCTTTTCCTATTTCTTGAATTTGCTTGGCTGTTTCATGGAGTTCTCCAAGTTTTTTTCCTATTTCTCCAACAACCTTTAACTGGTCTGTAATATTTCCTTGAGTTTTTGTAAGATTTTCTGTCACGGTATTTAATATGATTTTTAACTGGGACATCATTGAGTTTTGCGTTTCTAAAAATAATTCTTGTTGTTGTTTTAATGCTTGGGCTTGAGATTCCAATTGTTTTATTTTCATATCCTCTAATTTTGACCTCAAAGTTATTATTAGGAAAAATAAAGCAATTAATATTGATATAAGAAGTATAATTATCAGAATAAACGCTAAACTATTCATTTTAAACTCCTTTTTAAACTAATAAAATAAGTTTCATCTAACATAATTTTACTAATTTTAAATAAAAGTTTATAAAGTTCATAAATTTTAACCAATATTAATAAATCAAAATATGCCTTCTAAAAACGTTTTTTTAATTATTCAAATTAAATCCCTCTTTATTTCCCCCTTTCATAAAGGGGGAAGCAAGGGGGATTTATTTGTAGGGCAAGGTTTTAGCCTTGCAAATTATTGCAAACCTAAAGGTTTGCCCTACATTTTTCTAATATCAATTATTCAAATTAAATCCCTCTTTTTACCCTCCGACTTAACGTCGGAAGGGATATAGGGGGATTTTAATTTGTTTTATGTAAAAAATAAAAAACTTATTCCCTAAGGAATTGCAGAGTTAGGGTTCGTAAAGGGGGATTTTTCTTTTGTTTTAAAATTTCTTTTTTATTTGAAAAGTGGAATTATTTCTATTGCGATTAGAATTATGATTATTATTTCAAGAATATGACTTCTAATTGCATTTAATTCTGAGTTTATAATTTGTGTTATTTGAAAAAGTGTATCCATTTTTCGTGAAATAGATGAGTACCAATCGTCAAATCTAAACTGCTCGCCACAGTTTCTAAATACCGTCGCTATATAAGGATCACCAACTGTTTTAAATGAGTTTTCTATTTTTGATAAAAGATCTGAAAACTCTATATAAGTTTTGGATGCCTCTTCGGAAAGTTTTGAGTAATTAAACTTGAATATACTGCTAATTTTCTGACTTTCTTTTTCAAGAGCATCATATAAAAGATCAAGTTTTTTATCTATTGAATAATCATAGTATCTGAGTTCAAGAAGATGTGTCAGTGAAAATTCTATAGCATCGCATATATCCTTTGATCCGGTTGGCTCTATTATCAGTGCCGAGTCCCAGTCAATTACAGCTATATCGTTTTTGTAATACTGAATAAATCTTTCAGTTACGGGAAGTGATGAAAATTGTGAAAGTGTATTTTTATTCTCACCAAGTATTAATGATGCAATATCAAATTTTTGAAATATTTCCTGTGGATCAGATATCCCTTCAATTTGTTCAATGTAGTAAATGATGTAGTCCTCAAACTGTGCCCATTCCTGTGGAAGTTTTATTGAATCAAAAATAATAGATTTAACCTCATCTTTTATTTTTCTTGCAAGTTTTTCTATATCATCAGTTTCTTCAAGATAAAGAGCAATTAAGTGCAGAAGATCAAAAGTTGTGTTTTCTTTTAGAATTATTTCAACCGATATGCTTATTGCTCCATAATCCCAGATTTTTGCATGAAGATTTGCATCATAATCAACATCGTTTATTCTTATTATTTCTCTGCCAATGTTTATCTCAAGAGGTGCTTCTTTTATTATGATTGCTTTTCGAGGATCTTTTGAGAATTTAAATCTTGAACTTGTTTTCTGTTTTGTTAGAAGTAGTTCTTCTGCTTTTGATAAGTTTACCTCCCAGCCGATATCAAATACATTGTAGACAAATATTGATCCTTTTTTAATAAGCATATTATTTATAGTGTTTTTTCTTTTATAGTGTTTTTTCTATAGTATCTATTATATCTTTATTATACTCTTCATCGTATCCTGCCCAAACTCTTTTTAGATTGTGGTTTTTATCAAGAAGATATATGAAAGGAACGCCTGAAATTCCATATGTTTTAGCAACTTCTCTTCCATCATAGGCAAGAGGAAATTTTACACCGGTTATTTGTTGAAACTCTATTGAGCTTTCTTTATTTTTCTTTACAGATATACCAACAACTTCAAGTCCTTTTGAATGATACTTTGAATATATCTTATCAATAAAAGGTGCTGCTTTCTGACAAAATGGGCAGTTTT
>Ga0068705_10001066_pt1 | contig 13926 bp, 4 predicted proteins | sample YNPMSTMetaG_FD_65631 | JGI IMG/M metagenome (GOLD analysis project Ga0068705, IMG submission 65631) | Anoxygenic and chlorotrophic microbial mat microbial communities from Yellowstone National Park, USA - YNP MS-T MetaG | ecosystem: Environmental > Aquatic > Thermal springs > Hot (42-90C) >... | reverse complement strand
GCATCGCCCACCAGGCGGCGCAGCTTCTTGGCAAACACCGGCCAGTGCCGGCCGGGCGACTTGTATTGCTCCGTATGAGCCAACTCGCGTAGCAGATGCACCAGGCACGTCTGCCGCAGCGCGCAGACCACCGCGTTGTAAGCGCCCCAAAAGTCGCTCACCAAGGTCCCCGCAAATTCCTCGACGAAGAACTTCATCAAGGCCGGAGAGCCGCGGCAGCGGTTGATCATGTAATAGGTCAAGTTTCGCGTGGTAAAACACCACAGCCAGTGCGTTTTGCCGTCCACCCGCCAACCGCTCTCGTCGGCGTGAAGCACTGCCGAGTGCAAGGCTTGTTGTTGAATCTGCTCGTACCAGGGGTAGAGGATCGCCTGCAAGCGATACCACATCTGTGTCAAGCCGCCGGGCGTGATCTTCATCTGCAAGTGGAAGTTGAACACCTCGACGATCTGCGAGAGGGTGTTGCCCAGGGCGTAGTGCAACCAGGCCGACAGCACCAGCACATGGTTGCCCAGCGTGGCCCCCGGCAACGCGTCGGGCACCACCGGCTCGACCTTCATCTGACAGCGTGGGCACCAGTCGCGGTGGATCACATGTTCGGTCACTTCCGGGTGGATGTGGGGAATGTCTTCGGTATAGCGGGTGCGAGTGTCCGCGCAGCGCTGCAACCGACCGCCACACTTGGGGCAACAATCGGCCCGGTGTTCCTTGCGGTGGTCGATGCGTTGGGGAAGCTTTCGCCGCGCGCCCGGATGGCCCGCCTTGGCGCCAGGGCGTTTTTTCCGCGTTTTTCCCGGCGGTTTCTGGTAGGGCGGCTTCATGCCCGACGGAAGTAAACAAGGCAAAAGAAGCAGACGAGATTTGCAAGTGTGGTTTCTGGTAGGGCGGATTCATGCCCGAAGGCGTTCGCTATCTTTCCCACCCCTGCCGTCCGGTTCGGTGTGGTTTCTGGTAGGGTGGCTTCATGCCCGAAGGCGTGGAAGGCGTCTGATGCGACTGGGCTGCCAGCGCCGCCTGCTGCTCGGCAATCCGCTTGGTCAGGGTGAGCAAGGCCAAGACCACTGCCTCCGGCCCCTGCTGGTAGATCATCCGCGCCTGTTCTTCGGTCAACGTCCCCTGCCGAAGAACGTCCAGCAGACTTGCAGGCAAAGCCGAGGTCGATGTTGCCATGCCCAATACACATAACACATAACCCCGAAATCAACCAATACCAACTTCAGACGGCTGATTTGTCACGCGAATGATTTCCCATTGCATATCTGTCTGATCGCCGGGATACTTCGTCCTGTACATAGCTACGGCTCTGCCTTCCGTGACCTGACATGTTTCCTGGAGCAGAGTCGCAACGTTTTTATGCTTTCCTGTCGATTTGCAAAGACGCGCTAACGCCAAAGTTGCACTGAGGTCTTCCTTTTCCGAAACGCCACACTTTTCAAACGCTCAGCGACTCAGTTTTCCACTGGCGGCTGTAACCCACCGTGCGGGCGTATATGCTCGCCAGCTCAGACGTGATGCGGCGATCGGCGCTGCTATGCTGGTTTCTCGCGGCTGAGGGCTGGGCAATTCGCTGGTTTGCTGGCGGCAGGTGCGTTCAGCCAACGCATCCCGCGGCAGACTTTGCGCCACCTGCAAGGTCAAGCATAGGAATGGGTTGTAGGCGGAGCCGCCGACTGGCAATCTGTTTGCGGGTGTGGTAATCTATCACTTAAGGAGGGGCGCCCCGCCAACTCTCGACAGGGCATTCGCCGGCGCGCCAATGGTTTTTGCAAGCGGCCAGAAAAGCACTCAGTATTTCCGCAGCACGGTTTCTGGCGTATGAACATCGGGCAGATCGAATGGTTTGCCAGGTTCATCTGGAACATTTCCAACGTTGAGTTCTGCGATGGCTATCTACTTGGCAACTATCTACTTGGCAATACGATTTACCCTGCCCGAGACAATCTAGCCTGGTGGATCAAACCGGCGAAACCATCAGTACGGTGTCAGAGGATGGGCCAAGACTTTGCCCGTTGCCAGGGACGGCACAAGGCCGGGTTTCCCCGTCGTTTCCGGTTGGCTGCGGTTCCGGTTGGTCGTTTGTTCTGACGCACTGGGAGCGAAGCGATGCAGGTTGTAGTCATCCCTTGCGGTCCGGCCGCCAACGAAAGCGAACGCAAAGCTGTTGCGCATCTGGAAAATTCTCTGAAATCCGAACCGGGGCAAGGTGAGTGGATTCTTCTGACGAATCTGAGATTCTCACCGAACCCTCGGTTCCAGTCGGATGAGATCGACATTCTAGCAATTGGCCCTCCCGGTGTTCGGGTAGTGGAAGTTAAGCATTGGACTGCTCAGTGGATCAATCAGCATAGCTCGGAGGTGGAGGAGGAGGCCAAACATGTAGCTGCGAAAGCGCAGAAGATCGGCACAACACTCCGCAAGATTCTTAAGGACGTTGGGTTCGTGGGCGGTGCCATCCTTTTGACTCAAGAGCCATCCAAACTGAAGTCGTTGGCGGGCAAGGAAGTTCGGGGCGTTACTTTTTGCACGCTGAACGCTTGGAGAGAAGCAATTGGTGTTGACTTACAGCCTGTTCTTTCTCCGCTTGACGTGAGACGATTGAGTCAATTGCTAGAACCGAGAAGTCCGGTTGCCATTGACGGCTCACTGCGACGATTGGCTGGGTACGTCAACTTGGAACTCCAGACACCCAAAGACGAGCGATTCCATCGCGTCTACAAAGGCAGCCATCCCTCGCGGCGCGACCGAATCGTCTTGCACTTGTACGACTTGTCCGCCAGCGACGACAAGCAGGCCGAGGAAAAAGCGAGGCGGGAATATGAAGCTCTCCACCGACTGCAACTTTACCCGTGGGCGCCGCGCATTCTCGACTCCTACCAGCCTGTTCCAGGATATGCCGGGGAGATGTTCTTTTTCACCGTGGTTGATCCTGCGGCACCAACCCTGCAAGAGCGGGCTGCCGATCAGGACTGGAGCACAAATCATCGGCTGGAATTCGCCAGATCCGCAGTGCGAGCTTTGAAGACGCTGCACCAGCCGGAAGCAATGAATGGGGAGCCCCTCATTCATCGGAACCTCACTCCGAAGACTATACTCGTCAAACATGACAACTCTCCGATCTTGACCGGCTTTTACCGGGCGAGAATTCCCTCTGAACTCAGCGTAGCGAGCAGTAGCCCGCCTAGCGAGGCGGACTGTATGTGGGCAGCCCCCGAGGTGCGATCGCTCGGCTTGGCTGGAGCTGATTGTCGTTCGGATGTGTATTCCCTTTGCGCCTGCCTGCGGCTGTTATTTGAGGGCCGTAATGACGAAGCAAGTCAGCGAGCCCTAGAAGCTCTCGAACGCGGCCTGGCAGAAGATCGGGAACAGCGTTGCAGCCTTGAGGATCTGGAAACCTATTTCAGCCAATTGCTCGGCGAGCCCGTGCCGCCGCCACCGGCGCCACAGGCGCCGCCGGCGCGATTCTGGACCGAGGACCAGATCGTGCAGTTCCGCGATCGCAACTATCGCATTGTCACGCGGCTTGGCTCCGGTGGCGTTGGAACAGCGTTCAAAGTCATTGAAGTCCATGGCGACGAGGAGCTGGGGACCTACGTGGCAAAGGTAGCCCATGATCGCGAAGTGGGGCAACGGGTTCTGAGAGCCTACAGTCTCGTGCGGCCTCATCTGGCCCGCCATCCGTCGTTGTCTGCGATCTTCGAAGTAGCGACGGAGTGGAAGGAGAATCAATTCGTGGCGCTGATGACGTGGGTCGAAGGAATGCCTCTTAGTGAATTTGCAGGAGGTGATCTGGCCGGTCTGTTTCCGGAGTTGGCCGAGGACTTGCAAGAGGCATCCGCTGAATCGCTGGCGGTACGCTGGATACGCGACATTTGTGAGGCACTCGACCAGTTGCATCGCAATGGTCTGATTCACGGCGACGTAAGCCCGCGCAATCTGATCGTGTCGGGAAGCAGCCTGGTGCTAACCGACTACGATTTTGTCGCCAAAGTTGGCGAACGGATTACTGCTCCGGGCACGGTCATATACTGCTCGCCCTCGTGCGAAGAGGGACAAGCGGCTTCTCCTTCCGACGACTTTTACGCCTTGGCTGCCAGCTTCTTCCACGTGCTGTTCGAGAGGGAACCTTTCCGATGGGGGGCCGCGTTGAACAAACGGCGCGGCCTCAATTGGGAGGGCCTTGAACGCGACTCCTACCCGGCGTTGACAGCGTTTCTGGAGAGGGCGACGCACCCCGATGCTTCCCAGCGATTCAAGACGGCCGCGCAAGCACTGGAAGCCCTAGCAACGCCCGTGCCAGCGGAGGGGATGGCCGATGCCAAAGATGCGCAACCGATCGCCGTTCCCGTGTCGCCTCCTCCGACGCCGGCCCCGGCCTTGGCTTCCGCTGCGCAGGCAATTTGCGCAGTTGAAGTGCGTAAACAACGAAACGATTGGCTCCCCGAGCTACTGCAATCGTATCCCGGCTCTCGATGGGGAAACCGCGAAACTCGAGGGCTTGATACTGCCTTTGCGGCGCAGACGTATGTCGAGACAGCGTTGGAGGAAACGCTTCTGACCGACATCCACCGGCGTCGCGTTCGCTTGGTCGTCCTTAGCGGCAACGCCGGCGATGGCAAGACGGCGCTGTTGCAGCATCTTGCGCAACGCCTGGGTTTGGGGAAAAGAAGTTCCTCCGAGCGGATTCTGTCAGGCCGGCTCCATGACGGTTTGGAGGTCCGCATGAATCTCGATGGTTCAGCGTCCTGGAAGGGGCGCTCGGCCGACGAGATTCTCGACGAGTTTCTAGCCCCGTTTCAGGATGGCCAGCCCCATCGAAACATCGTCTGCCTTCTTGCGATCAACGACGGCCGACTTCTGGAATGGATCGAAGGGGTAAAGCAACGTCGTGGACATGAGACGCCGCTCATCCGGGAGCTTTATGAGCTTTTGCAACAGGAGGCAGTCCGGCAGGAGTCGTACATTCGGTTTATTAACTTGAACCAGCGCTCGCTCGTCGGCGGCGTGACCAGGGATGGAAAAAAGATCGAAACGGGCTTCTTGGAGCAACTGCTGGATCACCTCTATGGCGGCCAGAAGGCCGCTGATAAATGGGCCCCATGCCAATCCTGCTCGTCACAACAACGCTGCCAGGCCTTTCAGGCGGCGTGTATTTTCGGTCCCGAGCCTTCGTGCCCTTCCACAGATCCAAGGATTCGCAGACGAGCACGGGAGCGGCTGTGTGAAGCCCTCCAGGCGGTTCACCTTCGCGGAGAGACGCACATCACCGTCCGCGAGCTGCGCGCTGCGTTGGTTTACATCCTCTTTGGAACACACTCCTGCAACGACTACCATGCCGGCGCGGGGGAGGACCAACATTTTACGCCGTACTGGGATCGAGCCTTCGCGGCCGATTCTCCTCATAGGCAGGGGGAAGTTCTCCGTGAACTGGCCCGCTTCGACCCGGCCCTGGAGGCGCATCCGAAGATTGACCGCTACTTGTTGGCGCGGCCGATCGCCGACAGTAGCAGGACCGCGCCGCACTATCCGGAACTGACGCTCGGATCGGCGCGGCGACGGGCCTTCTTCGAATGGCTGCCGGAGCACATAGAGGAGATTGCCGGAGACGCCGACGCCCTGGGCCTTGCGCGTGGCCGGCACCTTCGCTTGTTCCGCGATCTACCGTTGGCTGATGAGCAGCAGCGCACCACGATTTGCGAACGTCTATGTGCCGGCATCTCGCGTCTGCAAGACTTGCCCCCGCAAGCCTTAGAGAAGCACGGAGTGGTTCCTCTCAGAATTAGCCAGCGCACGCCCACCGAAACCATTTTCTGGGTCGAGAAACCGCTGGACGCCTTTCGGGTGGAGCCTGACCTGCCGGAGACCGAAGGAGTGGAGCGGCTTCATCGTCAGATCAGCCTTATCTACCGCTACCGCGATTCGGATAACGAGGAACGACTGCGGGTAGGGGCTGAGTTGTTCCATCTGCTGTTGGAATTAAGCGAAGGATACCAGTTGGGTGATGTGTCAACCGATGATACCTTCGCCCATCTCTCCATTTTCGTTCAACGGCTGGTTCGAGAAAATGAACGCGATCTGCGCGCCTGGAACCCGATGCAGGATGATGCAATCTACAGAGTCGCTGCTGACATTCGCCAGTCGGAAACTGGGCCAAAGCAGATTCTTGCTATTACTCGCCTCTAAATGGGATCGCTGGTATGAGTCCTTCAAATGCTCCCACAACGCCGCGTGGAATCGTCGATGAGGTGCTTGGGCGCAGAACGACCCAGGAGGTCTGGACGAGCAACTACGAAAAGGCCTTGCCGATCTCCGTGCGGGACTTCGAACTAAGCGCCGTCCTCCCGGCAGTCTTCTACATGTTTCGCTTCGCCCACCGGCGCGGAAAGGGACGCTTCCTTGAAACATTTGGGGGCGAAAGCGGAACGCCCAGCGAACGTCGGCGGGCGGCGACCATCGAGCGCATAGCCGACGTTCTGGCTCAAAACGAGTGCTTCGATGGATTCGCAGGTCCGACCGAAAAGGCCATCCTCGGAGATCTGCTTTTGTCTTTCTGCCTGGAGAACGCGAAACGTGCCCTGGGACGCACCGAGCAGGTGCAGCGCGTGCTTCCCACACATTACATGGCAAGCTGGATTGATCTGCCGGAGGCGGTGGCGAATCTCCGATATGTTCCCGAGATGATCGTGGCCATGTTGGCTGACCAACAGGGGGATTATGTTGAGCAAAACCAAGAAGGGGACAAGAATTGGTTTGCCGTGGGCCGCGATTTTGCGGAGAACCTGCTGTTGCGGGCGTTTTGCCCTGGGGTAGTTCGGAAAGGCCAGTTGGCCGACCGCAAGGCGGATCGATTTCAAGAAGACACGCCGGTGGGCCTAGACCAACTACTCATGATCCGGCTGGCCCTTCAACTCGGCGAAGCGCCCGACAAGCTACGCGGGCGGGAAGGAGATCGCATTTCCAATCAACGGCCGATCGCCGAACGGGCAGCCAGGCTTTTCTCGGAGGACATCCGACGCTTCGTCCGGGCTTATGCCGGTGTCATGCCCCGGCACGCCTTTGTGGAACTTCTGGAATCGTGCATGGCCGTCGGGTTGTTCACCATCGTCACCAGCGTCATCGAAATCCTCTTCGAGTGGGCCGAAACAGGTGAGGTCCGAAAGAAGTGCAAACAACGGCCGACGATGTTCTTCGTTGATTGTTCCAACGGTACGGATCGAGACTTGCGCGGTGTGGCCGAACAATCGGCGGACGAGTTTTTCCGGCGGATCGAACGTTTTCCTGTCGTGTTGATGGCGCTGCGATTGCTCGAAGATCGTGTGCGATACGACCCGGAACTCAAGAAGCTCAACATCGAGACCCGCCCCTACGCAACCGAGTGGCTGAACCTGCTGGGAGAACTGCTTTTCAAGAGGCGCCAGGAAGCGAATGATATTTTGCGTGACCTGGAACGCAAGGCGGCCCAACTGGCCGAACGCCTCGAGCAAGAGGATTATTCGGAGGCGTCAGAGATTCTCCGAAACGAACAGACGCAGCCAAGCCCGGTATGGCGAATGGCTGAAGCCCTCACGTTCTTGCAGGGGCGAAAGAATACAGTCAACACTTTGACGTCCCTCATTGATTCCTCGCTGCTGATCGACCGTCCGAACGGCTTGGCAAAAAGACGCGCAGTGTTTCGCAAGAGTGCACCTGGCGGCGGTACCCGAATGCGAGACGTCCGGTCGCTAGTTTTTACTGATGCCGTTCTGGACTACTTGGTTCATCGGCATGTCTTGCCCAGCGGAAACAAGCCGGGCTACCAACCACTTTCGCTGAAGCGATTTCTCAACAAGCTGAAGGACGATTACGGGTTTTGCGTTGATAGCGCACCGAGCGGAATGACCATTTCCAACGATCTGCTCCAGCGCAATCGAGCTGTGCTCGAACGACGATTGCGCGACTTGGGGCTTCTCCTCGGTGTGAACGACGCCGAGGAAATGAAGCATCTGAAGCCGCGGTTCGAGCGCCCGGAGGAAAATCATGCTGCCGACGAATCTTCATGCCAGACTAATGGCCGACGCATTTGAACGGGTGCTCGATCACCCGGACAAGGGGGCAATGGCCTTTGTCCGGTGTTTGACGCCCGAGGTGGTCAAGGCCCTCGCCGGCGATGCAAGCTTTGCCCCAGCGCGCTGGGAGGTGTGGCGGGTTGCAGACCTGGACGATCCCGGCGCGCGCACCATCACCGCCGACCGAGCGGTGGAGATGCGCGAGTCTAAGGAGAATGCGACGCTCTTGTTGGTGGATACCACGCTTGCCGGTGCCGGGATGGATGGAATTTACAGTGCCGCGTGCGAGGTAGATGAGGCAAGCCTGTTCAAGGAGGCGATTCGCCTTGCCGCTCACCAAGTGACACAAGCTCGTTGTGCAGCGGACCGGCGATACGCAGAACAAGCGATCAAGAAGGCGCGGGGGCACGGTCGTCGCTTCAGCGTGTCTCCCTGGACCGAGTTCGATTTTCTCGTCCGCATCGCAGCCGAAGGGCATCACCCCGGGGCTATGCTCCATCTGCTTGGCCTCTGGCCCGTTGCCCAGGCGGAGGAGTTGCCAGAGGGTGATGGGCTGGACCTCTCGCGTCTGTTCGTGGACCGTCTGCTGGGACCTGCCGCCGCCGGCTCAACTCCTGCTCAACGCATCGAGGCATTGAAGCTGCTAAATCCGACCGAGGTGCAGATCGCTGATTTGCAGCGGTTTCTGCGGTCTGCGGCCACGAAGCCGCTGCTGGGCGCACTGGCCGAACTTAGCGACAAGAGGCATCTTTGGGTCGGTTCGTTGCGGCTGGAGGGCGCAGCTCAGAACATTCAAGCAATTGAGCTGGTCCCGTGGCGCACGGGGCAGAACAAGATTGCCAAGTGGTCTGGATTGCGGGAGGCGCACGATCCGGAAGCTCCCCCCGTGCTGATTCTCTCTCGTGAACCCGAGAAGAAGGACAATTACGCGAAACTGGAGGTCCGCTGGAAGTCCAAACCGGACAATCTGGAAAAGGGAGCATGTGAATACCGCGTGGTGATCAAGACGGACATGGACGAGGAGATCGCCAGCCGCGAGGTCTCTCATTCCGGCAAGAAGGATCAAAAGTGGCGTTTCACGGACGAAGATTTCTCGATGCTCAGCGATGATGCGCTCATAAATGCCAGGGTCGTGGTCTCGGTTTTCGGCAACGACTCTGTAGAACCACAGGAGAGCGAAGAGTTCTGCATTTGCTTCGGTGAGCAAGCGGACTTGAAAACGGAAGGGGTGGGCAAGAAGGTACGGACATTCAGCGAGGGAGTCATCGAGCTTGCGGACCGGCAGGCCGTTTCCACCCTCGCTGATTCCCTCCAACAGTTTCCGGTGGATTCAAGAGGGTTCGTCCTCCTGCGAACTTCGGATCGCGGCAAGAAATTTCGAGTGGCTCTGCCGGCACTGGTCAAGGAAGTCGAGGAGGATTGGGCTGCGCGTTCCGGCCAAATCGGGCGGTGGCGAGTTCGGGTGCGCACGTCCGGAACGCGTGCAACCCCCGTAGAGTTTGTCCCATGCGGTCCACCTACCGTCGATGGGCAAACCTGGGAACGAGCCGCCACTGCCAGCCGGCGGATGGCCGAGCGGTTGGCGGTTGGTAAGGGTGTGGGGCAAATTTACGACGACCAATCAAAGACGTTCGACACCGTCGTCCGAGAATACCTGCTCGCGTGGGCAGCACTGCTGGAGCTAGAGGAAGCAGAGCCGTCACTGGCTCTCGCCAATACGGTTGAGGTCCAGTCTCTATCCGGGAGGACGATCGGCCTGATCGTCCTGCCCAGCCATCCCCTCCGAGTCGCTTGGCACGTGGCCTACGACAACCTCGTGCTCCACGCACGCTTCGAGGAAGACAGGACGCCAAAAGAGATTCGCGAGGAACACGGGATACTTGACGGAGCAATGTTCCCCGCATTCCTCCCCGGACTGAAAGAGGATGCCACCTTCGTGTTTGCCGATACGCTCGGATTTCACTGTGTCGGCATGGTGCCCGATCACGACAAGGAGCCGAAGGCTGCCGTGGCAATCCTGGCGCGGGCACTGGGAGAGAGCTATCCGACGGAAGCGGTACCCACTGTTGGGGGACAGAGTGCGCGGGTTCTGGGAGACGAAATCGTTAAGTACATCGAGTGCCATAATACGTCGCGGCTTCTACACATCCACGCTTTGAGGGCAGGAGACGGCTTCACAGTCGCCCGTGCATTGGGACACGTTCAGCAACGATGCCGTTCGAGGGAACAAGATGAGACCGAAGAGACGGAACACCAATCTCGGCTCGCATTCGTCCTGGAACTTTATCCGTCCGAAACGCAGCGCGCGGTTGCAGGACGTTTCATTGCCGAGGCCCGAGAGAAACGGCGCAGCGGCGCAGGCGTTCTGGAAGCGGAAGATCGCTGGATGTTGGAGTCGCTCAGCTTGCCAGGCTCTGTGAACCTGCCGCTGCTGCGCTGGGCGCGAAGGGATGACACTCATCCGAAAACTTCCGCCCACCTGGCCCTGGCATTCGATACCTTTGACTCACGAGTAGTTCCGGACGACCGGGATCGTTCGCCCAGCTCCCGACCGTTTTTCGCCTTTGGATTGCTGTCGTTCTTCGAGCGGGAGTATTGTAGTGTCCCCACTCCGGTTTGGCGCAGTCTCGTTCTGGAGCCGACAGAAGGCGAGAAACACCCTTCGGACCGCACGCACACGGATCGGCTGATCCGGCTCCAAAAGGCAGTCAATGGATGTGTTTCGCGGCATCTCCGAGCACGGGATAAACAGCCGATATTGCGAACCGAGATTCCCCCCGACAAGGCGCACAGCCTGAAAGAATTGCACAAGCTATGCGACTGGGTAATTACACTCGACCGCAACGCAGGTATCGAGTACTTCGATTCGCCATGTGACAACAAGGACATCTACGATGCCTACGTGATCGACTGCGTACCCGAGCGCGAGGATCTTGGCTGCCTGCAACTGATCACTTCAACAAGCAACCTGGAGGAAGTGCGAAATCTGCTTGATGGCGCGCTGGACCAGATGGGACTGAGCCACTCTCGCCGCAACGCCGAGTTCCTCATGGAGCATCTGAAAGCGCTCAGCGGCCGTCTGGCGATCCATCTAACGGGCCAGAAGGCGAAGACCTCAGAACTCATTGCGTTGGCAATGAGCCGAGCCAATTGTGACGCATTCAAAGAAAAAGAAGGAGATGACTGCTGGGTTTCGCTCGAGAGCGGCTTTCTCATTCCCGTCGATGACGTGCGAGACGTGCTTCCCCCACTAGTCAATTCGGACAAGGATGCAAGCCCGGATGACACGCCGAGCCGTCCCGACCTCATCTACGTCACCACGATTCCGCGCAAGGGACTTGTGTTTCGGTTTATTGAGGTCAAGTATCGGCGACACTTGCGAGCTGCGCGGAACCCGGAGGTTCTTGAGAACATTCGCCGACAGGTCGAGTCGTTTCACAAGCGATGGTACGATTACTACTCCAACGAAAATACCTGTTCCTCGATTCGGTCAATTCGCCGAGCTAAGTTAGCTCGCGTCCTCCACTTTTATGCCGACAAGGCCCAGCGGCACGGCCGGCCCAAGAACCAGTACGACAAGAACCAGTACGAGGAGATTAAGCGCGAGATCGATCGGATGATCGAAAAGGGCGGCGATTATTCGTTTGCAGATGTGGCGAAGCCTGGCCGAGGGTGGATATTTTGTCCAGAATACGCCGGCATGGAACCGCTGGAGATCAGCCCGCCTGATTGGGAGACTCGCATTTTTATGTTTGGACCAAGGGCGCTTCCCGACTCGAGATTTCGCCAGGACGATGCTACGCCATATACAGTCAACGAGGCCGCACCTGCTGAAGGACGGCCCTCCGCCGCTCCAGCCGAACACGATGCCAGGACGGCGTCTGCGCCCGATGCAGGCTTAAAAGTGGAGTCGCTCACCAGCACAGACATCCCCATGGAGCAGGACAAGGCACCAATGACAGCCAAAACGGGTCAGTTAGATCCCTCCCTATGCCTCGGAAAGGATGTTCTCACAGGAGCCGAGGTCCGTTGGACGTTGACTGTAAAGGGGAACCCTCACCTTCTGGTGGCTGGTCTTCCTGGTATGGGCAAGACAACGTGCTTACTCAACCTTTGTCGGCAGATGCTCGAAGCTGGCATTCAACCGATTGTGTTCTCCTATCATCAAGACATCGACGAGAAGCTCGCGCAGCTTGTTTCCTCAGTACGATTCTTCGACTTTGCGGGCCTAGGCTTCAACCCTCTGCAAGTCATCGATCGCCAATCGCGATTGGCGTATCTCGACGTAGCAGGCGCACTGCGTGACATATTTGTCGCCATCTTCCCGGAATTGGGCGATATTCAGGGAGAGAGCATCCGCAATGCTATCAAGCAGAGCTTCATCGAAAAGGGATGGGACGATCCCAATGCGGATTTGCAGCAATTGCAGGAACCTGAGTTCCGAAGGTTTTTTGACATTCTTCGTGACGCCCCGAAGCCTGACCGGGGACACCGCTCCTTGCTGGCACGTCTCGAAGAGCTGGCCGACTATCGCTTCTTCGACCTTGCGGAGTCATGCGGAAGCTTGTGGGACAGTACAGAGCCAACGGTGATTCGTATCCACAAGACCCAGAATGACAGCCTCCAGAAGGCGTTCGCCTCCTTAGTCTTCTACAAGCTCTACAAGGACATGTTCCGCAGGGGCATTCAACGTAGCATTACACACGCCGTGGTCTTCGACGAAGCGCATCGGGCAGCCCGGCTGAAGTTGATACCGACAATGGCGAAGGAGTGTCGCAAGTACGGCATTTCGTTGGTGCTCGCTTCCCAAGAGGCCAGGGATTTCCACGTCTCTTTGTTTTCCGCCATTGCAAACTACTTGGTTCTTCGCATGACCGAAGTCGATGCGAGGGCGCTGATTCGCAACGTAGCAAGCTCAGATCAGGAGCGGGCATTGATCGACAAGATAAAGCAGATCGAGCCGTACAGAGCCCTGTTTTTCTCCGAGCAACGAAAAAAGCCGGCTCTTGTTGCCCTGCAACCTTGAACAGGTAAGCTCGCGTCATCAGTCCGACTTGAGTGTGGAAATCGGTCAGAATCTATTTCACACGCCCACCACATGTGGTAGATGACTCTGCATGAAGCGTACGATATCCCGAACATTGGCCGAATATCCCGAATCGTTAGGGATGAGTTTCAGGATAACCGCCCGGCACCGAGCAAATAGCGCCCGCCGGGTGCAAGGTTGACCGGGTATTACGGAAATGGCGAGAGAAAACCTCGACAGCGGCGATTCTGGCTCCGGGTGAGGGGGTGGATTCGACGGGCAGCGTAGCCCATCATGAAGTTCGCCGGGCAGGCCGATTCAGCAATCGCGACCGTGGGGAGTTTTTCTCGGGCGATCTTGCCGGCCGGCGTCGGTTGCCGGCGGTCTGACCAGGCCGCTGACGGTTAGCGGCCTTGGGTTTGACCGGCTCGGGGCGGCTTTGGCTTCACCGCACGAGGCTGTTTCTTCGCAAGAAACTTCTTGGCTGCTGCGGCACTTTTATAGTGCGGAGAACAGCCGTTGGTCATAGCAGTGCTCATTTCTTTGGTTCGGGGTGTCGGGAATTGAGTAACTGCTGTGTGCGGCTGTAATACTTTTGAAACGTGTCGCGGGAGCCGGGCAAAGAGAATCATTTCCAGGGCGAGGATCTACCACGTCGTCGCTACATGGTGCATGTCTAGCCCGTCGTGCATCAGGCGCGACGAGTAAGCAAACGCCGCAGCGACGAACATGTTGGCGTAGAACTGGTAGCAGCGGTAGTGGTTCTCGATCAGAGTCAGGTAACCCTGGAGCTTGCCTTCCAAGCGGCCAAACTGCTAGGTCGGCGGCACAAGGCCCGTGGCGTGCTGCAGGTGGTCG
>Ga0068705_10001064_pt1 | contig 13936 bp, 13 predicted proteins | sample YNPMSTMetaG_FD_65631 | JGI IMG/M metagenome (GOLD analysis project Ga0068705, IMG submission 65631) | Anoxygenic and chlorotrophic microbial mat microbial communities from Yellowstone National Park, USA - YNP MS-T MetaG | ecosystem: Environmental > Aquatic > Thermal springs > Hot (42-90C) >... | reverse complement strand
AACACCATTCTCATCAACATTGGTTAATTTTCTTTTATCTTTGGCATACTGCCAAAGCTTAATGGTTGAAGTGTAAACCGTATGTTCGGTAGCACGATTGGGAAGACGCTCATAGTCGCGCCAAAAATAAGGAAAAGGAACCGAAAATTGATTTAAATCATTATATGATACCCAACCCAACTCAACAATCTCCCCTAAAGCATCAGCTGGCCCAGGTGTATTGGCGCCACCAACATGAGCATATAAAGGATATTGACCGTATTCTTGAAGAAGTTTTATAAAATAAATTCTAGCCGATCGAACCGGACCAACGGGTGTTGCCTCTTGACAATAATATATCGCCAAAAATCGCGTAATCCCACCTTCTGCCACTGCCTCATAAACAATATCGGCAAAAGAAAGACCTGATTGTGGTCTGGCCTCGGTATGATTTTCTACCATTATCCCCAAAGGCCGTCTTTTTTCCCATTTTGCCTTTTGGGCTTTAGAATATAAAACGCCATTTAAAGGACATTCTTCGGTTTTTGGTTCATTATCGATAACCACTGATGATTGATTGGAGTGATTATTTCCTCCGTTAAAAGTTGGTGGTATATATTTAATTGGAGAAAGAAAAAAATTATCGCCTTTTTGATTTTTAAAATAAGAATAAGAAATTGTTGATGAAAGCAAAAAAACAAAAAAAGCCACCACTAAGGCAATTTTTTTATTAAGCATAATTAAATTTTTAAATTTTTAATTTTCACTCTCTTAGTCTCTAATCTTCATAAATCTCAATTTGTCTCTATTTATCTAAACAAATCTCTATTAATTTCTATTTATCTTCATTAATCTCCATTAATCTCCATTTATCTCAACTAATCTTTTATAAATCTCTGATTTATCTTATTTTATCGCCTTTTCTTCCTCTTCAGTCAAAGGATAGCTTTCTCCTTTTCCCTCTCTTAATTCTTTAGTATAAACTCTTAAACCCTCCTTTGTGTATAGAAAATTGATAACAATCCCATTTCTTTTTTCATCTAAGAAAGCAATCACAAAACTTGGGTCACCGGCTTTTTCAAAAGGATGAAATCGGACAATATTTATTTTTTGAAGATGATATTTTGATTTTTCTATTTGTTGTTCAAGTTTTTTTTTGATTATTTCAATCTCTTCTTTTTGTTGTTTTTGAAAATCTAATAAAGAATTTAAAATTTCATCAATTTTTACTTTACCACTTGTTTCAGTGAGACGAAAATAGTGGCTTCGGGTATTAAACAAAAGCCAGGTGATAAAGATTAACCAACCAAAAAAAATTGCCAAAAATAACTCTAAAGAAATCATAAAAACTATTGTATACTAAATCCACTTTAATTTGCAACTTATTGTCATTCTTTACCCTTCGATTCGGAGGACGGTTTTAATCAGGAATCTATAAAATGTCATTCCTGGCTTGACCGGGAATCTATAAAATTGTATTGTCAAATTATATTTATATAGATTCCCGCTTTCGCGGGAATGACAATAATTATTGTCAATTATATAGATCCCGACTGAGTCGGGATGGCAATCTCATATGTCTCCGATTCATCCAAACTTTTCCGAATTCTTCTGATTTATCTAATTTCAACTGATTCTAACCGATTCTAACTGATTGCAACTGATTTTAACCATTTTTACACAACCTTTTACACAACGTTTATACAATGTTTATACTATGTTTACACTTTATTCATTCGCATTATTCGTATCATTCGTATTTTTCCTAATAATCTCATTTCAACTTGTATTTATGCCAATCATTTGCTATAAATATCCCGTATGCCAAAAAAAACCAAAAAAGAAAAAATTTTGGCGGAATATCGAAAGAAACTAAAACTTCTTAAACAACAAGTAGAAAAAAAAGATTACCCAGAAATAAGCACTCCTAAAATTCCATTTCAACCAGAAGAAAAAAAAATTTACAATAATATCCAATCAACCCCGTCTAAAATAATTAAAGAGAATGATAATTCTTTAATCCGTCATTATTTTTTTAATGATTTAAAATTTAGTTTTTTACTTTCATTTTTTCTAATTGCGCTTGAAATTTTTTTATATTTTGCTAAATTAATTAAATAATTTTTAAAACTATGAAAGGGGGTGAAAAATATGGCCACAATGTACTGTGTTAAATGCCGCGCTAAAAAAGAAGTGCCTAATCCAGAAAAAGTTACCATGAAAAATGGTAAGCCAGCAATGAAGGCTAAATGTCCTGATTGTGGGACAGCAATGTTTAAAATCGGCGCTGCTTGAAAAACTTTATCTGTTAACCAGAAAGTCATAAATTAGATTTTTAATAAATCGTTTAAGTTTTTGATTCAGACCTCCGATTCGGAGGTCTGTTAATGTTGGTATTATAGATAATACCTGAGAAACTCATAATAAATCAAAAACGTGAACTTTCTTATAAACTGGCTTTTTTCCAGAAAGGATACTTTGAAAAAGAGTAATTTTTTTGACTGGAAAATCGGCGACGATATTTATCTTTCTTAATCTCTTTTTTAAAAGAAAATATTGTTGCTTTGAAGGAATACGACAACGAGCCAAAGTTAAATGGGGAAGATATTTTTTTTGTTGAGAAAAATCAAAATAAAATTCTTCATTTATTTTTTTCACCAGTTTTTCCAGTTTTTTTTCCCGTAAAAAGTTAAGAAAAATAATAATTTTTTTTCTCATAAAAAGATCTAAGTAGCCACTGTAAAGATGAAAACTTTCTTGATCAAAGATATTTTTTTTTATTCGCTTAATAATTTCTTCCTTTTTTTCTGTTTCCCCAAAAAAATACAAAGTCACATGATAATTTTCTGGAACTACCCAGTTGAAATTAGGGTAATTTTTCCTTAATTCTTTTAAATAATTACCTATTTTTTGCTGAACTTTTGCTGGTAACTCAATCGCTAAAAAAAACCTCATAAAATTTATAAATCTTGCTTGAGGAAAAATTTTTAATAAATGGGGTGACCACTTTTAGTTTAGCATTAATCGCTTCCGCTTGTTTTCTTTTATTATTCATTTGGGGATCGCCAGCGGTTACTGCCAATATTTTCGGCTTGATTTCATTTACTAAATTAAAATAGTCTTTGTCTTTAGAAAAATATGGAAGAAGAATGACTAAATCAACAAAAACAAGGGCCGATAAGATTTCTGCTCGTTGTTTTTGACTATGAATTGGTTGTCGTTGTTTTTTTCTCTTAATAAACTCATCCGACTCTAAAGCAACAACTAAAAAATCACCTTCTTTTTTTGCTTGACTTAAAAAATTAAAATGACCATAATGAAAAATATCAAAACAACCCCCAACTAGGATTGTTTTTTTATTTTTAAAAAGAGGGATAGCGGAAGAAATTTTAGAAAAAAAAATAATTTTTTTATTTTTTCCCACAGAGAAATTATATACCCATCTTACTCTGGTTTGCAAAAGCAAAGCAGATTAGATGGGTATATCCCGACTCCGACGACGTCGGGTATATACTAAAAAATTAAAAAGTTTGATTGTAATTTGCCTTTAAATAGGAATACAATAAAAAATATGAGCTGGCAAGTAAAAATTGTTGACGAAAAACAAAAAATTATTATCATCGGTAAAAATCAAACTCTGATTTCCCTTTTTAAAAAAAAATTAGAGAATCTTGGCGGCCAAATTTTTATTTCTCCTTTTATTCCAAAAACCTTGAAAAATTTTGATTATTGCTTCTTAATTAATCCTTCCAATAATCTAAAAAACAAATATCTTTTTAACAAAAATGTTTTTTTCATTTACTTTAATCAAAAACCGGAAAAAAATCTTTCTGCAAAAACAATTTTTATTAAAGGCGATCAAATTGACGATGAAATAATTGAAAAAATTCTTTGGTTCTGTTTTTCTCATACTAAAGAAAGGTGTCTTCTAATAAATCTACCAAAGAATAAAAAGAAAAAATTTAAATTAACTCCTCCTAATTTTTTTACTCATCCAAGTCGATTTTTTTATTTTTTTAATAAAAAAAATTTCTTCATTCTAATTTTTTTACTGATTTTATTTTTAAATTTTATTTTTATCCCTCCATTTTTAATCAGTGCTATTTTTTTATCCCAAACATTTAATAACTTTAAAAATGAAGATCTAAAAAAAGCAAAAAATAATTTTTTTATTGCTAAAAATAACTTTTACTTATCAAAAAAACTTTATTCATTTAGCCGACCAGTTTTTCTTCTTTTTTCCTTAGCTTCTTATCCTGATGATTTGATGGAAGTGGGTGAGGAGACTACTTCAATTTTGGAACAAGGATTTCTCGCTTACAATAATGCCCAAGCGATTTTTCCCACTCTTTTTGAAAAAAATAAAAGCCAAGAAGAAAAGCAGTTACTTATCTTAAGAATCAAAAAATTATCAACCGAACTAAAAATTATTGAAAAAAACATCGCCAATCTCACCCAAAAAATAAATACTCTCCCATTTTTAAACCAAAAAAAACAACAACTAACAATCGTCTATGAAGCGCTGACTAAAACCAATAAAATCTTACCGTATTTTGAAAAAATATTCGATACTCCAACAGAGAAAAAGTTTTTGGTGCTTTTTACCAATAATATGGAGCTTCGTCCAGGAGGTGGTTTTATTGGTTCAATCGGAATAATTAAAATTAAAAACTATACCATTGAGGAGATTCAAGTTTATGATGCTTATGATATTGATGGTCAATTAATAGTTCATATCGAACCACCAGTACCGATTAAAAAATACCTTAGTCTTTCAAGTTTGTTTCTTCGTGACTCAAACTTTTCTCCTGATAACTGGGAAAACTATCAAAAGGCAAAATTTTTTTTAGAGAAATCTGTTTCCTGGAAAGACTTTACCGGCGGAATTGTCTTAACAACCACGGCTGTTCAAAAAATCTTAGACGCTTTCCCTCCTATTTATCTACCTGATTTTAAAGAAAAAATTACTAAAGACAATTTCTATCTAAAAACACAGTTTTATGCAGAAAAAGATTTTTTTCCTGGGTCAATTCAAAAAAAAAGTTTTCTTAATTCTTTGGTACGAAATTTAATTATTAATCTTCCCCAAGCATCAATTAAAAATCTTGCCCTTAATTTTTTTAGTTTATTAGAAGAGAAACAAATTGTTTTTAGTTTTGATGATGAAAATCTTCAAAAAATAATTGAAGACTTAGGTTGGGGTGGTAGATTAGCCAAACCGGTATGTCTTTCCTCTATCGATAAAAATTGTCTCGTTGACTTTTTATTTCCTTATGAAGCTAATTTAGGCGCCAATAAAGCCAACTTTTTTATTAATCGCCATTTTGATCTAAAAATTGATGTTGACGCCTCAGGAAAAATTACTAATAATTTTAAGGTCCTTTTTAAGAATAATGCCTCTTCCAATCTCTTTCTTGGTGAGGTTTATCGTAACTACTTCCAATTATTAATTCCTAAAAATACCACTCTTAAAACAGTAAAAAAAGATGGAATTTTAATCGAAGATATTGCTATTGAAGAAAAAGATAATTTAAAAAATATTGGTTTTTTTTTAGAAATACCAGCAAAGAAAACCACTCTTATTGAAATTATTTATGAATTAAATGGATATCTTCCTTCTAATTTATCAACTTTACAATTAATTATCCAAAAACAAATCGGACTACCAGTATCAGATTTAAACTTAACCTTTAACTTCCCAAAAAATATTAGTATTTTAAATCAAAATTTTTTTCCCCTTGTTAAAAACCAAAAAATGTTTTATAATACTTTTTTATCCACCGATAAAATTTTTTTTATCCAATTAAAAAAATATGACTAAAAAAGAAATAAAAGAAAAAATTTCTCTTAAAGCCGAACCAAGAAATGTTTTTGGTAAAAAAACAAAACAATTAAGAAGATTAGGCCTAATTCCAGCTAATATCTTCGGTAAAAATTTTCCTTCAAAAGCAATTACGGTTAACTTAAAAGAATTTACTAAAGTTTATAAAAAAGTAAAAGAAACCGGTCTTTTGTACTTAGAAGTTGATAAACAGTCATTACCAGTTTTGATTCATCAAATCCAAGAACATCCAGTCAAAAATTTAATCCTTCACGTTGATTTTAAAAAAGTTGATTTAACAGAAAAAACTCAAACTGAAGTCCCAATTGAAATCGTTGGTCAATCACCAGCGGTTACCGAAAAAGGCGGTGTTCTTTTAACCTTAACTGATCGATTATTAATTGAAGCTTTACCTCAACAAATTCCTCAATCAATTACAATTGATATAAGCAATTTAAAAGAAATTGTCCAGGAAATCAAAGTGGCTGATCTACCAACTTCAACCACCTATCAAATAAAAACAGAAAAAGAAAAGGTAATTGTTTCGGTAGTTGCCCATAAAGAAGAAAGTGTCACCCCAGAAACTCAACCCGTGGCCGCCCCAGAAATCATCAGTGAGAAAAAAACAGAAGAAGAGCCATCAAAAGAAGGTGCCCCAATCCAACCACCCCAACCCGCTGAAAAAAAACCAGAAAGCAAATAAAATTGACCTAATTGACCTAATTTCTAATTAAAAAATGTCATTCCTGACTCCGATCAGGAATCTATATAATTTAGAAACCTCTGTCTTTTAGCTTTTTATTAGAGGTTTTATTTTATAGATTTCTGCTTTCGCCAAGTCAGACTTGGCTTTCGCAGGAATGACAACTGTCAATTATATAGTCTCGCCCTTCGCGAAGGGCGGGATGACAAAATAACAACGTTTACACTACTTTTTACACAATTTTTACACATTTATCATTCGCATATTCGTATATTCGCATTTCATTCGTAGATTAGCATCACATATTCGCATAATTCGCGTCATTTGCATATTTATTCGTATTATTCGTATCATATTACCAATCTTTAAAATCCATTTCTTTTTTTAATTTTTTTTGTTAAAATAAATATACCCATCTTACTCTGGTTTACTAACGCAAAGCAGATTAGATGGGTATATCCCGACTCCGACGTCAAGAGTAGGTCGGAGTTCGAACCTCCGACTATTCTGTCGGAGCGCCGGACTCATTTTTTTAAAATTTTAATGACGTTGGGCATAGATATGATAAACGCCAAATCGGAATTTGCTTTAGCTTTAAATCAAATTGCCGCTGAACGCGGCATCTCGTCAAAAGAGATTATCGAATCAATCGAAGTAGCAATCATTGCTGCTTACAAAAAAGAATACCCTGAAGAAAATATTGATAATTTAAAAGCAATTATTAATTCCGATACCGGTGAAGTAAAAATATTAAAAGAAGATAAAGATATCACTCCGCCAGGATTTGGTCGAATCGCGGCTCAAACAGCCAAACAAGTTATTCTTCAAAAAATTAGAGAAGCCGAGAAAAAAACAATTATTTCTCAGTATCTTTCCCAGGTTGGCAATATCATCCGCGGTCGTATTATTCGCTTTGATGGTCGTAACGTTTATGTAGATATCGGTAAAACTGAAGGAATATTACCTAAGGAGGAACAAGTTCCCAATGAAAAATATCAAATTAATCAATCAATGTTATTTTTAATCAAAGAAATTACTAACGACAAATTTAATCAATCAAGAATTATTCTCTCTCGAGTTGATCCAAAGCTTTTAATTAATCTTTTTAAACGTGAAGTTCCGGAAGTAATCAATAATACCGTAAAAATTATGAAGGTTGTCCGCCAACCCGGTGAACGAGCAAAAGTTGCCGTTTATACCGAGCAAAAAGGGGTTGATCCAGTTGGAGCCTGTGTTGGTCAAAAAGGAATTCGCGTTCAAACCATCACTGATGAATTGGGCGGACAAGAAAGAATTGATATTATTCAATGGAATAAAGATATAAAAATTTTTTTAATCAACGCTTTAGCGCCAGCCAAAATTAATAAAGTTGAAGTTGATGAAAAAACAAAAAAAGCTAAAGTTTATGTGGCTGAAGATCAAGCACCTTTAGCAATTGGTAAAGGCGGAGTCAATGTTAATTTAGCCTCAAAACTGACTGATTTGACCATTGATATTATTCAAGAAAAAAATCAAAACCCTTCTCAAAATGAGGAAAAAAAAGTTGAGAGTACCCCAGTTAATTAAATATTTTTAGTTTTTTTTAAAAAATTATGAAAGCTCGCCCACCAGTGGTTACTATTTTAGGTCATGTGGATCATGGTAAGACTACTCTTTTAGATTATATAAGAAAAAGTAGCCTCACAAAAAAAGAGATTGGTGGAATAACCCAAAGAATTGGCGCTTATGAAATCGATACCAAAATCAAAGGCTATCCCAATTCAAAAATTACTTTTATTGACACTCCCGGTCATGAGGCTTTTGCTAAACTTCGTTCTCGCGGCGCCAATATTGCCGATATTGCTCTTCTTTTAATCGATGGCAAAGATGGAGTTATGGAGCAAACAATCGAGTCGATTTATCATATCAAAAATGCTAATATTCCATTTATTGTTGTGATTAATAAAATTGATCTTCCGGAAAGCAATCCAGAAAAAATAAAAAATGAACTGATAAAATATGAGGTTTTAGTTGAAGAAAAAGGAGGAAAAATTCCTTGTCTTTTAATCTCGGCTAAAACTGGTCAAGGAGTAAAAGATCTTTTAGAAACTATTCTTCTTCTTGCGGCAGAAAAAAATCTAAGTTTTAATCCTCAATCACCACCAAAAGTCTATATTATTGAGGCAAAAAAAGATAAAGCTGGTATCTTAACCTCAGCGATTATTAAGGATGGCCATCTAAAAGTTGGTGATACTTTTTATGAGAATAGCAAACTAAAAAAAATCCGGGCCATGTTTAATGACTTAGGCCAGGCAGTAAAAGAAGTTTTTCCCTCAACTCCCTTTGTTTTTTTAGGTTACGATGAGATGCCTGAAGCTGGCTCTCTTTTATCATTTACACCTCAATCTTCTACTCAAAAAAAGGAAAAAGAAAACGTTAAAAAAACAGTCGATATTCAAGAAATTCTTCAACCAAAAAAAGAAGAAAAAAAACTATTTATCATTCTTAAAGCTGATTCCTTTGGCTCACTTGAAGCTTTAACCAATGCCCTCTCAAAGATCAAAAATTGCGAAATTATTCTTAAAGGAATTGGCGATATTAACCGCTCTGATATCTTTTTGTCCAAAACGACTAAAGCCATTGTCGTTGGTTTTTCTGTTAAAGCTTCTGAAGAGGCAAAAATTTTAGCCCAACAAGAAAAAATTATTGTTAAAACTTATCAAATAATCTATGATCTTTTAGATGAATTAAAAGAAGTTAGTTTGTTATTGCAAGAAAAAGAACAAAAAGAAAAAAGCATAAAAGGTGAGGCAAAAGTTCTGGCCACTTTTATTATTGAAGGAGAAAAAATTTATGGTGTAGTCGTGACTAAAGGTAAAATTAATTTGGGCGACCCAATCGAGGTTTATCGCCAAGATAAACTTATTGGTAAAACCAAACTTGTTTCTTTAAAAATCAGAGCAAAAAAAGTTGAAGAAGTCAAAAAAAACCAAGAAGCGGGTATGATTTTTTCTCCTCCACTTGACATTACTATAGGTGATATGGTAAAATCTATCTTATAGTATGGATAATAATCAGCTACTGATTTTTTCCCGTATCAGCCAAATTGTTAACCAAAAATTAAGTGGTGCGGTCGTTTTACCATCTAATCCATCAATTGATGCCACCGCCTCAGCCACGGCTTTATATCTTTCTTTACTTAAACTGGGTAAAAATATTTCTTTATCTTGTAGTACAAAAGTTGATTATGACTTAACAGGGGTTGATAAAATCCAAAAAAACCTTAGTGCCTCGGGTGATAGTTTAATGATCTCTTTTCCTTATACTGATGGGTCAATTGACAAAATTGACTATCGAATCGAAGGAGAAAGTTTTAATCTGATTATCACTCCGCGAAACGGATTTCATAAGCTTGATCCATCAAAAGTTTCTTACTCTTATACCGGTGGTAAACTTGATTTCGTCTTTGTTTTAGACTCACCCACTCTTACCTCTTTGGGCGAGCTTTATCAAAATAATCAAAACCAATTTCAAGGACTAGAAATTATTAATATTGATCGCCATTTGACCAACGCTAATTTTGGCACGATTAATTATGTCAACAAAACCGCTTCTTCTCTTTCAGAGATGGTTTTTTTATTAATAAAAAACTTAGGCGTAGAATTGGATAAAGATATTGCCACTAACTTATATGCTGGTTTAGCATCGGCTACCAATAATTTTTCCTCTTATTCAGTCAATGCCCAAACGTTTGAAACTGCCGCCGCCCTTTTAAAGATGGGGGCGATTAAAAAAATAATTAAAAAACCATCCGAGGCAGCCCGAATTAATACCTTTACCCCACCCAGTTTTACCCCAAAACCCTTTGAAGTCAAACCAATCGAATCGGTTGAAAAAGAACCAAAACCAGCAAAATCACAAGAAACTCCTGATGATTGGTTAAAACCAAAAATATTTAAAGGTGGTGGCCTCATTTAAGAAGCGGCGTTGATGAGGTGCTTTCTTCTAATTTTATCTTCTCTATTGTTTTTGAAAGTTGATTAGCTCTGGTTGTATTGACAAGATTATATTGCTTAGTTAAAGACTCAATTCGCTCACCAATTTTTAAAAATTCTTCGTTGTATTTACTAAACTCAATCTCAAAGTTTTTAATATAACCAATAATTTTTTGAACATTTTTTTGATAACGAAAATTATCATAGGCCTGTCTAACTAAACGCAAAATAGCCGTAAAACTAAATGGTCCAGCCAAAACCACTTTTTGTTTCATCGCTTCAACCCAAAGATCATTCATTTTTTCATAGATATAAGAAAAAATCATCTCGTTGGGAATAAACATCACCAAAATCAACTGTTCCCCCTTCGGGATCAATATACTCTCTGCCAGTTACTTGTTTTATTTTTTCTCTCACATCTCTTTCAAAACTTTTTTCCAATTCATGCCGCGTTGCTTTATCTTGAGTCTCAGCCATTTTTTGTAAATTCTGATAAGGAAATTTAACGTCAACATTTATTTTTGTTTTATTGGGAAGATAAATAACAAAGTCTGGTCGATTGCCTGATTTTTGTTCTTTATTAAAATCATAATCAACTCCGCGAACAAAGCCGCTCATTTTAAGAAGATTTTCTGCCACCTGCTCACCAAACTGGCCTCGCATCTGATTGTTGGATAAAACTCGTTTTAAACTTTCCGTGGTTGCGGAAAGCTGTTCGGTTACCCTCGCCTGATTTTCTAAAGCTTCTTTTAACTTCGCAAACGAACTAATTCTATCTTTATCGGTCCGTTCTATTTTTTCCTCGGTTTTTTCGATTAACTCTTTGATATCTTTAGCTATTTTTTCAAAGGCAGATTTTTTGTTTTCTAAATCGGTTTTGATATCTTGTTTCTCTAAGATAAGTTTTTCATTACTTATCTGAATCAGTTGATCAATTATTTTTTTTAAAAAATCCGGAAGAATAAAACGAAAAGTAATAAAAATAACAACCACAGCAATTATTATCGAAACCACAATTGAGGTAATCATATAATATATAATAACAATATTAATTATGAGAATAAAATTCAATTATGAGATAAAAAAAGAGGAAAAAATCTCCAATTATCAATTAATTGACCTTCTTTTAAAAAATCGAAAAATAAAAAACATCGAAGAATTCCTGCACCCTAAAAATCCGCTAAAAATTTCTTTGTTTGATTTTTCATCTTCTTTTAAAGAAGAGTTTAAAGCGGCGTTAAAAATTTTAAATGAGGTAAAAGAAAAAAAACAGATGATTGTTGTTTATACAGATTATGATGCCGACGGAATTACTGGGGGAGCAATTTTATGGGAAACACTTTATTTTTTAGGTTTTAATGTTATGCCTTATGTTCCAAACAGAAAAACTGAGGGTTATGGTTTTTCGATTATCGGATTAGAAAATGTAATTAAAAAATTTAATCCGGCTCTAATTATCAGTGTCGATCATGGAATTACCAAAATCAAAGAAGTAGAATATGCAAAGAAAAAGGGAATAAAAATTATTATCACCGATCATCATTTAAAAGGTGAGAAAATACCCAAAGCCGAGGTAATTTTTCATATCCCTTCTTTGTCAGGCGCTGGTGTTTCATATTTTTTTAGTAAAGAGGTATTTAAAAATTTTGAAAAAAATGTCGGGAACAGGCATGCCTGTTCCCTACTGCAAGATAATTTTTCCAATGATTATTTGGCTTTAGCCTCAATTGGAACAATAGCCGATCTTGTCCCGGTGTTGGGGCCTTCCCGTTCAATTGTTAAATATGGACTTGAGGCTTTTTCAAAAACAAAAAGGGTCGGTATCAAACAAATTCTAAAAGAAGCCGGAATTGAAGGTAAAAAAATTACCCCCTATGATATTGGTTTTATTATTGCTCCAAGAATCAATGCCGTTGGTCGGTTAAAAGATGCCACCGATGCTTTACGGCTTTTATGCACTAAAAAAGAAGATAGAGCCAAGATGTTGGCCTCGTATTTGGGAGAAAAAAACCGCCTTCGTCAAGATTTAGTTGAAAAAGCAGTTGACAAAGCAAAACAAATGGTAGAGAAAGAAATAAATCTTTTTAAAAAACCGCTAAAAATTATCATTTTGAAATCTGAAGATTGGCATGAAGGAATTATTGGTTTGATTGCCGCTAAAATGGTTGAGGCTTTTTTCCGACCAACGATTGTTTTGACAAAAAATGATGGTTTTTACAAAGCTTCAGCTCGCTCTATTCCCAAATTTGATATCACTGCCTTTTTAAGAAGACTTAAAAGTTTTCTTGTTGATGTTGGTGGCCATAAGCAAGCCGCCGGCTTTACCATTGAAGAACAAAAAATTGAATTTTTTAAAAAAGAAGCTTTAAAACTTGCCAATCAATTAATAAAAGATGAGGATTTAGAACAAGAAATCCTTGTTGATTTAAAAATCCCGCTTCAAAAAATTAATTTGAATTGGGTTAAACTTTTAGAAAAGCTTGCTCCTTTTGGAATTGGTAATTCTGAGCCGTTGTTTTTTAGTGAAGCGGAAATTTCCGATCTTCACTTGGTTGGTAAAGATAATAAACATCTAAAAATATTTATTAAAGATGAAAATAGTGATTCAATTTTAGAATTAATCGCTTTTAATCAAGGACAAAACTTCAAAAATCTTTATCGCAACCAAAAAATAAAAGTCGTCTACAGCTTATCTATTGACAGTTGGGGAGGAAAAGATAAGGTCAAGGGGAAATTGGTAACTTGGGGTGACTGACGGGATTTGAACCCGCAACAATCTGCTCCACAGGCAGATGCTCTACCAGATTGAGCTACAGTCACCAAATAAATAAATTATACCAAACATTACTTAAAAAATTACCTATAGGATAACTCGTCTGAATGTCTGAATTTGAATACTCTTTATGGAGTTGGGGTTATTTTTTTAAGACAACGAAAATAGTCTTGAGTACTACAACCTTTACCTAATTTTTCTTTAATTTTAGTACAATCGGTTTCCAAACAAGAAGAAGCAGGAATTTCCAAACTTTGAATTGGAGTGGGAGTCGGGGTTTGAGGTTGGGGTGAAGGAACAACGGTTGCGGTTGGTTGAATTGACGATTGAGTTTCTGCTCCTTTGGTGGTAAACGTCCAAGGCACACCACCATTATCATATTTTTTATCACCAATTCGGATCTGGAAATAATAGGTTGTTTGTGGCGAAAGAAGAGTTAGTTCGACCAAATGGTTTTTTGTTTTTGTTGCTTCGGGAGCAAAAAAATTTAGGGCTGTTGGCGTTGTCCCATATTCAACTACGCCTTGGGTTTCGATTCCGGTGACCCAAGAAATTTTAGCGTTATTTTGAGCAATATCAGAAATCACCACATCTCTTGGTTCAATATCGGAGGCTCGGGTAAAAACCCCACCCATATTCAATGCCATTACTCCTAAAATTACAGCAATGACAATACCAATAACAAC
>Ga0068705_10001063_pt1 | contig 13937 bp, 15 predicted proteins | sample YNPMSTMetaG_FD_65631 | JGI IMG/M metagenome (GOLD analysis project Ga0068705, IMG submission 65631) | Anoxygenic and chlorotrophic microbial mat microbial communities from Yellowstone National Park, USA - YNP MS-T MetaG | ecosystem: Environmental > Aquatic > Thermal springs > Hot (42-90C) >... | reverse complement strand
ATCGGGTACGGAACCCCCAGAAAATTGTTGCGCCTGTTGGGCAGCCGCCAATTTACCAGGAAGTTCCAGCAATATTTGTAATACCCTACTTAATTGTTCCCTAAATTGTTCGGGCCTTAAGTTAGGATCAAGAGCGCCTAAGGCAGATTTAAGCATCGCTTGCTCGTAATTAGAAACTTGACCCAACGCACCACCAGTTTTAGAGAGTTCTTTTAATGTAGATAAAACAGTAAGCGCCAAAGTGTTTTTAAGGGAATCTAGTTGGACGTTAAAGTAATAAGCGGCTGATCCAAATATCGGCCTCGTAAGGGCTGATTTAGGACCAACGGTGTTGTCGTTGATACTATTCATTAGGGCGTTTATTTGACCAATGGCAACGTTGCTAAAGAATTCAGAACCACTACCAGCGCCAGTAGCCCCAACAGCGCCAGTGGCCCCAACCGCAGGGGGAACAACTTGTTCTTTACTAAGAATTCTACCCTGATCATCATAAGTTATTTTAATATATCCACTTTTTTCATTTCCTACAATTTCAGTTTTGGGTGTTCCTGTTTTAGCGTAAGAACCCAATCCTAACTGTTTATACAATTGTTCTTTCTGTAAATCATTTAATAACTGTTGTTGGGGAGTTTGATAGGTCAATAAATTAGCTTGATTACCTAAAGCACTTTGTATTAGTTGTAATTGTCTATAATAATTATCTAATGCTTGTTGTTGTGCCTGCTGAACAGCAGAAGCCTGAGCAGCGGCTAAAGCATTCAAATCCCCAGCTTGCGCTTGTTGTAAATTAATAATATCACTGGCTTGTTGAGATTCCAATTCGCTTAATCCCCTAGTGGCTATACCAGGAATACCCGCTGGAGAACCGCCCAAAATGCCTGGTTCGCTAAAACCAGCGGCGGCATATCTGCCAATTAATCTTTGTCTATCTTCTCGTTGTTTCTTTTGCAAATCAGCTAATACCTTTTCATATTTAGCCTTTAAATCCTCGGCGGTTTTGGTATAAATATTACTGATATTAGAAGTATCGGGAACAGGGGGACTGGCATATTTTTGCGTTAAAGCCCGAAATTGATCAAGTAGGTTATTATAGGCGGCTTGCCAGTCTTGTGGTTGACTGGTGGGGGATACCTGAGCGCTTGGGGGTGCCTGAACGATTGTTTGGGGGGAAGTAGTTGTAGTGGGTATTCTTAAAACGCTACCAGCATAAATTAAATTAGGATTAGTAATTTGGGGATTGGCCGCTAATAAAGCCTGCACCGTGGTGCCGTATTTATTAGCCAAAGCAGATAAAGTATCACCCTTTTGAGTTGTGTAATTCAGGTAAGATGGTTGCGCACCTCCACCACTGGTTAAAGCAGACATTGTTTGAGATGTTCCACCCGAGCTGGTGCTGGGTTGTACAGGTGATAAATATGAAGCTGCTTGTTGAACAGTTGTTTGGGGGGTAATGGCCATTCCAGCTTTTTGGGCGGCTGCCACGGTATTAAGTTGATTCTGTATCTGTTGAGCCTGTTGCGCTACCTGATTTAATTGTTGCGCTACCTGATTTAATAAATTTTGTTGCTGAGAGGTTAAAGTTGCCATAATTTTTATTATTTAAGCCCTAAATTAATAATGGTGTTAAAATCACATCGTTGGTTGAACCAATTCGGGTTGCCACATAAAAGAAACCATTATAAGTTATACCACCCAGAAACGTCGATTCCAAATATGGTAGGCTCCTCCACAGTGTACCATCTTTTCGAAACATTCTCAACACGCTATCGGTGCTATCATAACCAATAAAATATTTACCATTAAAAGCGGCCAATTTAGAAACACTAAACGATAGGGTAGTTGTCGAAACAGTAAAGCTTGTGCCCGAGATAGTTATTTTATAAAAGTTATTACCATTTACTGTGTATAAATAATTACCATCAGAGGCTAATCCGTTGATGGCAGCAATGGTTCCTGTTAGGGATGTGACAGAACTAAAATCTAATGGCATTCTGTATAAACGATTAGTAGCCCCAAAATAAACATAATTATTATCAAGGGCAATACCAGAAGATTGATAGGTAGAATTATAAGTTGCTATTCTATCCTTTATCGGAAATTCCTGATACATCACAAACCCATCAATTGTTTGTTGCGTGGTTCCACTTTCGGCTACAATTAAATCAGTGGCCATCTTGTTTACAGCAGAAGAAACCTGATAGGGCACACCTGATAAATGAATTATATAGGGAGAGGCCTTAGCTTTTTCTGCCAATGAACCACGAGAAATAACGCCAGCATCCACATTAGAAGCAGCCTTAATAACATTTCTGCCAAACATTAATTGTTTGTAGGTTAATGGCTCCTCGGCAAAAATAGGAGCGCCCCTTTTGGTTCCATTTCTTTGATAGCCAAAATTCTCGTAGGTAATTTGTTGATCTCCTTGATTAATCATATTAGCGTTTAGCAAATTTATGGGGCATTAGGTTAGAATCCTCTGGCACAGACCCGTTTACTACTATTTCTAAAATAGTTGGACCAGGGGTTTTAGAATACTCGTGAATTCTGAAGCTGAAATCCATTGCTTGTGGAAATATACTTTGCACCGTTTTATCTTTTGAAATGGCTTTCTGCGCCACTGCCACTCGGCGCCAATCAGAGTTATTTACTGACATTTCAATTGTAATTGGAGCGTAAGCGTCATAAGCCATTCTCCAACCAATGCTTTCTAATTCTATTGGTTTTAAGGGATCTCCTACTTGATACAGCAAACTAGTATATTCTAATTCAATATCCTCACCACCGCTACCATCAGAATTAGCTTTATCAGCATTGCCCTCCCACAAGAGCCAAACAACACCGTTAGAATCGCCAAAATATTGCCTTAAAACATTTTGAGAATTAATATAGGGCCTTGCGGATTGAACATCTAAATTAGAATCATAGGCAAAGTAATCTAATACCGTATCGTATAAAAGAACACAATGTTGATAACCATCTATTGTCCCAACATATAAATGATATAAATCACCATCTTCCCAAGCCACAAAGTCATTTGAATTCGAAACATTGTTAAATATATCCTCCACCCGATAACTAATCTTTTCTGGGGTAGAACCAGAAAAACCATAAATACCCTTACGAGAGGCAAAGAATAAAACGCCATTTACTATCCAAACGCTCCTAAAAGAATCAGTTCCAATGCCATAGGCAACTGGTTTTAATGATAGTGGCTGGTTATCAGTATCCACGTTATAAGACCAAATAGAATTGTGCTTAAAAATCATTAAACTATCAAAGTAGGGAGATATTGCTGTAATTTCATCACCGTCATTTAACCCCACAGAAAAACTATTAAAAGCGGGCCAAGATTCAGCGTTGGCTACATCAGAAAAATACACATAACTGTCCTTAGCGATATAAACCCTATCTTTAAAGGTGGCTATTGTTGTTCCATTTGGGGGATTACCACCCAAATTACTTAAAGTCGTGCCGTCCCACTTCAAAACATTATTTGCCGCATTAACCATTATAGCCAAATTAGCATAGGTTGTGCCATCAATATTACCAGTGGATTTTAAGGTATTAGAACCAGTGGCATCTACCCAAGTATTATTTGTTTCGTTAAGATAATAAAACTTACCACCAGAAATTCTTAATAACTGGTTAACGGGCGAAGCGCCAGTTTTATAAAAAGCATAAAGAAACCTAACGGGATTGGTGTCTGGAATGTTTCCCACCTGCTTATATCCCAATCGTTTTTGAATTGCCCCAATTTTGTTTAATCTGATATTTCTAACAGTGTAAGCCTCATCGGGTCTTGCCAATAGGGGCGAAACCTTTCTATTCATTCCTCCAGCAAAAGATTGTAGAGTTAATATATTCATTTAGAAAAATCTATAATCGTTAAAATCCCCTTGACCCTCAAACATTGGATGCACTGTATCGTTAAAATCTGTTGTTCTTCTGGACAGTGAAGCCAACCAAGCACTAACCCCATTTTCATATGCCTGCAAGAAATAACTAGCCCTATCTGTCTTATAGGCCTTTTCATAAATACGAGCCACACAATAATCCACTAGTAATTTAGAGGCATTATAAGATGAGGGTAATTGTATCTTGTCGGTGGCTAAACCCAATAGAGTGGGTTGGGGGGTATAATAAATTCTTAATGTTTTATTGGCGGTGGGAGCGGGATTAATTTTAATGTTATTGCCTATAAGAATATAAGAGGTATCTGAAATTTCGTTTTCCGTTAATAAATCATAGGGCCTAAGAAAGGTTTTGTCTTCTAAAATTTCTACCCCATCTAGTTTTAATAAGTCATTGGGTAGGGCATAGATGGCAACTCCAGCCGTTAAGGGAATATCTTTGTAGGTCATTAAATAATTTCCCTTTACTTCGGCTAATCTTGTCCATAAATCAGCATATCCCTCGTTTAAATAATTCATTATTGTTTGGCTGTCAGGAATAAATTGCTTGTTTGGATCATTATAAATATCATAAACCCTATCTACTATTGCGCCTGCGGTATCAAAATCTAGCCCAGCACCCCGCAACGCTTCTGATAAAGCGCCCTCTACCCCAGTTATTGAGTTATAAGAAGCAACCCTAAACAAAGCAGTTCCAGAAGCCGATGAAATATAAACCGTATTAATATCATCAACCTGAATGGGTATTGTATCTGCTACATTATAAGAATTACCGTTGTCATAAGAAATATAAATTCTAAACTTATCGTAGGGCATCAATCTTACGGGAGTGTTGGCTGAATGGGAAAACTTCAAGCCAGCTTGCAGGGTTATTTGGGTAGTGGTGGGGGCAACAGTGGAGGAAACATAAGCTATTTCAGAGTTCTCGGCCCCATAATCACCAACAAGTAAAATATCACCCTTATTAAAGTATTGACCAGATAAAACATTTAAGACAGTAGCACCAGAAGAAGCCGCCTGCGACAGGGCTGTATATCCCAAATCCTGTAATGAGGGATTTTCTATGGAGAGATATATCACGAATTTATAAATTAAATTTTATGACCCCGCTTAAAAGAATTTTTGTTTTGTGCGGAATTTCATTTGGGGAGCCGCAACAAAGACCCTGATTTTCTGATATAAAATAACAGCCAAATTATAGGGGGCAGATAAAACCCTAAACACATAACCCCGTTGGCAAAAAGAGAAACCGCTAAGCCTATAAACGGGAAATCTGGTTCTTGTTCCATTATATGGTATTTCATTGAATAGGGCACTATTTAACATATTTTTCTTGTATCCTTAAACCCACCACCAAACCAGAACGCCTACCCAACAATTTAATTATCCACCCTAATAATCTATTATGACACTCAATATAAGGCACTAATTCCAGTCCAAAACCACCACATAATTTCTGATATTTTTTAATAAACCCCTTGGTTTTAGTCATAATTAGTTATTAAAGAAAAGAAAGAAAGGGGAGGGATTAAAGGTTTCTTCACTTCCAGCTAAACTAATCGCTGGTTCAGGGGAAACATATTTGCGAATTCTAATCCAATCATAATACGTATGTTGAATATTATAAGTATTATTCCTGAGAAAACTACCAAGTTTAACGTATTTCAAGTTTTTGTACCATGTAATTCCAGTTCGTGTAACCATAGCCGTTCCATTTCTCCACAATTTTACCTCTCCACCCCTAACACTTATTCCGGTTGTGTACCTAACATCATTTGCAGCAGCCCACTCAGCAGATTGATAACTAGCAACATTAAAAGAACTAGAAGCACCGTTCCCAATCGAATAATAAACTGAAACGGTATTTTGTCCCCTCATATAAAGTATTGTAGCATCCGCATTAGCATTGCCACCTTCAGTGTAAGGCGAAGAAGCCACTGAGGGAAATACTCCTCCGTGGTAATACCCATGATCAAAGTGAATAACCGAAGTTTCTGCTATATAGCCATCCTGAATATTGAAAGAAAATGCAGAAGTCCTTTCTATTCCTCCTTTGGCTACATTTAAATGAGAATTAGAAACTCCATAGTCGTCAGAATAAGCAACCCATGTATTTGTATCTAAACTTGTTCCCAAGAAATCATCAAAGAAAACAAAAACAGCATCTCCATTGCTTAAGCTTGTTGCACCTGGGCTCCCATAGTAGCAATAGATATTTTGATCACTTCCTAAATCTGCTGAAACCTTAACCCAAATATAGGCAACTCTGTTTGGGGGGGTTCCAGTAACTTTTTCTACCCAAAAATCTTGTAGGGTAAGCCCATCTGAGGCGGTAAATCTTATATCAGCAGGAAAATTTGCAGAACGTCCATCTAATGTTAGTCCCCTTCTAGCTATCCACTCAGTGTTTCTATCTATCACGATTTCTCCATCAGTTGTGGGCCAAGTGGGTTCAGACCCCCAAGAAACCCCACTATAAATGCATTCATAAAAAAAATTATTACTTCCCGCCGTTGGCTTAACTAAATTTCCCACGCTATAATGAGTATTTGCTCGCCAAGTAGAATAACTTTCACCAACTTTTAAAAGAACCGGGTAATTTGTGCCTGCACCTGAACTGCCAGATATTGTTATTCTTTTTCTATATCGCCAAGAGGGATTATACCAGTTCATAATTATTTAACTAACCCTGTTGAACCACTGCTACACATTGCCATTGTGAAGCAGAAGCGTTATAAATTAAACCAATATAAACCCATTTATTAGCAGTAGTGTTTGTGGGTAGGCTTGGCCCCACTGAACCATAGGCGTTTCCCCAGGTAATTGTTCGAGCTGTCCCATTATCTTTAATTCTAATGATTAACCTCTGTCCATCATTAGGAGTACCAGTAGGATTATTAATAGTTAAATTACCAGCTAAAGCATTAATATAAATTTCTTTATCAGTAGCAGCGTTAGGAGTTAAACTGGTGATAGAGGTATAAACCGTTGCCACCCCCTTATTTGTTTGAAACTGATTAATAATATCAGCTGTTATTCTTAATTCCACAATTGCCCCCGCTGAATGGGCAGCGGCAGTAGTGCCCTCAACCCCCCTCGTAAGAGAGGAAAATGTGTCGCCAGAAACCGCCCCCACCTCTATTATCTCGTTATCAATTGATATTCTAAAAGGGGTATTGGAGGGAAATTTAGAACCCTCACCAGTTGCAACCGTTAAAGAGGTACCAGATGCGCCAATGCCCGATGCCAGTGTTGAGCGTGCGTTATTTTTAACCTGCAAAATTGCCATTGTGGTAATTTATTTTATTTTTCACGGACCCTAAATTTAACCTTAAATTCATTAAAAATTGATTTAGTGGCATTTTTTATACCCTCCAACAAGTAATCAAACAGCCCAATCCTTGATATATAGCCCCTAACATTCCAAACAAATAATCCAACACTAGAGATATAATTTCTAATTTTTAATTCAAATAATCCAATCCTAGAGAAAAAATTCCGCAAAGAATAAGCGTATAAACCAATTCCAGAAACAAAATTTCTAATCATGTTAGAGAACAACCCCCCCCGTGATGTAGAAGCCCTGCCGTTATAAATTGTGGAGTTAAAGGTATAGGTATTTAACATAATTAACTAGTTTCCCCCTGAGACTGAATGGCGGCCGTATTATTGCCTACAGCACCCGCACCAGATGGAACCATGAGCCTACACCATATTCCAATGTTGGCACCCGCCCCAACATCACCCACTTTTATTCCTGTAGAATAACCCGAAACGTCACCACCCTCAGCGTCAACTATCGTCTGGGCATCATTTACCCTTTTGCCAAACCACAAAAAAGAACTAATTTCATTTGGTCCAATTGTTCCCAGGGTAGAACCACCGCTTCCCTGTTTTATTGTTATAGTATTATTATTATCAGTAGCACTTGCATAAGCAAGATATAGTTTAGAGAAGGTATTAGTGCTTAAAACCTCTGTTGTCCCGTTTAGGGAAACATTTTCACTTATTGGATTTCCACTGGTATCCAAACCCCTTAAGGTTACGGTTCTTGTATCGTTTCCGCTTGAAACTAGGGCAATTTGGACATTAGATGACATTGCCACCATATTCCCCTGTGTGGCATCGGCATCATTGCTATTATCAATTCCCAGTCCAATAGATAAGGCAGAATTAGTTGGTTGTTTGGGAATAAATAAAACCACATTATACCAAATATCGGTAGAGGAGGTGTTTTTTCTAAAGAATTTTCTATAAAGAGTTGAACCGCTACTGGCTTGAGCCGCTGTTACATCTGGGAATAAATTATTCTTTTTACCCACTGGGGTATTGATTGCATAGGAATTATTTAAACCAGCAAGAAAAGTAATTGTATTGCCATTAATCCCTGAAATTACCCTCTTTTCTCTATTAGTGCCGTCATCAATTACTATTTCGTCATTAACGGCAAAACCGCCAGCATCATAAACTGTAATTGAGGTATCATTAGCGCTTGCTGCTACCGATAATTGAGTAGCCGCTATTTGGGTAGATGTGATTGCTCCGCCCGTCGAACCACTTGCGGAAGAGTAATAGTCTTTTAATTCTGAAATTTGTATCATATTTTATTTTTTAAACCCCTTTTAATATCCCGCAGATATATTAATAATAAAAATAACAAATCTTCTGTCTTTAAATCAATGGTATTAGGATTTTTACTTTCCTGAATTTTTTTCTGAATATCTTTTAAAAATCTGATTTTTCTATACTCTATATATTTGTCTAAGAATTCATTGTAGTTCATATTTTTAGTTATAAAATCTTATATGTTTTGAAAGTGACATATGGGTTTTTATGTGCCCTGAAAGTGATATATGGGTTCTTACTGCTTGCACCCCTTGCGACACTAATTTACCAACCGCTGTTAAAATTCCTTGACCTACAAATATTGCTTGAGCAAACATTGTTTTTATTCCATTTGCAACTAAACTTCCAGTTCCAGATAAAGTCGCAGACGCTATTTGAATTAAATTCCCAGTCGCAGATAAAATTCCTTGTCCAATTAAATTAGCTTGACCAATAATTGTTTTTATTCCAAAAGCAGTTAAAGAACCTAATCCCGATAAAGTAGCACTGGCTTGTTTTATTAAGGTTTCTATCGCAGATAATACTCCCTGTCCTAATAATTGAGCTTGTCCTAATATAATTTTCACACCACTTGCCACCAATTGTCCAGCTCCACTTAAAACCGCTGAACCATAAACATAAGTAACACTAATAACTTCTCCCACAACTGAAAGCAATCCTTGCCCCACTAAATTCGCTTGTCCTTTTATAATTTTTATTCCTTGTGATACTAAAGAACCAGGTCCCGTTAAACCTGCCTGCCCAAATATGGTTTTTATCCCTTGTGCTGTTAAAGAACCAATTCCAGATAAAGTAGCGGTTGCTTGTTTAATAGTATTACCTATAACCGATAAAATGCTTTGACCAGCTAAATTAGCTTGACCAATTAAAATTTTTATTCCTTGGGCAACTAAATTTCCATCTCCTAATAATGTGATAGCGGCTTGTTTAATGGTGTTGCCACTAGCTGTTAAGGAGCCTAATCCCGATAAAGCGGCAATTCCCTCTTGAATTATGCCCGCTAAACTACCTGTTGCTGATAATAAACCCTGTCCAACTAAATTAGCTGAGGCGATTATTGCGTTAATAGCCGTAACTGTTAAAGAACCAATTCCGCTTAAAAGAGTTGTGCCTATTTTATACAATAGTGGAGTTGCTGATAAACTTCCTAATCCAGTTAAACTCGCTGCTCCTATAACTTGTGGTGCTGGTGGCGTGTAATCAACCGTAATTTTTACACAGTCAATGTAAAAAGAAGAAATCCGAAATAGGCAGACACTTGAAAATTTTTAGCAGGAGTAGCTGTAGCATAAACACCATCATCAGCATAAGCATTAGATGGATTCCGATAACCGTATATTAAGGCTATATGAGATGCAGCATATTTAGAAATAGTTGCCATAATTCGAATTTCCTACCTTAATTAATCTAATGAAACTGTCAAGTTGCCAGCGGGGATTTTAAAGATATCTCCGCTATTAACTGTTTTACTGGTTGTCAAATTACCATACCACTTTGTAAAACCAAAGTCTTGGATACATATTTTATATTTATTTTTTGACCATCTTTGTTTTGGGTTTTTTTTCAAGTCCCCCCTCAACTACTTTTTCAACCCTCTTTTCTTTAGGGGGAATTTTAACTATTTCGCCACAGCAGGGGCATTGAATTTCCAACAATTCATTACCCTCACCGTCCATTACTTTTAATTCGTCTTTATGGCGAATGGCCAGAAAGGCAACACTAACTTCTGTGCCCCAAAATTCCCTTGAATCAATTGAATAACCAGCGGGAATTTCTAGTAATCTGCCAAATAAATTCTCTGAAATTGTGTGATCTGTAATGTTTTTTATTTTCAGGCTCATGTTTTTATTTATATTTAGATTTTTCTATGTCTTTTAGGGTTTCTTGAGGGGTATAGCCCCTTGCCTCTCTGCGGGCAAAATAATCCAATGTTTCTTTTGCCCCATATCTAATTCTATCAACCATTTGTTTTTCGACCCCCTTCGAATAATTATCTTTTGATTTTTCTATTCTTCTTAAAATCTCTTTTTGATCCATATTTCTACACATTACCTTAAAGACCCCTTTTTAGGCTGGGGGGTTCCCTGCCCCCCGTTTAAACACGGTGAAAGACAGGGAAACCCCCAACCAGAAACCTAGGTAAAATCCTAGGCAACTCTTTTTTCTAACCTTGCGTGACTTCTCCTGTTAAACGCCACTAACTGGTAGGAGGTGTAAAGAATGGCCTCCCACTCTGTCTTGCCATAAGCCTTAAACAGGGTACCATCACTACCAGGCAAGAAATCAATCGGAGCAAGCTCAGCTAAAGCCAAATCATCTGGTGTTAAATGGAACACACAATCGCTTGGACAATCATAATCCAAAAGAAAATCGTGCCCCATATAACTTACACCAACCCAACCACCATTGAAAACAGGTTTTTCAGTTACCTGAACCTGTCTATTGGCAGTTAGAAGCGATAAGAACTTGTTATACAAAGTCTTATTCGCAATGGTGTATTTCACTTTACCAAACTGATTAGCTTCAATGTGAGCCTTATCAATATCAGACAAGGTCAATGAGGTTTGAGAGCTTGGACTATCAACATAAGACTTCCATTCTACATAGGTAGTTGGATCAATTCCAGCATAAGTTCCCGTACCAATAGCAACTAATAAACCAGTAAGATAAGTCTGTGGATTACCATCACCGTCGAGAACTGCTATCGGGGTATCATCAGACCAGGTCTGACCAGTTGAAATTGTAAGCGTATTTTTGGCTGGATGACCAACCACAGTTACTGGATTATTAGTTCCAATCTTAATAGTAGAACCAACAGGAATATAAACAGCGTAATCAATATCGCCATTCTCTACCGCCCTGTTGGTATCTATTACAAGAGTGGTGGAGTTTTGATTAGCGGCACCATTGGTATAGAATGGAGTTGTTGAACCATTACCAAACCAAAGACCAAAGTTGAGCATTCTTGTCATCAAGTCTTTTATGCCCTTGGTTTGCATCTCCAAGGTATCAATTACCGCTCCCTTACCAGAGTCAAGGGTAATCTTGTCAATGGAGAATGAGGCAGTTGATTGAACTGGAGAGAATTGTGCAGAAATTGGTTGAACCCTGCCTTTATTTACTGTTGGGGTTCCAGTGGTTCCCCAAGAAGTAAAGCCAGCAGGCAAACCAACTTGCACTGGGACATAAAAGTTATTGTTGACAAATTTCTGGGGCTTGAAGCTCTTTTTGGCCAATTGGTAGATAAGAGTGTCCTGTTTAATCGCCTCAACCAGTGCGGGATAAATATCTTTCTTTAATACTGCCGAAACGGCATTAATATCTACAGTTGCCATATATTTATTTTATTTGACCCAGACCCGATTTTTCTAATCAGACATGTGCGGAGTTTCTAGGTCAAGATCTGTCTCAAGTGCAGTCCTTAAATCAACCTCCTCCTCACTGCTTGGTGAATTCAGTGTAATTTTTTTGGGTTTGGGCATGGTGGCACCCCTGGTTCCCTTGGTAACTGGTGGGGGAGTCGGACCCTTCGCAAGATTCTTAAGGTTCCACTCGTTAAGCTCTTTTTCGTATAAAAGCTTATAACCAGCCAAGGGATCAGCAATGCCATTATTAACACAGAACTGAAGCACCTCTTGGCGATTAAATTTGGGTCTACCATCTGAACCGTCATATTCAGCCTCTAAAGAGGTAAGATAAGCCTCTAATTGTTCTTCCTCTCTATATTGCTGAAGTATCTGGTTCATTTCTTCTTTTGTGATAAAACCCAATTGCCTTAAATAATTAAGTGTTTCAGGATCTGTGATATTTTGTGCATCTGCCCGTTGTTGGGGGGTTTGATTAGACTGCAATTGATTCAGTCTTTCCTGAAGCTCCTGCAACTGCTGAACCAATGGAGCATATTGACGACCTAGGCGGTCGTAATCCTTAACGAGTTCCTGAACCTGGTCTGGCTTTGATAGGTCGTATTGACGACCCAACAAAGTTACGACTGTTTCAGGGGAAGCAACCCCCTGCTCCTTGGCGGCTGCTTCACTACCCTCGTCTGTAACAGGGGCGGTTTCTTTAGAAGTATCTTCTTCAAATTCCGCCTCCTGTCCCTGAACGGAGGACTCTAATTCTTCGTCAAATTTGCTCATATTTTTTTATTTTTAGTGCTTAACTGTACCCATTTTGCCCCAACTGGAGCCCTGACCCGTGAGGGCTGTACCCAGTTAGGATGGGCCCTGGTTAGAGACCGCAATAAAGGTCTCTCCATTAGCCCCCTTCGGTTTGGTAACGAAGGGGGCCAAGAAAGAAATCTTTATCGCCTATACATTGTCTGGTATTCACGAATTCTCCTCAGGGCACCCCCCATACCATAACCAGGCCCAAAACCACCCCCCAGGGGAGTTTGAATATAACCAGATTGGGGATTAAGTTTTTGTAATGCCCTAATCATTGCTTCAAATTGTCCTATTGGTTTAGTATTATTAATGCTGGTCGGGGGGGGCGGTAAATTTATTTCTGCCGTTGGGGCAGGGAAACCACTAATGCCAACAGCGCCCGAAGAATAACCTGCGCCATAACCAGCACCAGTGCCACCCCCCACAGATGTTTTGGCGGGGGGAGTATTAATACCGCCCACAGGAGCAGCCCGACCCGATAAACCGATGCCAGTGCCCACGCCTAAACCCAATCCTCGTCCTGCGCTAGGGGCGGTAAAAGAAAGGGCCCCAGGGGAAACGGCGGGAGAGGGGCTGGTGATAGTATCCCCAATATTGGCGGCCCCAACAACTGGGAAAAAACTTCCTATCCCCCCACGAGAATACGCTGAACTGGACCCCAAATAACCCCCAGGAGAAGGGGTGGGTGGGGGAGGGGTAATATTCGTCCCCGAAAATTGCCCCCCAATATTGGCGGCATGAACACCTGGCGTGAAAAAACTTCCAGGGTCAACCTCCCCACTAGCATAGTAGGTTTTGCCAGTACCCCCAAATAGGGGGTTAACAATGTGCGAAGAAAGGGTAGAGAGTACTTCCCCCATCCCCCCACGAGAATACGCTGAATTGGGCCCAAAATAACCCCCAGGCTGTGGTGGGTTGTATCCCGCAGTAGCCGCTACATTAGCAAGGAGATTGCTAGTATTAGCAACGATGTTATTTAGGGTATTTTGCAAACTCCTTATTAAAGCATTTTTTAAATTACCTAACGAAGATGCCATATTTTATTTAATTGACCCCTATGATTTAATTTTAGATTTCATTGCCGAGACACTAAAGGTGGGCTTCCACCCGTGTTCTATTCCCTGAAGCAACCTCAGCTGAGATAGGGCTTTCGCTTTAGTAGAATGAGTGCCATGCACCTTTCCCGTTTTTTTGTTAATTACCCGAAATTTGTTTTTAACTTTTCTAATTACGT
>Ga0068705_10001054_pt1 | contig 13957 bp, 10 predicted proteins | sample YNPMSTMetaG_FD_65631 | JGI IMG/M metagenome (GOLD analysis project Ga0068705, IMG submission 65631) | Anoxygenic and chlorotrophic microbial mat microbial communities from Yellowstone National Park, USA - YNP MS-T MetaG | ecosystem: Environmental > Aquatic > Thermal springs > Hot (42-90C) >... | reverse complement strand
GCGCTCCTTCAGTTCGAGATAGTTTTCGACGATGCCGTTCTGGATCACGACAATCTCGCCTGAGGCGTCGCGGTGCGGGTGCGCATTTTCCTCGGTAACGCCGCCGTGCGTCGCCCAGCGAGTATGCCCGATGCCGCAGCGCCCGACGACCGGTTGTTCCCGCAACTGTGCCGCCAGATTTGCAAGTTTCCCAACGCTGCGCCGTAATTGCAACTGTCGCCCGTCATCAACGGCAATGCCCGCTGAGTCATACCCGCGATATTCGAGCCGCCCCAGACCGTGGAGCAGAACTTCACCGGCATCACGCGGTCCAATATAGCCAACAATGCCACACATGCGCTTTTCCTTTCTGCACGCACGAAGAGTCGCGGCGCTGCGCTACACGCCGCGCAACCGGTTCCGAACCAGCACGTGCTTCATGAGAATGACGCCTAACTGCGCGGGGCATCCACAGTCTTCGATGCGTCTTACAGGAAGGGGCGCTGACTGCGCTCCGCTTTGTTCCACCCGTCGCCGGATGGGTTTCCCAGAGCGCTCACAGGCGGCAGCACGCCTGGGAGGCATCCGCTGATCTCTCGATGTTCCGTCGGCGACGCCAACGTTAGCCCTGTCGCGCGACAGGGAACCTCCACCCTCGTCAACTGCGGGAAAGGACCCGCAGCCCATGCGCTTTCTACTGACCGTTGCGTGTGCGCATCACCTCCCGTAGCCCCTGCATATCCCACACTGCTGCTCAGCATACGTCATGCCGCGCTTCCGGTCAAGATCGGACGTGGTTACGATTCTTTCAGACACGGATCCGCGCGGCGTTCATAGAACACTGCGCCCGTGCGCCGGATCTCCGCGCGCACGTCTGGATCGCTGATCAGGCTGAAGAGCGACAGATCAAACGTGTACGGCAGCAGCAGATCATCGAGTTCATCAAAAATCTTCCCCAGAATCGAGAGAGCCAGATCATCGCCGCCGATCAATGTCAGATCGATATCCGAGCCGATCTTCGCATTTCCGCGCGCGAACCGTAGATCACAGCGCGCTCAACCTGCGGATAATGGGAAAGCACTGCCCGAATCTGTTCAATGGTCGCATCGTTCAAGCCGTATGCCTTGGCATTTCTTTTAGCAATTGTTCGATGTTATCCGCCAGTGCGACAAACTATCCGGTGCGCTCATAGAACATTCCATCAAAAGAATGAGCAGGAGAACTCTTGTCACATGCCGTGTGAAAATCGTACCATAACAGAAGCAAGGGTTTCAATCTGTGCGCCGCTTCCGCACATCGACTTCAGGTATGGTACGATACTGTATCGGCGAAGTAGAAGACGTGAAAACGACACTCAGGGAGTGAACGAATGACTGGCAGGCTCGCCCGCCGTGTAGCGGGCTTCGGCACAACCATCTTCACCGAAATGAGCGCGCTGGCGCTCGAGCGCGGCGCGATCAATCTGGGACAGGGCTTCCCTGATTTTCCAGGTCCGGCATTCATCAAGGAAGCGGCGGCAGCCGCGATTGCCGCTGATATCAACCAGTATGCCCCAATGCCCGGATCGCCTCGTCTGCGCCAGGCGGTTGCCGCACAGTGGGAGCGCGACTACGGGCGCGCGGTGGACTGGCAGCGCGAAGTCACGATCACCAGCGGCGCAACCGAAGCGTTGTACGATGCACTGCTGGCGCTTATCGAGCCGGGCGATGCGGTCATCATTTTCGAGCCGGCGTATGATGCCTATGTACCCGACATTACCCTGGCAGGCGGCATTCCTCTGCCGGTGCGCCTCTACCCGCCAGATCACACCCACGCAACGTGGTGGTTTGACGAGGCGGAACTGCGCGCCGCGTTTAAGCGCAACCCGACGCTCATTCTCGTCAATACGCCACACAACCCGACCGGTAAGGTTTTCACCCGCGCCGAATTGTGCCTCATTGCCGAACTCTGCCAGGATCACAACACCCTTGCGATCACCGACGAAGTGTATGACCGGCTGGTTTTCGACGGCGGCGCCCATGTGCCACTGGCGACGCTCCCCGGCATGTGGGAGCGCACGCTCACCATCAACAGCGCCGGAAAAACTTTCAGCGTTACCGGATGGAAGATCGGCTACGCGGTTGGACCGGCGCATCTGAATCATGCGCTGCGCCAGGCGCACCAGTGGGTAACGTTTGCCACATCGTCGCCGTTGCAGGAAGCAGTTGCCGTCGCGCTGGAACAGGCGTCGGTCAACGGATACTACTGCGAACTGTTGCGCGACTATAGCGAACGGCGCACGCGGTTGCAGCAGGCGCTCGAGTCAGCTGGATTACCGACACTTCCGGTTGAAGGCGCCTATTTCCTCTCTGCCGACATCGGCGCGCTGGGATATACCGACGACCGCGCCTTTTGTCGGTGGCTAACGACCGACATTGGCGTGGCAGCCATTCCTACCTCAGCGTTCTACAGTGATCCGACGGGAGCACCCAATCTGGCGCGTTTCTGCTTCGCCAAGCGTCTGGAAACCATCGATGCTGCTGCCGAACGTCTGGCAGCGCTGCACACCCGTCTGTAACATCGATGTACTGACAGTAGAATGGCCGTGTGAAACAGTTAACCTTTCGTCAACGTCTAACCAACTGCCGGGAACACACAGGAGGAGAAACGTTTATGCGCAATGTGCGCATCCTGATACTGACAACGGACGCGGGGAGCGGACACCGGAGCGCCGCGCAGGCGATCGAGGCGGCACTGTTGCACAACTACAGCCAGAGCATGCAGGTCACTATCGCCAATCCGTTGCATGAACCATCGAGTCCCTCACTGCTCCGGCACGCAGAAACATTCTACCTTTCAACTATCCAGCATGCGCCGGAACGGTATGACCGCGCGCACGCACTCACCAATGCAGCGGCATATGCCGCGCTCCTGCGCAGCGCAATGGGGCTGGCTATTGGCGATGCGCTGCGACAACTGCTTGTGCGGCACACGCCCGATGTGGTCATCAGCGTGTATCCGCTCTTTACTGCACTGGTTGCCGATGCCTATCGCGGGGTGCGGGGCCGTCCCGGATTGATCACGGTTGTGACCGATCTGGGTCATGTGCACCACACCTGGTTCTCGCCGGTCGATGACCTGTGCATCGTTCCGAATGCGCAGGTGCGCACACGCGCATTGAGATGCGGTCTTAAGCCGCACCAGGTACGGATCGTCGGCATTCCAGTCCACCCGCGGTTTGCAGCGCCACGTGCTGCGCTAGAAGACGTGCGGCGCGATCTAGGCTGGCGCACCGACCTGGTCACCGTGCTTATCTCTGGAGGCGGCGCTGGGGTGGGTCCGCTGGCGGAACTGTCGATTGCTGCCGACGAGTCGAATGAGCGTCTCCAGCTTGCCATCGTTACAGGTCACAACCGCGAACTTGCTGAAACGTTGCGCGCACGCACCTGGAGGAATCCAACCCACATCTACGGATTCGTTCCAATGGCGGACATGATGTATGCCGCCGACATCATCGCCACCAAAGCTGGTGGTTTGAGCGTTAGCGAAGCGCTGGCAGTAGGACGTCCCCTTCTCATCTACGGCGCTGCACCTGGCCAGGAAGCTGGCAACCTGGAGTACGTCGTGCGCCGCGGCGCTGCGCAGTACACACCAGATGCAGCACAATTCGTCGCCGGAATACAGCGCTGGATCGAACAACCAGAAGCCCGGCGAGCGGCAGCCGATGCTGCGCGTGCCGCTGGAAATCCACTGGCGGCGTTTGAGATCGCCGGAATCGTACGCGACCTGGCGCTGTCCCGTGACGCTGCGCCGCGTCTGGCGCCGCGCGTGTCGCTGAGCGATTGGTTGAGTTCGTGGCGATGATGGTACCGGAAAGAAAAATCGAACTGCGGAAGTATGTGGAACTTCCGCAGTTCAAGGTTACTGCCTGATGACCGGACGGCACCGTTCTTAGAAGTCCATTCCGCTACTGCCGCCGGGGGTCGGCGTCGCTGGCTTCTCCTCCGGAATATCGGCAATCAGCGCCTCGGTGGTCAACAGCAGACCAGCAATCGACACTGCATTCTGCACTGCCGAGCGGGTCACCTTCACCGGGTCGATGATGCCCATCTCGATCATGCTGCCAAACTCACCGGTCAGCACGTTGTAGCCGATATTCTTATCGTTCTTTTCCTTTTGCAAGCGGCGCACTGTATCGATGATCACCGCGCCATCCTCACCAGCGTTGCGTGCCAGCTGACGCATTGGCTCCTCGAGCGCGCGGCGCAGGATCTGCACGCCATACTTCTCGTCATCATACATCACCTGAACACGGTCAAGCGCCGGGATGGCATTGAGCAACGCCACGCCGCCGCCAGGCACAATGCCTTCCTCCACCGCCGAGCGCGCTGTCGAGAGCGCATCCTCAACGCGGTGTTTCTTCTCCTTCAACTCTGGCTCGGTCGCAGCGCCAACCTTCAGCACTGCTACGCCACCTGCCAGTTTCGCCAGACGCTCCTGCAGTTTCTCGCGGTCGAAGTCGCTGGTGGTTGTCTCGATCTGAGCACGGATCTGCTCGATGCGGGCACGGATTGCGCGCTCATCGCCGCGACCCTCAATGATTGTCGTGTTGTCCTTATCGGACACCACACGACGCGCACGACCCAGGTCTTCGACCGTTGCACTGTCCAGTTTGCGACCGATCTCTTCCGAAATCAGGGTGCCACCAGTCAGAATCGCAATATCCTGGAGCATTGCCTTGCGGCGATCACCGAAGCCAGGCGCCTTCACCGCCAGCGCATTGAGTGTGCCGCGCAGTTTGTTGACCACCAGGGTCGCCAGCGCCTCACCATCGACATCCTCGGCGATGATCACCAGGTTCTTGGTCACCTGCAACGCTTTCTCCAGCACCGGCAGAATGTCCTGGATGCTGCTGATCTTCTTATCGGTGATCAAAATGTAGGGGTCCTCGAGTTCCGCTTCCATTCGCTCTGGGTTGGTGACGAAGTAGGGCGAGATGTAGCCACGGTCGATCTGCATACCTTCGGTGTATTCCTTCTCGAAGGCAATACCCTTGCTTTCCTCGACCGTAATCACACCATCCTTGCCGACCTTCTCCATCACCTCGGCGATCAGATCGCCAATCTCGCTATCGGCTGCCGAAATTGCAGCGACGTGCGCAATATCGGCGCGGTCGCGCACCGGGATGGCAGCGCTCTTCAACTCGGCGACAACCGCTTCGACCGCCTTATCGAGACCACGCTTGATCAACATGGGGTTGGCACCAGCGGCAACCATTTTCAACCCCTCGTTGACAATCGACTGCGCCAGAACGGTCGCCGTCGTCGTACCGTCACCAACGACATCGTTCGTCTTGGTAGCGACTTCGACGAGCAGGCGCGCACCCATGTTCTCGAAGGGGTCCTTCAGTTCAATCTCCTTGGCGACCGTCACACCATCGTGGGTCACGGTCGGCGCACCGAACTTCTTATCGATCGAAACATTGCGCCCACGGGGACCAAGGGTTGTCTTGACTGCGTCGGCAACAATATCAACGCCCCGCTTGAGGGCGCGACGCGCATCTTCGTTGAAATACAGCTGCTTTGGCATGGGAGTTCTATCCTCCTGATCAGACTGATGATCGCCTGACGACTATACGATACAGCCAGCGTTACTCCTGAATGATGCCCAGAATGTCCTTCTCCGAAAGAATGAGGTACTCAACATCATCGATCTTGAATTCAGTGCCGCTGTACTTGGCGAAAACCACGCGGTCACCGGGCTTGACATTCATTGGAATGCGCTTGCCGTTGTCATCGATGCGCCCCTCACCGACCGCCAGCACTGTACCCTCCATTGGGCGCTCTTTGCTGGCAGTATCCGGCAGATAAATGCCGCCCTTGGTCTTCTCTTCGCGCTCAACCGGCTTGACAACAACACGGTCTGCGAGCGGCCGGACGCGGAAATCCGTGCCCATATCTGTGCAACCTCCTTCGATATCGATCAGGTGAGATAACTGAAGCGGTTAGCACTCTCAACAGAAGAGTGCTAACCGCTTTTTATACTACCGAAAGCGTTTGTTTTTGTCAAGTCCCATTTTAGCACTCAAAAGGGAAGAGTGCCAGTAGACATAATGAGACAATCGAGACGTATTGCATCACCGAAGTGCTAGGCAGAGTAGTGTAGTCATGCTACAATCATAGACAACTTCCTCTCCACGTACAATGCGCGGTTTTCCGGGATCTCACTGCACAAGGAGGCTGCGGATGCGTCTCGAACGAAATTTGGGAATGGATCTGGTACGCTGCACCGAAGCAGCGGCGTTACGCGCTGCTCGCTTCATGGGACGCGGCGACAAAAACGCCGCCGATCAGGCTGCCGTCGACGCCATGCGTTTTGCGCTTGACGCCGTACCGATGGATGGTGTGGTGGTCATTGGCGAGGGGGAAAAGGACGAAGCGCCGATGCTCTATGTCGGCGAGAAGGTTGGCACTGGCGATCCGCCCGAGGTTGATGTCGCTGTTGATCCGGTGGAAGGAACGACGCTCCTCGCCGAAGGGATGCCCGGTGCAATCGCTGTCGTCGCTATTGCTGAGCGTGGATCCCTTTATCACTGGTCGGGCATTGCCTATATGGACAAACTGGCAGTCGGACCGCAGGCGCGCGGCGTGATTGATATCAACGCGCCGGTCTCAGAAAACATCCGCAACGTTGCACGCGCGCTTAAGAAGGAAGTCGAAGATATTACTGTCGTTGTGCTCGATCGACCGCGTCACAAGGAACTCATCCGCCAGATCCGCGAGACTGGTGCACGCATCAAACTCATTCTCCATGGCGATGTCTCCGCTGGTATCATGACTGCCATCGAAGATCCGCCCGCTGATATGCTAATGGGGATCGGCGGCGCGCCGGAGGCAGTGATCACTGCCTGCGCGATGAAATGCCTGGGTGGTGAGATCCAGTGCAAACTCTGGCCCCGCAACGACGACGAACGCGCACTTGCTGCTGCCAATGGGATTGATCTCGAACGGGTCTATCGCACATCCGACCTGGTGCGCAGTGAGAATGTCTTCTTTGCCGCTACTGGAATCACCGACGGCGAGTTTCTCCGCGGCGTGCGGTATTTCAGCGGCGGCGCGCGCACCTACTCGGTTGTGATGCGCGCTGTCTCCGGCACGGTGCGCTTCATCGAGTCACGCCACGACTGGGCCAAACTTATGCGCATTTCCGGTGTCGATTATGTTCACGCCCGCTAGGGACACACTGAACGTTCAACGTTCAATGTTCAACGTTGAACGTTCAGCCCTTTACAGCACTCCAACGTTCGAGTGATCTCCAAGCACCAGGCGATATGCTTTCGGTTTGCGCGGCGATCGGGTGATCTCGACATACCGTCCGATCAGGCTGTCTTCCAGTCGGTGGGGAAGATCACGAATGATGCAGTGTTCCAGCACAATCGAGTGCTCAATTTCGGCGCTTTCGATCAGGCAGTGGTGGTAGATCGAGGTAAAGGGACCGATATACGCATTGATAATGCGCGTATGTTCACCGATGATTGCTGGTCCCCGAATGGTGCTGTTGACGATTTCTGCCCCCTTCTCGATGATCACCTTCCCGATCAGGTGCGAATCACGGTCGACAAACCCTTCGATCGATACTGGCATTTCTTCCAGCACCAGCCGATTTGCCTCCAGCATATCATCCTTCTTACCAGTATCGATCCACCATCCGCGATGAATGTAGGGAAAGACACGCCGACCATGATCCACCAGCCACTGGATCGCATCAGTAATCTCCAGTTCGCCGCGCCACGACGGGCGAATCGCTTCGACCGCTTCCCAGATGCTTTTGTCGAACATATAGATACCGACAAGCGCCAGGTCTGAGGGAGGCTGGCGCGGTTTTTCGATCAGACGCACGATCTGCCCCCGATCGTCGAGCACAGCGACGCCGTACTGTTCGGGTGTAGAGACCTGTTTGAGAACGATCTGCGCGTTGAAGTCGCTTGCGCCAAATTGCTCCAATAGAGGCGCAATCCCTCCCTGAATGCAGTTGTCCCCCAGGAACATGACAAAACGTTCATCCCCCAGAAAATCGCGCGAGATTTTGACGGCATGCGCCAGACCCAGTGGCTCGTTCTGTTCAATGTAGGTGATGCGCACTCCCCAGCGACTGCCATCGCCGACGGCTGCGCGCACTTCTGGTCCGGTGCTGCCGATCACGACGCCGATATCTTCGACTCCAGCATCGCGGATCGTCTCGATGACCCGAAAGAGCACTGGTTTGTTAGCGACCGGAACGAGTTGCTTGGCGCTGGTGTAAGTGATAGGGCGCAGACGTGTGCCTTTGCCGCCGCTGAGTATCAATCCCTTCATACGTTTATTTCCTCGTTTGTGGAATAATGTGGGCGTGGTGCGCCAGATCGCCATAGCATCGCCCAACAATCAACACAAGAGTGCAAGCGAATGCAGCACACAGCGTGCTGCGAGCCACCGTCACGCATTGTACCGCAGCGATGTGATCAACGAGTGACAATGCTCGTGAAAACGCCCGTGCACCTCTTGCACGGGCGTCGATTACACTCTCGCAATAGGGAATGTTACCGGCGTACCCGGATAGCGCCATAGTAGCGCGACGTCCAGTACGATCCCCAGATGCCCGACACCTGCACGCCGTAGCGGGGTGTCATAGCATGAACTATACGCCCGCCGCCGATGTAAATGGCAACGTGACTGATGCCACGTCGCCTGCCGGTATTGCGGAAGAACACTAGGTCACCAGGCGCCAGATTTTCCATCGAGCCGACCGACGCACCATACGCAGTGTTGAACTGCGCAGCAGCGCTGCGCGGCAGGTTGACACCAAACTGACGATAGACATAACTGGTGAAACCACTGCAATCGAAGCCAGTCGATGGGCTTGAGCCGCCCCAGCGGTAGCGCGCTCCCACAAACTGTACTGCAAAACTGGCAACATCACCACTGGCGGCAATGTTTGCCAGACCCGGACTGGCGCCAGGGCGCCTGCCACTCACCGGCAGCGCCGGGAAGTCGCGGCTGACCGGTACTCGTCGCAGCACATGCGCCGTTGTGTTCACCAGATCACGGAATACCCAGGCTTTCGTGCCGTCAGGCAATTGCACCCGCAACCAGTCCTTATGCTTGCCGATCAGATTGACCTGCACGCCAGCATCGATCCGACCAACCCGGTCATAGCGCGAGTCGGGACCTTTGCGCAGGTTGACGCTATTCTCAGCGATCACACCCACCAGTGCCGGATTCGGATCGGGAATTGTTTCGGCAACAAGCAGGCGCCTGACCACAGATGGATCGACATTCAGGAACTCTGCCTTGACCCATCCATCCAGTCCACCGGGAGCACCAACGTGGAACCAGTCCTGATAGATTTCGTACAGTTCGACCTGCGTGTTCCGTTTTAGGCTTGTGATCGGCACATAATGCGTTCCGGGACCATCGCGTAGTTGCAAGCCGTCTTCGCGCACGGTTGCGATCTTGGGCGGTGGCGGCGGCGGAATGGCGCTCTCTTGCACCTCGAACAGCGTGAACGACGCTGCTTCTGAGATAGTGAGCACTTCTCCCGAAATCCAGTAGATTGGACCATCAACCCGTTCGCGAACCTGGAACCAGTCGCCGTAGCGACCGATGACCTGTACCGGCGTTGCACCCGAAATACGCCCGACTGCATCGTAGTTGGTTCCGGGACCATTGCGTAGAAATGCGCGCTCAACTGCAATCGTTGCCGGAACGACAATCGGCGCCAGCGCCTCGCTGCGTGAAATCAGCGAAAGCGGTACTGGGAGATCGGCAGTCTCTTCAAGCGGCGGATCGCCAATCGCAGCGTCAAGATCGACTGGCGCGAGCGGCACAGTCAACTCACTCCCCTCCTGCGGCACAGCGGGCACAGAAACTGTTGGAGTCAGCACACCAGGGCGAAGCTGCGACAGCAGCATCGCGACGGGAAGGAGAAGAGCAACTAGCGCGTGCAGTACAACACGAGATGGAATCCGTGAGAGGAGGGAAGTAGGATGAGTGAACAAGGTAGACCGAACTGTTTGCCATCGAGTTGCAAAGATGCTGGTGAACAATGCTCGTTGTCGCCGTCTGGCGAGGGCTCGTCGTTGCAGCGACTCAAGGCTGTATGGGTCCGACGTCATACCCCGATGACTTTGCTCAATCATGGAGCATCTCCTGGCGGTATGCCCTGAACCATGCGCTAGGTGCAACCTGATCCTGCAGGACCGATTGAACCACGCACAAAACAGAGCATATCAGTAACGGATAGCACGACGGGGCGAGTGTACCATAAGGTGTTAAAAATTGCAAACGAATGGTGCGCCATTGGTTACTACGTCGTTACAAACATGTGCCAATTGAGCGAGCGTACACTCACCGTTTACCGAATATAAACGATCACGTTAATTACGTCAAGTGTGTGTTCAGCACGCGCCGCAGCACATCAGGCGCGTCGGTGATGATTCCATCGGCGCCGAGCAACACAAAGCGCCGCATCTCATCGGGATCGTTGACCGTCCAGACATTGACGCGGTACCCCGCACGACGCACGAGCGGCAGGATGTGATCAAGCAACGGAATCTGATACGCAGGGTGCCATGCCACAACCCCGGCTTTCTTGAGATCCAGGAAGGGCCAGCTTTCGCGCAGGCGCACATCGGGGCGAAGGGTGGGGATGCCCATCAGATAGGCGCGCGGCAGATCGGGTGCAACAGCAGCCACCTCAGCCAGTGCTGCGGGCCAGAATGATGAAATCAGCACCTGGTCGATCACCCGTTCGTTGCGTAACAGACGCACCACCTCGCCGCCAATACCGATGCCTTTGATCTCAACATTCAACTGTAATCCACATTCGCGCGCGAATGCGCACACCTCAACCAGAGTTGCGACACGTTCGCCGCCAATGTCGAGCCGACGCAGATCGGCGAGGGTGCAGTGCGCTACCGGTCGTCCCTGCGCCTCCCAACGGTCTGTTGTATCATCATGAAACACCACTAGCACGCCGTCCGCTGTTCGCTGCACATCCAGTTCGCACATATCGGCGCCCTGACGCACGGCAAGTTCAAATGCGCGCAGTGTATTCTCTGGCGCGTAGGCTGATGCGCCGCGATGAGCGATAACCAGGGTCATTCGTTCTCCTTTCATAACAAAATCCCCGCCCAAGTATGGGCGGGGATGACATCACTGGCTCAACGTGGTCAATTCAAGGCACTAACCAGATGATCTTCGACAATAATCGTACCCGCCTCACGGGCGACAGTGGGCAGCATTGGCGCAAGAATACGCTGAAGCGCCATAACATGCGCACAGGTATTCCATACACGGAACGTTGAACAATCGCACGACCATCCGGTGTCGGTCAACATCAACGTGTGGTCGTTGTTATTACCACGGAAGCGCGCACGCAGTGACAAAATCTCGATACGATCCAGTTCGTGCAGGTAGCGGCGCGACTTCTCGATCATACTGATCAATTCAGAATGGATAATAACGGGACCCGGATCACGCGCTTCAGCCGACAGCATTGGCTCCAGCGCCTTTTGCAGGGTCATAACGTGAGCGCACACTCCGCGCAAACGAAACACATCACAGTCGCAAGCCCAGCGTCCATTCGCAAGTTGAACAATGTGATCGTTGTTGCCGCCATGGAAACGAACGGTCAATTCGTCAAGTGCGATGCGCTCCGGTTCCTGCGCGTAACGCCGAGCTTTTTCGATCTTTCCAATCAAGTCCGAATGCATATCTGCCTCCTCATCTATTACAGGCAGGCGCGACCGTGCCGCAGCGCCTGGCATCCGCATTTATTACAGAAATGAAAGCGGCACAGCGTGATACATCACTGTGCCGCTTACGCTTTCATATTCAACTGGCGTTTTGATTCGCATGGCTAACGATCCTCGCCGAACGCCGCGCCATTTTTCACAATCTTAATCGTTAGCAATTATAGAGAGTTCAATGGAGAGAGTCAAGCGCGAACGTTGGGCTACGAATCCGGCATATAACGCATTTCAATGCGGAAAAACGCGAAATTCACGCCAACTGAGGATACACTCCAGTTGTCGAATCTCAACAGAGCCTGGTGGGGACGGAGGGACTCGAACCCTCACGGATTGCTCCACAAGTTCCTAAGACTTGCGCGTCTGCCGGTTCCGCCACGTCCCCATGAAGCAAAACTTTCCTACTTCTATTGTAGACTTCGCTGCAAGAACTCACCGCTGAGACGTCGAGCACGCAGAGAGTGAGTGCACAGCGCAACATACGGGTGCGTGACGTGATACGGAAGCCGTCTCTGCGAACGCTACGTCTCTGCGGTGATATACCCTTTTTGCAATGTACTTATTGTAACAATCATCGGCGTCCAATGCAACCGGATTCGAATGTTGAACGTTGGAACGTTCAACTCTCGGTTCGCTTGTTTTCATGCAAGGCTTCCTGATGCCATAAAACGGGTGCGTCCTCGCAGCCAGGTTGTTCTTTGTCAAGTCGCAGATCGCATCAGGAAGCCATCCGTAAAAAAATAAGCGAACAGTACGTTCGACCTTCAACGCTCAACGTTCAACCTTCAACCTTCAACGTCAACGCTCAATATCCCTGGTCATCCCCGAATAATTGCCAGCACCTCGTCACGGCGGCGTTCCATTTCCTCGCGCGTGGTGGCTTCCAGATTCAGACGAATGAGCGGCTCAGTGTTCGATGCGCGCACGTTCATGTGCCACGTCGGGTATGTGACCGAGATGCCATCGATCCATTCGATGACGCCATCGGCATATGCGGCTGCCAGTGCTTCGAGACGCTCCTTCGGGTTGGCGACTGTCGAGTTAATCTCGCCGGAAATGAAATACTTCTCTTCCAGTGGCGCCAGCATCGCCGAGAGTGACTGATTGCTGCCAGCCAGCATTTCCATGACTAGCAACGATGGAATAATGCCCGAATCGGCGAAATTGAAATCACGGAAGTAGTAGTGCCCGGATACTTCGCCGCCAAAGAGGGCGTTCTCGTTCGCCATGCGGCGCTTGATGAACGCATGCCCGACACGCTCAATCAGCGGTATACCGCCAGCGGCACTGATCAGGTCGCGCACTGCCCACGATGCGCGCACATCGTAGACAATCTTGCTGCCAGGTGCGCGTTGGAGCAGGTAGCGTCCTAGGAGTGCGGTCAGAAAGTCGCCCGAAATGAAACGCCCGCGGTCGTCGATGACAAAGAAACGATCGCCGTCGCCATCGAAGGCAAACCCGGCATCCGCCCCCTCTTCAACGACACGCCGCTCGAGTTCGGCGCGATTTTCTGGCATCAGCGGGTCGAGACCATGGTTCGGCAGGTTGCCATCTGGCTCCAGATACATTCCGATAAAATCGATCGGCAGGCGCCCGTACACGCGCTGGAGGATGGGTCCAACAGTGCCATTGCCGGTATCGGCGATGATTTTGAGCCGTCGGCGTTCCAGAAGGTCAATCTGGATCAACCCGAGAACAAACTTAACGAACTCGTCCGATAGATCGAGTGCGCGCATGTTGCCGGTGCGTGTCGTCGGCGCGTAAGCATCGTTCTCAACAATGCGCCGCAGATCCTGGATGCCTTCGGTGCCGCTGAGCAGGTATGGCATCTGGCGCACCATCTTGAAGCCATTGTACTGCTTCGGATTGTGTGACGCCGTGACCATCATTCCTGGCAAGCCGAGCCTGGTGCAGGCGAAATAGTACTGGTCGGTGCTGACCAGCCCGATGTTCACCACGTCGGCGCCCTGATCCATGATGCCGCGCGTGACTGCGTCGAAGATAGACGGTCCTGACAGGCGCATATCGTAACCAACAATGACCTCGCGCGCCTGAAGGAATGTCACAAACGCGCGACCAATCGCATACGCACCCTCTTCGTTCAATTCCGTCGGATAGATCCCGCGAATATCATACGCCTTGAAAATGCCAGGCGCGATCTGCATGCTTCCCTCCTTTCCAACCGCACGCTTCGCGGCAAGACCCAGAGGG
>Ga0068705_10001052_pt1 | contig 13975 bp, 15 predicted proteins | sample YNPMSTMetaG_FD_65631 | JGI IMG/M metagenome (GOLD analysis project Ga0068705, IMG submission 65631) | Anoxygenic and chlorotrophic microbial mat microbial communities from Yellowstone National Park, USA - YNP MS-T MetaG | ecosystem: Environmental > Aquatic > Thermal springs > Hot (42-90C) >... | reverse complement strand
GGGCACGGCCCGGCAGGCGGCGGACCTGCTTGCTGCGCTTTGTTTTTGTGTTTTGCGCCTCATGCAAGCCGCAAGCCACGGTCCGCTGGTGTGTCCACCTCGCCGCTTCACTGCCCGCTCCCCCCACCCGCCGCGGTACCGCCATCTATCCCAACGCCGTCAAGACCTGCCTTTATCCACGGGCTGCTAAAACGATGGGCCCAGACCCCGATGGCCTCGGGCGGGATGAGATCCGTAATGTGACCCTCCGTCGGCCCGATGTACAGCACAGGGATGCCCAAACGCAGAATGTTATAGATCTTGCACGGGTGCACGATGCCCACGAACGGCTCGCCCATCACCACCACGTGCAGATCCGCGGCCGAAAGCGACGCGCCAAGCTGATCGAGCGGCTGGTAAGGCAGCCTGACCACATTCCTGAGACCGCTGCGCCGAACTTTTACGAACTCGCTTCCCCCACCCACAAAGCAGAAGACAATGTCCTGCCGCTCTTGCAAGCGCCATGCCGCCGCCAGCAACGTGTCGAGCGGATGACAGGGGCTGTGATTGCCCGAGTACATCACCACGAACTTCCCTTCGAGCCCGTGCTGCTCGCGGAAGCGCCGGCGGCCCGCCTCGTCGTACCACACGGCATCATCGTGAGTCCAAGGGGGCAGAATTTGGATTTTCTCCGGCGCCACGCCCTTATCCAGCAGCCGCTGCTTCATGAAGCGATCCAGCGCTATCACCTGCACCGCCGTCTGGAGCGAGAACCGCAAGCAGGCCTCCAAGAAGCGGTGCACAAGACTGCCTGCCCCGAGCCAGCCTGCGGCTACCGCCTGGTCGGGATTCAGGTCCATTAGCCACACATGCAGCGCGCCCCCCTTGAGACGGACGAACAGAGCCGCCAGGAAGGAAATGAGCGGCGGCGTGGTCATGGCCACCACCACATCGAAGCGGGGCATCCAGAGCAATCGCCACGCGCAGGCCGCCATAAAGCTGGCGAAGTCCGCAGCGCGCCGCCAACGCGATCCCTTGCCCAGCCAAGTCTGTGGCACGCGCAGGATTCGAACCCCTTCCCACAGCTCCTCGGCGGCAAACCTCACCCGAGGGTCCGCGTAGCTACGCTGGCTGGCAACAACGGTCACTTCGTCACCGCGCCTGGCCAGGCGCCGCGCAAGGTCCGTCGCGTGCTGGGCGGTTGAGGCGACGTCAGGGTAGAAGAATTGATTGAGGAGCAGGATTTTCATGGCCATCTCCCAGGCGCCGGATTATCCTCCTTGGCCGTGCCGGAGGTTTGCTTTGCCAAGCGGAGTATCTCTTGCGCGACCGCCCGAGCCATTAGCAAGTTGCCGCGCTCGTTTGGGTGGACGTCGTCCCGAAACGCGCCGTGGCCGCGGTCGGGTTCGCGCCGGAAGACCTCGAGCATGTCCACGAGTGGCGCCCGCTCGCGATGCGCAAGCTCAATCAGATCACCCCGCCAGCGCTCGGATCGGTTCGGGCGGTCGAGCTCCTCGCGGTCCGGAGTGAGGAGGATCACAGGTTTCGCAGACCGGCTCCGAACAACCTCGATCATCTCCCCAATAACCGACATGCAGGTTCGGTGGTCTTCCTCAGTGGGCACCGGCGCTGCTCGCGGGCTTTCGAGCCAATTGGCGAGCCTGGGCCCTGCGTACCGCTCGACGAGCTCCTGCCAGGCCAGCAGGGGCTTGTGGTCGGGCAGGCTCACATCCCGCCCCACCTTGTCGCCGGTGCTCTTCCGCTGGGCCAGATCGTGCGTGCCGATTTGAAGGACCACCACATCCGAGCTGAAGAGGCCTCGCTTCTTGAGCCAGGCCAGTTCGTTCTCCACGCCCCAACTCCCAGCCGAAGCATTGAGCGCGCCCGCAACCCCGCCCGGCGAAGCTCAGCCTCAAGCAGGTAAGGGTAAGTCTGGCTTTGATCGGTCAATACTCCGCCATTGGTGACCGAATCGCCGATGCACAAGACGCGCAGCTCACCCGGCGGCTTGACTGCGGGCAGAGGTTCGGAGCGGAAGCCCTCCTCGTTGTAAAAGACCCGGCGTCCGAAGCGCCGCAAATTCTGGTTGGGCTTGAATGCGTAGCCGTAGTCCGGGTCGGCGTAAGACAGCGGCGGACTCCCCAAACCGAGGAAAACCCTGAAGCCGACTTCCGTGGCAGCGAACAAGCCGACCAGCGTTACCGCTGCCCACCGTAGTGCCCTTCGCCTCTGGGGAAGCATCTCCGAATCGTTCCGGCGCACGATTTGCACCGTTTAGCCAGGCAGCGCCAGCGTGTTGTAGGCGGGACGCGACAGCGGCGTGCGGTCTTCGGGCCGCGCCTCGGCATCGAACAGCCGATATCCGTATCCTCGGAGGATGGCTCCGACCTCGTCAGCATTCTCCTCGTAAACCTCGAGCAGCAGCCTCGGCCGCGCCTCGCCCAGCACCCGCTCCGCGCCGGGCAGCGCCAGCACCTCAGCGCCCTCGATGTCAATCTTCACCACCGCCGGCGCGGGAAACCAGCCCAGCAGCCAATCGAGCGTCACCGTTATCACCCATTGCCTTTCCCGTTAACCGCCGGTTTGCGACCCCCCAGCCCCCGCAGGTAGTTCGAGCACCGCCCGCGCTTTGCTATACAGAACTCGGCTACGCCCACGCGATCCGATACGGCAGCCGAAAGCACGGTCACGGCAGCACTGCTCGCCGGCTGGCAGCACGCCGACCGATGCAGCAGGGAGACCAGCCATTGATCCGCTTCAACAGCCAGCACACGCCCGGTCGCACCCGCCCGCGCCGCCGCAGCAAAGGTGAACAGGCCCACGTTCGCGCCGACGTCCCACACCACATCGCCGGGGCGCACCAGCTCGTCGGCCGCATCGAACAGCGGGGGATCGCACTTGGCCAGATCCTTGCGCCAGAACCGTAACGCGGCGTCGGGACTGACGAAAATCGGCGCCCCGCCGAACCTGGCCGGCAACTGGCGCTTCAACACCCGACCGCGACTGAGGCGCTCAGCCAGCGCGCGAACGAACAGCACGGGTACCGGCCTCCAACACGCTATCCGCCCTGCGGGCAGCCAACCATTGCAACTCGTACAGCTTGGCGTCCACCAGGAACCTGTACCAGAACGCCTGCAGGAAGTGGTAGATCAGGCCTTCCCTGCCATCCAGAAACCCAAGGCGCACGAAGTACCGGTAAAACCAGTAAAGAAACGCCCGGTGAAATAACGGCAGACGGAGGTAAACCTTCTGCTTCAGGAGCCTCTTGAGTCCGGCCTGGCCACAAGGGCGGTATCCGTTTGGGCTCTGCCCGAGAATATCGCGGCACTCGCGCTCCGCGTACCAATCGTGCTTGCGCGTCCACTCCGACAGGCTCTTGGGAATTTCATGTATCAAGTCGCCTGCGACCCGAACTACCTCGCCGCCATCGAGCACCATGTGCTCGTCCATCCAAGTGTCTTCGCAGCGCCCCCTTCCACGGCGCCAGAGCCTGAGCAGCCAGACTGGATAGGTGTCGCCCCAACGCAATCGTCGGCCAAGGAACTGGATGCGGCGGGCAACCTCCACACCGGTCACCTTCGGCCCGAATTGGGCAAGGCGCGATTTCAGCGATTCCCTTAGCCGGTCGCTCACTCGCTCATCGGCGTCAATTCGGAAGAGCCACTCAGCCTTGGTCTGGATGGCGTCCAACGCCCAGTTCAGTTGAGTCGCATAGTTCGCGAACTCGTGTTCCAGGACTCGGGCCCCGAACGTCCGGGCGATCTCGACTGTGCGGTCCGTGCTGCCGGAGTCAATTACGTATGCTTCATCAGCTACTCCCTGGAGGCTTTCCAAGCAAGCCGGCAGGTCCCTCTCTTCGTTCTTGGTGAGGATGATCGCCGCAATCTTGCTCAAGTCTCGGTCCTCCTCAACACTGGAGCCAGGTCGTCCACGAACGTTCGCGGACCCAAAACCCGCGCGGGATGACCCGCCGCCACCACCCAAGGCTCAATGTCTCGCAGCACCAAGGAGCGCGCGCCCACGACGGCACCTTCGCCGACGGTCACGCCGGGGCCGATGAAGACATCCGCAGCGATCCATGATCTCGCGCCCAGCCGGATGGGCTTTGTTACGAGGGGCATACTGGCGCGTGTGTAATCGTGAGTCGCGGCACAAAGGTAACTGTACTGCGAGACAGTGCAAAACGGCCCGAGTGAAACCAAGGCCACGTTATAGCAATCCACGTACGGCCCCAGACACGAATGTTCACCCATCTCCAGATTCCAGGGCGCCCAAATCTTGACTGAGGGATGTATCACGGCTCCAGGGGCGATCCGCGCGCCAAAAGCCCGTAAAAGCCAGCGCCTCCACCCGTGGAGCACCCTGGGGCCGGGTCGGAACAAGAAATGCCACACAGTCTGCCAGAGCAAGCGCGCTGCGCGGTTCGCAAGGCTGTGCGGACTTGGGAACGGGGTGCGCGATGTCCTGCGGACCGTGTCGGCTACGCGGTCTCCACGCATTCCGGCCTCGGCCCCCCGCCCAGCACCCACTCGTAAACGGCTTTCATCTGCTGGGCGATTTTCGGCCAGGAAAAACGCTCCTCGACCAGCCGCCTGCCGCGTTCACCTATCGCGTGTCGTTCGGCGTCGCTCATCCGAAACAGCTCCCGCAGGCCCGCCGCAATGGATGCCGGCTCGGGATCTACTTGCACAGCCGCACCGGCAGCGAATCCCTCCGGCAAGTTGCACTGGGGAGTCATCACCACCGGCAGGCCATGCGCCCAAGCCTCCAGGACCGCAACGGGCAGGCCTTCGCTGAACGAGGGAAGCACGAAGGCCGTGGCACGACGGAAGCTGGCCGCCTTGTCTTCGCCGAATTGCGGCCCCGCAAACACAACAGTTTCCGTAATGCCGAGTTCCTCAGTCAGTAGCCGCAGCTCTGCCTCGTGGCCGCCTTGGTCCCAACCCGCGATCACGAGCCGCCATTCACCGGATTCGCGTCCCCGCCCGGACAGGCCCCACGCCCGCAGCAAATTGGGTAAGCCCTTCTTGGGATGCAGCCGTCCGAGATATAAAAGCACTTTCGCTCCGTCCGGCAGGTCGGCCTCCCAAGGAGCCGGCTTGGAAACTTGCTGGCAGGGCAGATCCACGCCGTTCGGAACGACGGCGATCGGATTACGCAAACCATAGGCGCGGATGGATTGCGCTTCGGCCTCGGAAACCGCGTGGAGGCACGCCGCGCCACGAAGATTAGCATTTTCGTAAGCCCAAGCCGCCAGGCGCTTCTTCCACGCTGAGTTACGCAGTGCCCAGGGATCGAGCATTCCCTGGGGGCAAACAATATAAGGTCGTCCGGTCCGCCGACCCCAGACCAGGCAAGCCACGGACGGGTACATCCAGAGGCCTTGCAAGTGCAAAACGTCCAGATGCGCCTGCTCGAGGGCGCCAAGCAACGTAGGGCAGAATCCGAACACCGCGGGGCCTACCACCTCACCAGCGAAGACCTCGACGCCATCCCACAGCGGCCGGTCCCGCTCCGTGTCCGTATCTCGCAAGCCAAAGACTTGGGCGGTCGTGCCAGCGGCGCTAAGCTCTTGAGCCAATCGCCTGACGGCGTCGAACACCCCGCCCGCCCGGCGCGAGACGGAAGCCGTCAGCAAGCCGACCCTCATCGCAAAGCGCGTGGGCGGTGAATCAATGCCCAGAGCAGGAGCTTATCCAACAGCGTCGCCTTGGGCCGCGGAGCAGCAAGCGCAACTTCGACGGCCTTCATTAGGTTCGTTGCGAAGGTTTCCGGCGTCCAGCGGCGGATAATCTCGCGCGAGGCTTGTCCCATTGCCGCCCGCTCTGCGTCGCTCATCGTGCTCATGCACAACATCAGGCGGGCTAGGCCTTCGACGTCATAGGGGTCGAAAGTAAACCCGTTCCGCCCCTCCTCCACCAGGTCCGGCGCACAGCCACAACGGTTAGAGACAAGTACGGGTAGCCCGGCGGCCATGGCCTCGTTCACCACAAGGCCCCAGGTCTCGGAGATACTCGGAAGGATAAGAACTCCAGCCCGCGCGTACAACGCCGGCAGTTCGCCATACTGAACGAAACCGGGTAGTCGAATCGAACCGTCGAGTCCGAGCATCTTAATGGCTTGTACGAGCTTGTCCCTTTCCGGGCCGTCGCCGGCCAGGACCAGGTCCCAAGCCGAGCTGCCTGCCACCTGCCGATACCGGGCGTAAGCTTGCAGCAGGCACGGGAGATTCTTGACGGGGACGAAACGGCAGCAAGCCAGAAAAGAGTGCCCGGCACCCAACCCACCTTCGCTTCCTGACTGAAACTGGGCGAAGTGCGCATTGTCCACGACGGCGTACCCAGTGAATATCGCGGTTCTCGGAAATCCAAGTTCGCGGAGGTATTGAGCTTGGCAGCTCCCACCCACCAGCGCGGAGGAGTACAGGCGAAGCAAGCACCCTTTCACCCGCTCGGCGAGAGAAATTCGGCGCTTGTCCAGAACCGTGCTATCTGACATGAGCACCGCCGGGACGGCATTGTGGAGACACCAATTGAGCGCCAGTAGCGCGTAGGGCGCAGACCAGCCGGGGATGGCTACTGCTCGAGGGTGCTCCTTTTCGAGACATGAATAAAGCCTGCGGCGGAGCCCGCGCACCGAACGTTCATTACCCTCCAGTTCAGGGAACAGCGTCACGCGGCGGAACCCCTGCGGGTCATGGATGACATCCCACGGGTATGTACTGTCCTTGGGAACGACCTCGATGCCAACCACCGGGGCTTTGGCCGCCACGGCCCGCATACGCGCACAGTGGTAAGGGCCGAAGCGGTGGAAGATGATCGCGACGGGGCGTTCCATTTCAGGGGGTGTTGGCGGCGAGCGTAGCCTGATCATTTGCTTGAGCGCCCCGGATCGCCGCCAGCAGCCGCTCGCCGTACTTTTCAACAGTGAACTCGCGGGAGCGCGCGAGCGCGTTCGCGGACATCCAGGCGAGCAAGTCGCGGTCGTGAGCAAGCAGCTCGAGTTTTTCCGCGATGGCCTCGGCATCGCGGATGGGTACGATGAAACCGTCCACCCCGTCGCGGACGACGCTGCCTGCGTTCGGCGTCGTGATGACGGGCAAGCCCGCGGCCAGGGCTTCGTAGCACACGGTCGCTGACCCTTCGCAGATCGAGGGCAGCAGAAAGACGTCGGCCCATCCGTAGTGTTCGGCCATCTGGGGTCGGGGTACGGCGCCGACTAGATCAACGTGCCGCCGCATCTCTGCAGCCGCGTTTTCGAGCAGAGCCACTGGCCCGACCCAGCGGAATTGAGATATGCCTTTTGTGACCTCCGCTGCCCGGAGGACGTACGGAGCGCCCTTTCGAAGGCCCACGGCCCCGGCCACCAACACGCGCAGTTCGCGAACGCAGGCCGTCTTTGGCGTCGCCTGCCAGGGCGGATCAAAGCCATAAGGAACCACTCGACAGCGCTCAATCGGGCCACCACATGCGGCAATGCCTTGGCGCACGAAATCCGAACCACAAAGGATCAGTTCCGCACAGTTCCATTCCGCTCGTTCGCGGGCTGCGAATTCGGCCCGGTAACGATCCGGTCCAGCGGGCCGCTCCCAGCCCGGGAAAGCGTCTTGCTCCTCCGCGAGCAACCTATCCTCGATCTCGGCAGGTGCGATCGTCTGCTCCATTACGCAGAACAAGCCCCGCGCTCGTGCGTGCTCCAATAGCTCGAGGCCAGCCGAATTGAACGTGTAAACGCCTGTTGCGCCGCCGAGACCGTGCCGTACGATCCGCCGGCAGAACTCGCGGCCCGCCCAAAGATGAACTCTGGTCAGCTCCGCAGGAGACCTGGCTCTTCGCTGGCGCAAGTTGTACTCGAAAGCGAATCCCGGCCAGTGAGTCAGCTTGCGGGCGGGTATACCCTCCGGCGCTCGGGCCGCCATGCGCGCAAGCAAACCGTTCGGCCAAGCCACAGCACTCAACACCTTCCAGGCGCCCTCGGTAGCGGCGAAGTCCGTGTACAGGCGTTCCAGCATCCCCGCGGCCTCCAGAATCCGCGGTACGGCGTAGTGCATCCGGGCACCGAGCTGGGCAACAAGCACCCTCACGGCTCCTCGACCGTGAAAACTCTCGCTTGTACTGGAGAAGCGCTGCCGATCCTCCAGCTTCCTCCGCCGCAGAATCCATACCGATGCGGCACTCGCGTCCGTCGATGTGATACCATCGGCCGGCTCTCGCACCAAGGCATAAGCAAAAACAGAACGACGCCCACCGACGTAGGATTGCCGAGGTTAATAAGATATCTTTCGAATACCCCGACGACACCATGCCCTGCCACCAGGGCCAACCCCACCCAAGCAAGTTCCGAACCCTGGCGTGCAACCGCCCGCAGTCTGCGAACAGCGGACACTAGAAACACTAACAGAGCCGTGCCTCCGACGACGCCAGTCTCCGCCAGAATGGCCAAATATCCATTATGCGAGCTTGACTGCGAAATAATGTGCGTCTCATGTGTTCTGTAGCCCACGCCCAGCCATGGGTGCTCAAGCCATACCTGGACTGTTTCCCGCCACGCTTGGATCCTGCCCTCTATGCTCCCACGTGGACTCGCAATCCCGCGCCAAGGATCGTCCAACTTCATCAGTGAGGAAGCGACGTTGTAGACCTTAGACGCATCGGCGACAACGAGCACCCCAGTGGCTGATAGAACCGCGAGGGCTGCTATCCGTCTCACCTGTGTCCACCTTTGCCATGCGCGCAACGCTATTACGGCGGCACACGCCACGCTCCCCAGAAGGGCCGAGCGGGATTCGGTAAGGGCCAACAAGCCTACTGCGGTGACGGCCACAAACACTCGCAGTAAGGGATGTTGGATCAGGAATGAAAACGCAAACAGACCCAGAAGGATAAGCCCGACCGAGTTCGGATTGCGAAAGATTCCGAAGCGGCCACCCGTGTAGTAATTCGCGAAAATCCACAGGATTGCGATCGTAGCGACGGCAGCATACAGTGCGAGGGCACGTTTGAGTCGGCCGCCCAGCAGGAGTCCCACCAAGAAACACGTGGCCCCACCAAGTGCGGTAGCGCCGAGGTAGCCTAGTGCGAGGCTAGAATCTCGTGAATACGCGGAGCCAGGCAGGCAAGCGATGAGAAACACTGCAAAGAACATAAGAGGCCGGCCAACAGCCCTCACCGCGAAGGGCGCGCGCAGCCTTACGCACACGCGCAACGCTGCGTACGGGCCAATCCAGCAGAGAGCAACAAACATCCCCAGAAGCTTGCGTGATTCATCGATGATGTTGTAGGCGAACAGTATCCCAAGCAACCATATGGCCGCCGCCAACACATCGGCCCCTCCCCAAGGCGGCCGGTGCTGGCCGGTGAGAATGAGCAACTCCTCCCGCGGCGCGGCAGTTAGCCTATGGCGCATTTTTTGGGCGCCTCCGCTCGGAGCCGGCGGCCCCGGGAAATATGAAAACGACCAGATGAGTTGCTCTGACGGTTGGCTGGAAGCCCCATAAGCATTTGGGGGAATAAGGTGCGCAGGACCTTAACAACCCGTGGAGAAAGCCAGGTCTTGACGGTACGGCGACCGATGCCAGCGCCTTGGCAGGTGGGCCGCCCGGGCGGTGAGTCGGTGAGGTGCAACCACCAACAGACCACGGTGTACGGCGTGCAAGAGCCGGCGGAAACAAAAAGAGCGTTGCACAATTTTAGTGCGTCGCAATCCGGGTCCTGGAGAAAGGGAAATTGCGTTTTTCTAGGGAGTACGGAATCTATCCGCTCGATGTTGCCCCGCGGATGGTCAGCAGGCTCAGCCGCTGCCTCCCATTGCCCGCCTTGAGCCAAGGTGAAGGGCACGGCGGAAACCGCCTGCCCCGTCATCGTCCGGGATGAGTTCCGGCCCACTATTCCTCGATCGGGTTGCTCCCCAGCAGAGCGCGTCTCCGCTTCGGCGGCAAAACCACCCTACAACGATTGCGGGAACCAAGCCAACCGGTATCGCCCGGCCCCCGGACCGACAGGCGCGAAGGCGGCACGGGACAATGGCGAAACAGATCGGCCTACGTTGCGGCACCGATGCCACCGTGCTGTACCGATCGCGAATCCACCGGTACAAGGGGGAACGGAAGGCAGGATCGGCTCAAGACACGACTTGGTCTCCTGTACCAAAGATCCGTTCCCAACAACCAGCTTGCATGATCGCGCGGGCCGACGTTCGGAGTACCCCTCCCAGTTCCGAGTCAGCGACATCCGGCCGCAAAAAGCGGTTGGTTACAGGAGACCAGCAAACTCCGCGGCGACGTAGCTGTTCGTTGGCGCACGCAGGATTAACTCCAGCACTCGTGCCACCAAGTCCTCGAACCAAGCCAACGCCCTCAATAGCCCCAAGCGCCCATAAATGACCGGCTGGCCTCGCCATTCCAAACCGTAGCCGGCCGCTCCCAAATAAAGGTTTCTGAACCCACCGACGAGGCCAGCCAGCCTCCACTGGCCCAGCAACCCCACTACCTCGAGCCCAAGACCGAGCCAAAAAAAGCAGCCGGAGCTCGGCACGGTACAGGCGGGGATCAGCGAGCCTTGCCGGTCGGGTGGGACCGTGCGCCCAGCCCCAGTAGACCGCAGCCACGCACAAGGCTGAAAAGAGCAGGACCTTGCAGACTGCATACCAGGGTGCGCTCCCAGACCTGATGACCCCGATTGCCTGTGGTCCCAGGAAGCCCAGAAACGCGAGGGCCACGAGGGAAGGCAGATGAAGAATGCGCGATCGGAACCTCAGGCTCTTCACGCACACCAAGAATGCGACCCCTGCGAGCACCCCAAGGCATGTCCACTCGGCCGCAGTCTCCATGGCCTAAGTACTCCCCACGACGGCTACCGTCCCACGAGCGCTGCTAGCGCACTCATGCGCCACATGCAGATCAGGCGAGCCAAAAGCTACCGCTTCGTTTCAGCTACCCAGAAGGACATGCGTCCGTGGCCGGCAATCCTGCACCAAAGCGAGGGCTTGTTGGTCCAAACGCGCACGCACTTCGATAGGATCACCCGCAGCATTGCATCGGCGCTGCCCCACTGAAAAGTGTGGGGGTGGGCCACGAAGAACCAATCCTGAGGCCGCAGGCTACGCCGCAGACGCCAGGCAAGTTCGCCCATCAGGCTCAGCGTGTTCACTCCGAACACCACAATTCCACCGGGTTTGAGAACACGGCCGATTTCGGCGACGATGCGGGACGGTTGCCACGCATGATCTACAACGTTGATGCACGCGACTATTATCGAAGGTACCGCCGGCCGCCGGAATGTATTCTCCGCAGCCGCGGATGTACTTCACCCGTTCTCGGATTTCGGCTACCAATTGCCGGAGATCGGGGTCTCCAATGTCCACCCTTATAAGTGGTAACGGATCCAGTCCGTAGATCTCGTCGATCTGGTGGCGCAGGTGCGCACCAAGAAAACCCAGCCCGTAAGGTCCTACCCCGACGTCCAACCCCCTACGAAAGCGACGATCGCCAAACAGCTTACGAAACGGGTTTAGGACCTCCGAATGCTCCACGAGTTCATAGCGAAGATGGTCTTCATCCGACGCGCCCCGAAGCCAGGCCTCTAGCTCTGCGCACTGTGCTCGCCGAAACTGCTCAGCCGTCAAGTTACGCTGCGGCATGCTTCTGCCACCATGAACCCTGAACGGATCTTGACCCGCAACTGCTTGAAAGCGTACGGAAGGGAAAGCCCCACATCCAAAGCATGCGCCAACGCGCCGGCCACGGGCAAACCCAACAGCCCCAGCCAGGGCACCGAAAGCCAAGCAGTTGTCACGTAAATGAGCGCCACTGAGCTGTAAACGCAGGCGGCGAACCGCACCAAGCCCAGGCCTACCAGCAGTACCGAGGTGGTATTGCTACAGGCTTTGAGCAGGGAAAAACACGCCAGGCCGATGAGCAAGCCAAACGTGGGAGTTACGTGGCCCGCACTCCACAGACGGATGCCTTCTTGTCCCGCGATCACCAGCAGCGCGCCTCCACCACCGAGCACCATCACGGTCAGCGCCAGCGTCTGCCGGGTCCGCCGCCGAATCCAGGCCACATCCCCACGGGCGAGGGCGTCGGCGTACGCCGGCAAGTAAGGCGATACGGTGTGATACGCGACCGAGATCAACACGGCAAACACCGCGTAGGGGACCGAATACTGCGTCACCGCCGCCGGGCCGAGCCGGTTTGCAATGATCAGGTTGGCTGAGTAAAGCACCGCCAGGTTCGCAGCCTGGTGAAGAGTCAACCAACCTCCCACTCCCCACAGCTCTCGCAAGCTCGAGAGGTTCCAGTCGCCCGCGCGCGGACGCAAATCGTGGTGTCGTTTGCCGAAGAAGTAAGCTCCTAGCCCGATTTGCGCGAGCAGTGGCGGCAAGCCCATGACCAATGCGTATGTGATCAGCGATGCGCCGGTCCACGTTAGAGGCACCAGCACGACCAAGCTAGCGAGACTGCCGGTTAAGTAGGTCCAAGCAGCATAATAACCTTCCTGAAGCGCAGTGCACGCCGTGGGAATGACCCGGGTTAGGCTGCTCAGGGCGAACAACGCGCCGCAGAGGGCTACTAGTTGCCGTGCCGGGGCCGCCAGTTCGGGAGCCCGAATGCCCAGCAGGCTCGGGAGAGCCTGCCAGCGGGAGAGCAGTATGAACCCAAAAAAGAGGACGCCTGCCAGAACTGCGTACGCCCCCAGGGCCGTCGAGATGTACCGGCGTGCGCTGAGGCGGTCTTCCCGCCCGCAGGCCGAAGCGACCAAGTTCACCAAGCCCGGCGCCAAGCCCAAATCCGCCACCCCACCCCACGCGATTAGTGAACCCACGGCTAGCCAGAGACCATATTGTTCGGCTCCGAGCAAGTTGAGAGAAAGCGGGATGACCACGAGCCGAATAGCGTAACCGAGGGCGAGCGCGGTGACATTGGCGCCGGCGGTCTTGACCGCCTGCCGATCCCGCCACTGGAGCGTGCCAATGATCTTCCGAACCATGTCAGTCACGCGCGTGAGTTTCGCACGCAGATCGTGGTCTCCCAAAAAAAGAAATTGCCTGGTCCCCAGCCGGGGAAGCTGTACACCTCCCGTTTCGGCCCCAACGCCTCCAGCGTCCGGTCGATCAGGAAGAGGTCCCCGTGTCTCCTGTATCAATCAACAGCGGCCCCCAATTCCGTTTGGGGGACCCTTGGGGAGGGGGGTCAGGCGTCCTCGTCGGTTTCGTAGCGGCGGTAGTGCTTGTAATACTTGCCGTAGTAACCGTAATACCCGTAGTAGCCGTCGCTGAGCGAGGGCGTCACTTCGTTCAGGACCACGCCCAGAATATTGGCCCGCAGCCGCTCCAGCACGCCTACGGCCGAGGCCAGGGCCTTGCGATGCGTCTCGCCCGCTACCGTCACCAGCACCACGCCGTCCACCGCAGCAGCCATCTGAAGCGGCTCCGGGAATCCCAGCACCGGTGGCGAGTCCACGATCACCAGGCTGTACTCGTTTGCCGCCTCGCGCAGGATGGCCGGCAGCGCCTTGCCCAGCGCATCCGCAGCGGCGCGCGAGGCAGGACCGGCGGGCAGAATGTCCAGCTCGGGCAGACCCTCCACGCGCACGAGCTGGTCGCGCCAGTTGCCGCCTTGCGTCAGCAGCACCGAGAGGCCCGCTTTCGAGTTGCCGTCCATACCGAAGAAGTTCGCCACGCCAGGCCGGCGCAGGTCTCCGTCAATCAGCAAGGTGCGATCCTTTTGCTGCGCGTGCGCCACAGCAAGATGCACCGAGACCGTCGTCTTGCCTTCCCTCGGCCCGGCGCTGGTAATCAACACGCTCTTTAGGGGCTGCCCGATTGACCCCAGAAGGATCGAGTTGCGCAACGTCCGGATCGCTTCGCTGAAAGGGGCACCCGCTTGCGGAACGGCGGGCGCGCGCAATTCCTTCACGGGCACAAGCGAGGTCTGAACACCTTGCGGACTTGCCGCCGGCAGCAACGGGCGCTTGCGCCACTCCTTCACCAAAGGCAG